>Ga0187892_10004284_pt1 | contig 24195 bp, 17 predicted proteins | sample MA1701073metaG_FD_139345 | JGI IMG/M metagenome (GOLD analysis project Ga0187892, IMG submission 139345) | Bio-ooze microbial communities from a basaltic lava cave in the Kipuka Kanohina Cave System on the Island of Hawaii, USA - MA170107-3 metaG ... | reverse complement strand
TCCAGCGCACGATTCTGGGCCGGCTTCCGCGATGTACCTATTCTCATGGATCACCCCGACTTGTTCGACGTGTGACGACGTCGTGTGCCACTGCTCTTGAGCAGTGGAGTGGTTCACCTTGTGGGGCGCCAAGAGTCAATGGGGCCTGCGTGCAAGACTTCGGTAATACCAACTCCCACCATGTAAGCGATTCAACGTTCATCGACTCGCCGCAGGATTTCGATTACCGAACATCCACTGCTCAAGAGCAGTGGCACACATCAACAGTGCCACCCCGCCCCGCGCGGCGTGTCAAGGACGCGGGCATGAGATCAATGATCTTCTCGCTCGTGTGTGGCGCGGAATCGCGCACGATGATTTAGGCATTTTTTAGTTTTTTGGATTGTCGCGGCGTTTCCACCGGTGCTTGCAAGCGGAACCGCCTTGGCGTATACTGCGGAACGCCCCGGGGGGATCTTGCGACTGAATCGGCTTCATCGTTTTTGCGTCATCGCGTTGGCACTGGCCGATCGGCCCGTTTGGGCGGAGACGATTTCACTGGTTGCCGCGCGGGATAATACGCTCTACCAGAGCACCTCCGGCGCGTTGAGCAACGGCGCGGGTCAGCATCTTTTCGTTGGCCGCACGGCCCAGGCCAACTCCCTCTCCCGCCGCCGGGCGCTGCTTAAATTCGACGTTGCCGGCGAAATCGCGGCGGGGTCCGTAATCCAAAGCGCGACCCTCACGTTACACATGTCCCGCACCGCGACGGCCTCCGTCCTGATTGACGTGCACCGTGCCTTTGCCGACTGGGGTGAGGGAGCATCGGATGCCCCCTTGCAAGAGGGGGCCGGGGCCGCGGCCGCACCCGGCGATGCAACCTGGCTGCACACTTTCTCCAACACCACATCGTGGGCTACATCGGGCGGCGATTTCGATCCAACGCCCCTCGCGTCGAGCAATGTCGTGGGAATCGGGTTCTACGAATGGACCTCTTCCGCAATAACCGCCGACGTACAAGCATGGCTTGACAATCCCGCGTCGAATCACGGCTGGATCCTCCTTGGCTTCGAAACGCTGCCACAAACGGCGAAGCGCTTCGACAGCCGCGAACATGCCAACGCCGCCTGGCGTCCGACGTTGACGGTGGAGTTTTCGTCGCCCGCCGCTCCCGTGGCTTCGCTGGGTTTTTTGGCTTTTCAAGGGGTGGCTCTTGGCGCGGTGGGCGTACTCATTGCAAAAAACAAGCTAAGTCAAGGTCAGAAGTCCTTCGAAAAAAAGGCCGTCGGCGGCAATAAGGGCTGTGGGCGGCCGTTTTCCTTGGCAAGGGGATACCGCGCCTGAACGGTCGATCGGGATGCGGATATGAACTGCGTGGATTCTGAAGGAGAAACTTCGATGTCGACGAAAGATCCTCTGGTCGAGGCCGATGCGCCCCTTTGCCGAACTCCGGCAACTCAGCAAAGACTTGTTGACCGCCGATCGCTCTTGACCGGGGGTCTCGGCGCTTTGGCCGCAGGCGGGTCCGTGGGTCTGGCGGCCGGCGAACCGCCGCGGGTTCGGCCGCGCCATGCTCAACGGCCCCGAGTAGTCGGGCCGTCCCGAAACCCGCGCACCAAATACGATCCTCTGATTCTCAAGTTGCTCAAGCGCGCGACCTTCGGCTTCTCCGGCGAGACCTATGACCAAGCCGCCGCACTGGGCTACGAGGGCTTTCTCGAATGGCAACTGGGTCATTTATCGATCGATGACTCCGAGCTCGACGCCCGGCTGGCCCCGTACGACACGCTGACCATGACATCCGAACAGATTGTGGCTACCTATCCCAACATGGCGGGCGTGCCCGTGGGCCAACTGACCGAAGCCGCCATTCTTCGAGCCGTTTATTCCAAGCGCCAACTCTTCGAGCGCATGGTGGAATTCTGGACCGACCACTTCAACATCGACATCCTGGACGGCGTCTGCAAGTACCTTAAGACCGCCGACGACCGCGACGTGATCCGCCAATACGCCATGACCTCATTTCCAGAACTGCTCAACGCCTCCGCCCACAGCGCGGCCATGCTCTTCTATCTGGACAACTACACCAACGTCGTCGGACACGCCCAGGAGAACTACGCCCGTGAACTGATGGAGCTTCACACGCTCGGCGTGGACGGCGGCTACACGCAAGCCGACGTCGAGGAAGTCGCCCGCTGCCTGACCGGATGGACATTTGCCGGCCCGAACCACCCGACCTTGGATTACGGCACTTTTCTATTTCTGCCCGGTCAGCATGACAACGGAGCCAAGGTTGTACTGGGCACGAACATCCCTTCCGGCGGCGGGGTCAACGACGGTCTGACCGTTCTGAGTCTGCTGGCCAACCACCCCAATACGGCGGGTTTCATCAGCCGAAAGCTCTGCGTCCGCTTCCTGGGTTATGATCCGCCGGATGATATCGTGGAAACGGTCAAAGACACTTACTTGGCCACGGGCGGCGATATCAAGGAGATGCTCCGCGTCATTCTGCAACAGCCGGTTCTGACCTATTTGAGCACACCCAAGTTCAAGCGGCCTTTTCACTTGGCCGTCTCGATGCTTCGGGCGGCCGATGCCGAACTCACCAGTGCCCGATTCGTGGGAGCCGAAATTCAGATCATGGGCCAGCTTCCCTTCTATTGGAGCCCGCCGGACGGCTACCCGGACAAGCTTGAGTCCTGGGCCACGTCGGTGCTGCCTCGATGGGATTTTGCTTCGTTGTTCTTCGACAGCCAGATACCCGGAGCCTTGGTGAACCCGACCGCTTTGTTGAATTCAGAGGGCGGCAGCGCGCCCGGCGAGCAAGCGGCCGCCGTGGATCGCATTCTTACCGGGGGCGCCTTGAGCGACGACGAGGTGACGGCCATGCAGGATTTCTACGACACCGCTCCGCCGCCAACGGGTTCGGTTGTCCGAGACTTGTTCGGGCTTGGTGCCTCCATGCCCGGATTTCAATGGTATTGATTCAGGAGGAGACTTGATGCCCCGCGATCGACACGAATGCCACGGCTGCCGCGAATTCCAGGAATGGTCCCGCCGCCGGTTCCTGGGAGTTTCCGGATCGGCCTTTGGCGCGCTCTTGGCCGGTCCAGCCTGGCTGCCACGGATCGTCCTTGCGCAAAACGAACGTTCCGACCGAGACGTGCTGGTCGTCGTTTTCCTTCGCGGAGGGATGGACGGCCTGACCTCCGTCGTGCCTTACGGCGATTCCAATCTGTACAGCCCGACGCTTCGCCCGACCTTGGCGATTCAACCGCCGGGTTCGCCAAACGGCGCGGTCGACCTGGACGGTTTCTTCGGGCTCGCCCCGGCCATGGCACCACTGCTTCCCGCGTTTCAAAGCGGGCAGCTCGCCATGGTCCACGCGTCGGGTTCACCCGATCCCACGCGGTCGCACTTCGACGCCTTCAGTTACATGGAATTCGGCATTCCCCTTCAACCACTGGCGACCTTTACCGGCTGGCTGGCGCGGCACCTCCAAGTGATGCCGCCTCTGGGAGACGGGCTGCTCCGCGCCATTGCGGTCACCGACCTGATCCCCAAGATGCTGGCGGGCGCTCCGGCGACGCTGCCGATTCCCAATCCGGCCGAGTTCGATTTCCCCGGCCGGCTGGCCAGTGCCGCCCAACGGCGAGAAGTGCTCGATGAGGCCTACACAACGGCATCGCCACCTCTTCCTGGCGCCGTACAGAGCACTTTGGCCACCATCGACCTCTTGGCCACGATCGACTTCGACAACTATCAACCGGCGCCCGGAGCAGCCTATCCCGAAACGCAATTGGGCAACGCCATGCGCTCAATCGCCGCGTTGATCAAGGCCGAAGTCGGAGTCGAGGCCGCCACCACCGAGCTCAGCGGCTGGGACACGCACAACCAACAAGGTCCGCTTTCCGGCGACATGGCCGTGTTGATGGATGACCTCAGCCGCTCACTGGCCGCCTTTCACGTGGACATGCAGAACCAGATGAACGGTCTGGTGGTCATGGCCATGTCCGAGTTCGGCCGCCGGGCCGACGAAAACGGCAGCGACGGCACGGATCACGGACACGGCAATTGCATGTTCGTCATGGGCGGCTACATCAACGGCGGCCAAGTCCTGGCCAACTGGATCGACGGAGCTTTGCTGCACCCGGATTTGCTGTACGAGGGCGATAGTCTCCAGGTGACCATCGACTACCGCGACATTGTAGCCGAGATTGTTCAGAATCGGCTGGGGAATGCCAACTTGGCTGCGGTATTCCCGAACTTTATCCCGACTTTCCGTGGCATTACGTCGTAGACAGCCATGTTAGAGGATCGCGTCCTAGAGGTCCGGGGCCGCGTTGGCAGGCCTAAGACCGCGCGGGCTGAAGCCCGCGGCTCGCTACATAAAAAACGAATCTGCACAAAAGCCGATTTCGCTCTAGCCCTTGCGACGGTTCTGTGGGCCGCGGCGCATGCTCAGTCCTGGGCGCCGGCGGATTCTTCATCGGGGACAACTGCGCATTTCGAACACCAAACGGCCGAGGACGGATCACCTCCAGGCACGCCAACCAATCCGGCGCGGCTTTCGACTTCGCGCCCTGGCGTGGCCGCTGGCGGGTTGCCCGACGTTTCTCTTCTGGCGTCGGCCTCCGCGGACGTAACCGACCCGTGGTTTACCGATCCGCAATCTAAACTGCTCGCCACCGGCCGGTTTGCCTCGGTGACCGCGATCCACGCCGGCCAGGTGACCCCAACGCTCTCGGAGTTGCAAGCGTATGACGCCGTACTGGTATGGAGCAACTTCGGCTTCCACGACGACGCGGCCTTGGGCGATGTGCTGGCCGACTACGTGGACGCGGGCGGGGGCGTGGTCATCGCCGTCTTCGCCAACTCGAGCACCACGGCGGGCCGGGCCCTGGCCGGCCGATGGCAAACGCATGGTTACGAGTTGATTCCTTCCGGCGGCGGCACGGCCTCCGGCGCGGCGTCGCTCGGTATCATCTTCGATCCGGACCACGAATTGATCCAAGGAGTCACGAGTTTCTCCGGTGGATCGAGCAGCTTCAGGCCCACTTCGACGACGCTACCTTCTTCGGCTGAGAAGATCGCATCGTGGAGTGACGGCAAAACCATGGTGGCCGTGCGCGAGGATACGGTCGGTGCCCGCGTGGACTTAGGTTTGTATCCGCCGTCCGACGACGTGCTCTCCAATTTTTGGGACAGCTCCACGGACGGCGACGTGCTCATGGCCAACGCCCTCGAATACGCGGCCTTGCGGCCACCGCTGATCCCGGGTGATTCAGAAGGGGATGGCACGGTCGATCTGGGCGACTACTTCAATTTTGGAGAATGCTTTACGGGCGCGGGCCGCGGAGCGGTCGCCGCCGGCTGCGTCACCTTTGACTTCGATCACAACGACTCCGTGGATTGCGCCGACTGGTCCGCGTTCGTCGCCGCCTGGACGCAAGCCAACCCGCCGCCGGATTTTCGGCAATGCCCCGTGGGCGCTCCGGCCCTGTCCACAACCGGCATCACTGCACAGATCGGCGTGACCTTGTTCTTAGGGGCCGCATTGGTCTCTTGCCGACGCAGATTGGACGCCAAGCGGCCCTGACGATACCTTGAGCATGCGATCCTGCGTTAGCGCGTGTCGCCAGGATGCGCTTTGGTTTAACAGGGGAGACTTCGAGTGAGCAAGATCCGGAGAATCGCCGTTCTCATCCTCGCGTCCGCGGTGTGGTCACTCGGTGCAGCCGGCTGCAAGAGCGGTGCCAAAGCTTTGGCGGATTGCCAGGCCGTGGAGGGCCGGGTTGCTACCGAAGCTGAGCCTGTGCCCCAGGTCGTCACCGCCGATATTCAAGCGGGGATCGAGAAACACATCGAGGAGCAGACAAGCCTGGGTGGGGGGCATTTCACGCTCCCGTTTGAGGGCGAAGAACTACGGCTTAAGCTCGTTCGCGTACACACGTACTATCTCGCCAACCTCGGTCCGCGCCGGCACTTCGCGTGCGTGGACCTGGCGAACACCGACGGCAACGTGTACGACGTGGACTTTTTCCTCGAGGGCGACCCCGGGGCCATGCGCGTCACCGAGACCATCGTACACAAGCGCAACGGTCAGCCGTTTTACCTGTGGGAGCAAAACCCAGACGACACGTGGAGGCGCACCCCTGTCGAAACCGCGTCCAACGCGTTGCTCGGTGTCGTCGAAGGGGCCGATTCGTTCGACTTTGTCTACCAGGCGACGCTGCCGGAGCTGCACGATGCCGCGCGCATGTGGATTCCGTTCCCCAGCAGCGATGCATTCCAGACCGTGGAAGTGCTGTCCATCCGTGTGCCGGGCCGCCGGGAAACGTTGACCGACCGTCGCTATGGCAACAAGGTCCTTTTCTTAAGCCTCGGTCCGGAGGACAGTGGAAAGAGCCTTGAACTCCGCTTTCACGTCCAACGCCGGGAGAAAGGGCCATACCCCGATCCGGCGTCACGGCCGGGTGACTTTCTCGCCGCCGAGCAGCTCGTGCCGAAGAGCCCCGAGTTCGACGCAATTGCTTCGCGGGTTACGACGGGCAAGGAGGGCGATCTGGTTCGAGCCCGGGCGCTCTACGACCACACCATCGATCGAATGCGCTACATGAAGCACGGCACGGGCTGGGGCAGGGGCGATGCGGTCTACGCGTGCAACGTCCGCACCGGTAACTGCACCGATTTCCACTCCTATTTCATCGCCCTGTTGCGTGCCGAGAGCATCCCCGCGCGTTTCGCCATCGGCGCCTCCATTCCTTCGGAGCGCGACGACGGTGGAATCGATGGCTACCATTGCTGGGCCGAATTCTACGCCGAGGGAAAATGGTGGCCGGTCGATCTTAGTGAGGCCGACAAGTACTCGGCCCTTTCGACTTATTACTTCGGACACCATCCAGCCAACCGAATCGAACTGAGCCGGGGTCGAGACCTTGTGGTCGAGCCGGGTCCGGAGTCGGGGCCGCTTAACTTTTTGGCCTTTCCGGTTCTGGAAGTGGCGGGCAAGCCGGTCGTGATTAAGCCGCATTTTTCGTTTCGACGAAGTCCACACAACGCACGGCGAGAGGCTGCAAGTCTATCGGCGGGCGGCGGGGGATTCGGGGGTTAATTCACGGACCGGGATGAGGCGGAAAAGCTGAACCAGTACGCCCAGGGTAATCCAGTTCAGGAGGAGCCCGAGGATCAGGGCGCCGAGCGGCCAGGCAACCGGCACTTTGGAAAGCAGCGTCCAGTGCCCGAATGAAGCCGGGTCCAGAGCCGCGAAGTCCGGCCATCTCGCGTGCAGTAGCAGATACCCGATAGCGATGGCGGCTTTGCTCACAAGCGTGCCAACCGGCGTCAGACACAAAACCGGTGCGAATAGGACAGGGAGAATGGGAACGTGCAACCGTACGGCCACATGGAGCGACAGGGGAATCTGCCAACCCCCCAACGGCATTGCGGCTAAGAACGCGCCGATTCCGAAGGCCGCCGCCACGATCAGTTGCTCGAAACGGTCCCTTCGGAGCCGTCGCCATACTAGGGACCAAACGAGGCGAACCGCAATCTTTCGATCGCACGGAGCTTCATGGCCGCCAACGTCCGCGCGGACTGAAGTGCGCGGCTCGCTGGTCGGCCAGGGGTTGAGCCGTCGGAGGGTGAGGCGGGCGTGCATGAGGAAGCTTCGAAAGCCGTCTCGCAAAGGCCTGAAGTGGCTTACACGCTCCGACGGAAGAAAATACTTGCAGGTGACGGGCACTTCGATCACTGGGTAACCGGCCCAAGCGGCGCGAGTGATGATTTCGGTCTCGAAGCCGTATCGGCCCGCCCGGCAGGGCACGTTTTCGATCAATCGCAATGGATAGACGCGCAGGCCGCACTGGCTGTCGAGAACCCGCCACCCGGTCTCCAGCCAGATGCCCAGTGCCGACATCCACCAGCCGAGGCGATTGGCTCTTGGGCAGTCCGCGGGTACCTCGCGCCGGACGCCCAGGACCAGCGCATTCGGCGACTTTTCCGCCATGCGCAAGAGAGCCGGAATCTCTTCGGGATTGAGCTGACCATCGGTGTCGATGGTGACGGCGTGAGTGTGACCGGCGTCGAGTGCGGCGCGGAAGCCGGTGTGCATGGCCGCAGCCTTGCCTTGGTTGGCCGCGTGCGTGAGGACCATGGTTTTGTCGGCGGGCCGACTCGATGCCCACGCGGCCAGCTCTTGCGCGGTGTCATCCGTTGACCCGTCGTTGATGACGATCACGGGCAAACAGAGCCGCTGAACGCGTTGCAGGATATCGCCGATGGTTCGTGCGTTGTTGTAGGTCGGGGCGATCACAACCGGTGAGAAGATCACGTCGGTTCCCTCCAGGGGAAAGGCCTTGCCAGGAAACAAATCGCACCCGCGGCGAGGGCGAAAACACGAGATTCAACGCTTTCAAAGCGGTGCCACACGGCGCCTAGGGATCCGTGGCAACGGCATCGGGAGCCAATACTACGCAAATCCCTGATGGAGGCGATATCGCCTTGACAGAGGGGGGCTTTGCGAGACGATATCGGCGGAGGGCTTCATATATGGAGGCTGCTTGCGAGTGTCGAACGGGTCCCCAGAGAAGCAAACCATCGATCGCATTACGGTGATCATTCGCCGCGATCTCATGCTTGGCCCGGACGCCGTGATCGATGCGGACACGCCGCTATTCGGGAGCGACCTGGACTTAGACTCGCTGGACGCCCTGCTGCTCATGCAAAGTCTTGAGGCGGAGTTCGGCTTCAAGATGGCCACGGAGGCCTTTGGGCCGGAGGTGTTCAAAACCGTCGGCAGTCTGGCACGCTTTGTGGAGGAAGCGCCCCTGCGGCCCGAAACAAAATCGTCTGGTTCAATGTGACGATCCTAAGCTCCGACATTCTTGACGCCTTGCCCCATCGCCCACCCTTTCGATTCCTTTCGGAGATTGTGACTCTCCAGGCCGGTGAATCGGGAGAGGCCGTCTGGCGCGTTACGGGGACCGAACCGTTCTTCGAAGGGCATTTTCCGCGGCAGCCGATTGTGCCCGGTGTGTTGATCGCCGAGGCCCTGGCTCAGTTGTCGGGTTTGGTGGGATTCTATCGCGGCCCGAAGGGAACACGCGGCGTCGGCGATGACGGCGGCGGGGGCCGGCTTGCTCATGTGGACCTGCGGTTCAAGGACGCGGTCATGCCGCCGGCCGAAGTGGCTCTTCAAGCCCGGCTGGTGCGCACGTTCGGGTCGCTTCGGCAGTTTGAGGTCACGGCGCGGTGCGGTCAAACGGTCGTGGCCGCAGGGCGATTGACGCTGGCCCACACGTTGCCTGGGGCGGAGGCGGTTCCGTGATGAACTTCGGTGCGGGGGCGAGGCAGCCATGCTGAGTGTCACGACGTTGGCAGCGTTGACGGCGCTGACGTGGGCGCCATGCCCTGGCGAGCCGCGATCCGGGACACGGGACAGGGCGCTGTCCCGTGGCCCGTGTCCCGGACGATCTGGAGATCGTCCGGGACAGCGACACGCTGTCCCGGATCGCCCGGACGCCCACGGGCAGGAAGGTCCGGGCGGACTCACCTCCGCGGCTCGCCAGGCGGATCCGGCTCTGGAAGCACGCTTGCAAGCGATTGATAGCCACGTGGCCGACATCAAGGATGTCACCGCGGCCTTCGAGGAGCGCAAGTTCACGGCCCTGCTCAAAGAGCCGTTGCGATCCACGGGTCGGGTGCGAATCAAAGGCTCGCGCTCTCGCTGGGATACGCTCGAGCCGCACCGAACGACCATGACCGTGGACCTGGCCGAAATCCGCATTTATTACCCGAGCCGGGGGACGCTGGAGGTTTACGAGTTGGGCGACAAACTGAATTGGCTTGCCGTTTCGCCGCTTCCGCGTCTGGCCACGCTGCAAGAGCGATTTGTTTTCGAGCCGCTGTCGGCAACAACGATCGATCAGCGTTTTGCGGGAGCCGCCTACATTGGTTTGCGGCTGCGGCCCAAGGACGAAGGGCTTCAAAAATATCTTGATCACGTCGACGTAGTGCTTGACGAGGCTTCCGCGTTCGTAGTCCATACGGAGATGACGGATCCCGATGGCGAGCGCACAGTACTGACCTTCAACGACGTGCGGGCCGACACTGGGCTTAGTGACCAGGACGTCGCCTTAACCGTGCCTCAAGGTACGCAGATCGTTCGCCCTCTAGAGGGTACCCGCCAGGACAGGCAGGGGGGGCCGTGAGCGATTTCGCCGGCCCTTCAACTGCCACTGGAGGTGTCATCTCCGAGACACCGCCCGCGTGGCGTCAGCGACTTCGCGTGGCGTGGGCGAATTTTTGGCGGGAGTTCATGTTCTGGTGGACGGAATACGCGCCGGAAGCGGTCTTGTGGACGCGGCCCTTTTTCCTGTGGTTCGCGTGGCGGTTTGCCGCGACGTTGCGCACCGGAACTCTGCCGAACGCCCGTCGGCTGTTGGGACCCGGGGCACACAATGCAGACCACGTCGCCCTGGCCAAAGCCACCGTGCATAACTGCTATTTGAGCGTCTATGAACTGGGGCGTACTTTGCGGCTGACCCGTAAAGAAATGCGCGACTGCGTGGACGCGATCGAGGGACAAGACACCTACCTCGCGGCGCGTCGGGCCGGCAAGGGCGCCGTGGTGGTCACCGCCCATCTGGGCTCGTTTGAATTGGGCGCGGCGGCGCTGTTGGATCGCGAGGCGCGTCTGCACGTTGTGTTTCGCCGCGACGCCTTTCCGCGATTCGAGCGCTTGCGCTCGCGCCTGCGCGCACGGCTGGGGGTCGTGGAAGCACCGGTGGACGACGGCTGGTCGACGTGGGTGAGGTTGCGGGATGCGCTGAGGGCCAATGAGGTGGTCATGATCCAAGGCGACCGCGTGATGCCCGGTCAAAAGGGTGTTCCGGTCCCGTTCTTCGATGGTCATCTGCTCATGCCGACAGGCCCGCTCAAGCTTGCCCTGGCCACCGGCGCTCCGCTCATTCCGATCTTCTCGATCCGAACTGGGGTGGGGCGGGTGCGTGTGATCATCGAAGAGCCGATTTTGGTTTCGCGCGATGATGGTCCGCCGACGGGAAGGCATCCCGCCATGCGGAAGCTCGCCAAAGTTATCGAGAAACATGTGCGGGCGCATCCTGAGCAGTGGTTGATCGTTGAGCCGGCCTGGTGCGAGGATAGGGCAGCGAGCCGTCCTTGACACACCACGCGGCTTCGCCGCCTGCTGCCGCACGGCAGGGACGCGGAGCCGTCCGTGGTGAGTCAAGGACGCGGACGCTGGACAGCGACGAAGGCATGACGACCGTCGACTATGACGTCTGGATCACCGGCACGGGGCTGGTCTGCAGTCTAGGCCTGGATTGCGAATCGACCTGGCGAAACGTGCTGCGGGAGCAGGACGGCATCGGGCCGCTCAGGGCGATCGAATCACCTCTTGCGCCTAACAAAGGCGGCGGGCAAGCTCCCGACTTGCCCGGCTCGACGGTGCCCGATGAGTCGCGCGAAGTCGCATACTTGAAGATGGCAGTCAAGGAAGCGCTGGGCACGGCCGGGGTCTTGAAGGCGCTTCCTTATTCGCCGGCACGTTGCGGGGTCGTGCTGGGTACGACGCTTCATGGGATGCGCAACGCGGGCCGGTTCCTGCGCTCCGGAGACATCTGTGTCCTGGATTCATTTCTCGCGGGCAGCACCTTGTTTCGAGCGCTGGGCGAATTCGGGCTGGAGGGTTTCGCCACGACCGTTTGCTCGGCCTGTTCGTCCGGCCTAACGAGCATTGCCCTGGCCGTCACTCTCCTGCGTGCCGGCTTGCTCGATCTGGCTATCTCGGGCGGCTACGACCCGATCAGTGAGTACGCGTACGGCGGCTTCAACAGCATGCGGCTGGTCACGGAGGGCCGCATTCGCCCCTTCGCCTGCAACCGTGACGGAATGAAACTCGGCGAGGGCTACGGGATCGTCATGCTGGAACGGGCCGGCGACGCCGTCCGGCGCGGCGCCCAGCCGATTGCCCGGATCGCGGGATTTGGTGAAGCTTGCGACGCTCACCACTTGTCCAAGCCTCACCCCCAGGGACTCGGCGCAGTGAGTGCCATGAGGCAGGCACTAGAGTCGGCCGGATTGGCGGGGGGTGATATCGATTTGGTCGCGGCTCATTCCACAGCCACTCCGGACAATGACGCCGCGGAGTACGCCGCGCTGTCGCGCGTGTTCGCGGAGAAACTCGGCTCGATCCCGGTGGTCGCTTTCAAGAGCCGCATCGGTCATACCTTGGGCGGCGCCGGGGCCGTCGAGTTGATTCTCTCGGCCTGCGCTTTGCGGGATCAAGTCGTGCCGCCCTGTGCCAACGTCGAGCCAAAGGACGTCGAGTTCGAAGACCTGTGTCTGGCCACGGGCGATCCGAAGAGGGCCCCGCTTCGCCTTTCGCTCAATTTATCGTTGGGCTTCGGAGGATCGAACGCCTGCGTCGTGCTTGAAGCCATGAGCCGTAAAAGCACAAGAAGGCACGAAGTGGAGAGACGAAGGGACGAAGGGACGAAGGGACGAAGGGATAATGAAGCTTGGATCACTGGGGTCGGCGTGGTTTTGCCGGGAGCGGTGGGAAATGAGGCATTCCTGTCGAACCTGGCGCAGCGCGACATCAACCCAATTCTGAGCGACACGGGCGATATCGGTCACGACGACCTGGATCATCTTCTCAGTGCGCGTCGGATCCGGCGGATGAGCAACTACGTGAAGCTCACGTTGGCGGCCACGGCGGTCGCGTTTCGAGACGCGCGAATTGACGACATCCCTTCGTTTGGGGCCGACTGCGCGGGGATTCTGGCCACGACGCATGGTTCGACTGCGTTCAGCGAACAGTACTATGAGCAGATCGTCTCGAAAGGGATCGAAGCGGCCAACCCGCTTCTTTTCGCGGAAGGCGTACCGAACGCGGGCAGCGCCCATCTCAGCGAGATGATGTCGATCAAGGGGCTATGCCAGACCGTCATTGGCACGCGGACGGCGGGGTTGGATGCTTTGCTATTGGCCTTCCAGCGAATCCGAAGCGGGGCGTGGGACCGGGCGGTGGTCGCGGCGGGCGATGAATATGGCTCGCTGGTCAATCGCGTTTACGCACATTTTGGGCTGCATCGTAGACAAGAAGTCACGAAGGCATCCCGACGTACGTCGGGACACGAAGGCGCGAAGGGACCAGGGTTTGTCACCGGGTGCGGGGCGGTCGCGCTCATTCTGGAAAGCGAGAAATCCAGGCGCGCGCGCGGGGTCGCGCCGCGCGGACGGGTTCAGGCGGCCACCGGCGCTTTCACTCCCTCTTTGGCGTCACGGCGAGGCATAGAGGCCGTTGGCGGTATGATCTCCGCACTGGGAAGCCCCGGTCACGTCATCTGCTCCGCAAACGGCACGTGGCTAACTCGTGTCGAGCTGATGGCGGTGAGAGTCCCCCACAACGGCGACGACGTCGCCGGACGGCAAGCTATCGTCTCCTCGATTTACGGGCACACGGGGGAATGCTTTAGCGCCAATCCTTTGGCGGGACTAGCCGCGGCGCTTCTCACCGGAAGGCTCCCGGCGTGGAGGGCGGGGTGGTCAGGTTGCGCGCGAACGGCCCGCGGCGATGAGCGTCCCGACGCCGTGGCGGTGATCGCCACGGATTACACCGGGGCGGTCAGCGGCGCGCGGATCGGTATCGGCAGCGGGTAGCAATGGCGAACCGCGATCCGGGACACGGGACACGGGACAGCGCCCTGTCCCGTGTCCCGGACGACCTTTAGTTGGCGCGGAGTTCATTGGCCCGCGCGGACTAAAAAGCCGCGGCTCGCTTTGCTCATGTGCTTGGCCTTGGTAGGCTTCTGAGATGGGCGTTGCCGCGGTCAGACAAGGTGCTCGATCCGATATGCTTGATACAACCCTTTTACCCCCCTCCTGGGTTCAAGATTTCGTCGGAGAAGCCGAGACCAAAACCGCTACGCAGCAGGACGGAATGGTGCTCAGCGTAACCGCGACGCAGCATGCGACGTTGGCCAGCGTGCGCGTGCCGAAGGCGGCAGAACTCACGGGGTTGTTTTTTCAACGTCGAACGATCGAAGCTTACAACTTGATTGCTCGGAAGTTGCGCGGACGAGGCGGCTGCCATGCGGTCCGTTTTTGGAACTTCATTCCCAATATCCGAGCACGGGTTGACCACGCCTTCGACCGATACATGGCCTTTAACGCCGGACGATTCGCGGCATTTTTCGACTGGTTGGGCAGCGAGGAGGCATTCGAACGCCTGCTCGCCGCGGGGACCGGGGTGGGCCATGACGGTCGAGATTTGTGGGTACATGCCTTGGCGACCGACCGGCCTGGGCTTCCGATTCATAACCCGCGCCAGCACCGCCCTTATCACTACTCCTCCCGCTATGGACCATTCCCGCCTTGCTTCGCCCGCGCGACGCTGTTGGATCGAGGGCCGGATCGTTCAGCAATGGTTTTCGTCGGCGGCACGGCCAGCGTGCGTGGTGAGGAATCGGTGCACGCCGGCGACCTCGAGGCGCAAACCGACGAGACCTTCCGCAATCTCAGGGAGATCATTCGAGCCGCGCGGGTGGTTACCGATCATCAATTGCCAATTGCCAATTGGCAATCGGCAATCGGCAATTGCGAAGAGAAGGCTGCTCGCGGGGATATGGCGCCCCTCGAATCATTCACCGCGGCTCGGGTTTATTACTTGCACTCGCATCAGCTTGATCGCATTCGAGCATCGGTGGATGGCCGCCTGGCGCACCTGCACAACGTCGAGTATGTGCGGGCCGATCTTTGCCGGCCGGAGTTGCTGATCGAGATCGAAGGCACCGCGATCCTCGGAGCTGCCGCCCAATGAAGTATGATTGTCTGATCATCGGGGGCGGGCCCTCGGGGGCGACGGCGGCATTGAAACTGGCCTGTGCGGGGGCACGCGTCGCTGTTCTTGAGCGAACACGGTTTCCGCGTTTCCACGTGGGCGAGTCGTTCCTGCCACGCAACTTCGAGTTGATCCGCGAACTGGGCCTGGAGCCGGCACTCCGGGAGCTGCCTCACATGGTAAAGCTCGGGGCCGAGTTCGGCATGGGCAACGCGAGCGAGACGACGCGCTTCTCTTTTGCCACTGGACTAGACGGCGGCCGCAACGAGACGTTCAACATCGAACGGGCCTGCTTCGACAAGATGATGCTCGACGCCGCCCGAGGGGCCGGGGCCGAGATCCTCGAAGATGCTCCGGTCAAACGGATTCTGAGCCTGGCCGATAACGACGTGGCCGTGGAAGTGGATGGCACTAAGCTGCACGCGAGCTACTTGATCGACGCCAGCGGGCAGGCGACTTTCCTGGGCAAGCATTTGGGCACTCGAAGAGTTTTCCCGCACCATCGCAAGGTCGCGTACTTCGGCCACTTCCGCAACGTCAAGCGGCTTTCCGGCGATGAGGAAGGGTATCCGACGGTGGCGATCTGCGAAGAAGGTTGGTTCTGGCTGATCCCCATCGATCCGCACCGCACCAGCATCGGCCTGGTGCTCGACGCCGACGTGGCCAGGGGGATCAATGTTCCAGCCCAACAGATGCTTGCCTGGGGCATTCCTCGCTGCCCGCTGGTGGCGGAGCGCACCGCCGAAGCCGTCTTTCCGGAGAGCAACCACGTGATTGCCGACTTCAGCTATACGTGCCGGCCGTATGCGGGGCCGGGGTATTTCCTCGTCGGCGACTCGGCCGTCTTTCTGGACCCGATCTTCTCCACGGGGATTTGCCTGGGCATGACGGGGGCGTTGAAAGCGGCGGAGCTCATCGAGAAGCTCATTCATCGCAAGATCCGTCCGGCCACGGCACGAAGGCGGTACATCAAGCTGGTCACGGCCGGTTCGGGTGTCTTCTTCCGGCTGGTGAATCTCTTCTACGACCATTCCTTCCGTGAGTTGTTCCTTCAGGGGCGCGGTCCCTTGCAGGTCAATCGAGCGGTGATTTCGCTTCTGACGGGCCATGTTTTTCCCAAGCCGGCTTTTTCGTTGCGCTGGCGGTTCCGCGCGTTCCAGTGGATGGTGAAGATCAACCGCAAACGCGCACTGGTACCGCGGCGGGAGCGGTTTTCGTTATTGGCCAACCCACCCGCGGAAGCGACGGGGGACAGAGAAGCGCAAACGTGGGCTTGCAGCTTGTCGAGCGTTTGATTCGGCACGCTACCGAACGGCCCACGGCCGAGGCCGTCCGGCAGATCGGCCTTGACGGCGCTGCGCCCCGAATCCTTACGTATCAGCAAGTCGAAATGTCCTCGCGGGCACTGGCGGCGTGCATCGGCGGTGAAGTGGGTCCGGGTTCCGTGGTGCTTGTATGCTTCCCCAATCAAATCGAGTGCATATTGTCTATTGTGGCCGCGCTGCGGGCGGGTGCGACCGTCTTTCCCGTGCATCCGAATCTGACAGACGTGGAGTTGAAGGCGGCCGCGTTGCACTCCAGGGCGGCGGGGGTCATCGGCTCATCGCGAGCCGTGGAGGTACTGCGCGAGCTCGGCCTTCGCGAATTCGACTGTAGCGAGCCGCGATCTTCAGGTCGCGCGGAGTCTCACGGCCCGGAACGTCCGCCCGGACTGCCCTTGACCCTTCGGGTAAAGGGGAGCAAGTCCGCGGCTCGCCAGGAAACTCCGCGCGGGGACGCAATTGACGGCGTTGACGGCGAGAATACGGCCTTGCTGCTGCAGAGTTCGGGCACCACCGGCCGGCCTCACATCGTCAAACGCAGCGGGCCGTCGCTCGATGCCGTGGCTCGCAACGTCGCGGTCAGCGTGGGATTGCGCCCCAACGACCGCGTGTTGGGCCTCATCCCCGCATGCCACTCGTACGGCGTGGAGAACTTGATTCTCGGCCCGGTTTGGGCGGGGGCGTGCGTCCATCTTTGTCCGGTTCCGGATGCCGCAACGGCGGTGTCGCAGGTTTCTAATGGAGGTATCACCATATTCCCCGGCGTGCCGTCGATGTTCGAGATGATCGGCCGGCTGGCTGGTGACGGGTGCAGGGCGACGACGTTGCGGCGGGCGTACTCGGCCGGAGCGAATCTGCCCCTCGCGGTCTTCGAGACGTTTGAGCGGCGGCTGGGCGTTCGCATCGGGCAGATTTACGGAATGACCGAGATCGGCTCGGTGACGTTCAACGATCCTGACGAGAAGGATCACGATCCGATGAGCGTCGGGCGGCCGATGGATGGGGTGGCCATCCGAATCGTGGACCCCACGTCGCGAGCCGTTCAAGCCGAGGTATCCATGCCCGCGGAGCTTCCTGGCGAGCCGCGGACTTGCTCCCCTTTACCCGAAGGGTCAAGGGCAGTCCGCCCGGAGTTTCCTTGCCGTGAAAGTCCGCGCGATCTGAAGATCGCGGCTCGCTGGGGCGGCGAGTCAAGGTCCGCGGCTCGCCACAGTTGCGAGGGCGAAGTGGCCGTGTCGGCGCCGTCGATGCTCACCGGTTACTTGCGCGAGGAGGATGGCGCTTGCGTCGCGCCCTGTGAACTGGTGCACGGGTTCTTTCTCACGGGCGACCTAGGTAGGCTCGACGAGCGCCGGCGTTTGACGATTACCGGCCGCCGAAAGCTGGTGATCGACGTGGGCGGGCTGAAGGTGAACCTTCTCGAAGTGGAGGCGGCGTTGAACTCACACGAAGACGTTCGAGAGTGCGCCGTCACCGGTGTCCAGGTCAGCGAAACGGTCGCGCGATTGAAGGCCTTCATCGTGCCCAAGGACCTGAAGAAGCCGCCGGCCGCTGAAGCCTTACGCGCGTATTTGCGATCAAGATTCTCGGCGTACAAGGTCCCGCGGGCGTTCGAGCTGCGCGAGGCATTGCCCAAATCGGCTACGGGCAAGCTTCTGCGGCACAAGCTGTAGCAGATGAAACGTCGAAACGGGGTTGGCCAATACACACCTGTGGGCCTTCGTGCCTTCGTGCCTTCGTGCCTTGGTCACTTTATTGGGCTATCAGGCTGCTTGGCCATGTCCGCGTGCCGATCCGGGACAGTCCCGTGTCCCGGACGAGCGCCGTTGCCTACGTACCCGCGCGTTGATGACCGGGAAGCGATCACCCTCATCGCCAAGCGGGCTTTAGTGGTTCAGACAATGTCCGCGCGGTGTCAGGTCGTGATTACGAAACCGCACGGCCGCGCGACTGCCGGTGGAGACCCACTGCTTGGCGGCGATTCGGCCCAGTTCGATGGGGCGGTGGCCGCCCGTTTGCCGGATCACCTTCGTCTTCGGGTGTGGAAGTTTTCGCGGCCGGTATTCGACGTCACACTCACACCCGGGGGCCTCTGGCTTTACACATCCGAGCGAGCAGGGGAGCCATTGCCTGGCGACGACGCTCCCTTATCCGGCCTCACGGCCGAGCGCCTGGCCAGGGCGTGGTCGCTGGCTGCGGGTCGGTTGGCGGGCGGTGACTGGACACCCGTCGCAACCTCGAGCGACCGCGTGCTCCGCGTCAAAGGCCGGCTGGATGCGTCGGAGGGAAGCGTCGTGTGCGACATCGACCGAGCAACGCTGACTCCGCGGTTGTGTTCGCTTCGGGACGCCGGCAATGTCACACGGATGACACTCGTTCTTGAAGAGTATCGCGTTCTTGGCGACGTCGTCTGGCCGACGCGGCTGGTCTTTCAATCGGATCGAGGTACGGTCACGGTGACGCTCAGTGACGTGGCGATCAACACCGAGCTGGCGCCGGAAGCATTCAGGCCGCCGCGTCGTGCGACCCAAGTGGGGGCCGCGACACAAGCGGGGACGGCTCCGCAACCGTGAGCGCAGCTGGGCCGCATATCTTTGTTCGTCCCCTCGCATGGGCGGGCCGGCACCCGCGCTTCACGCTGCCGGCCGCGGCTGTCTGGGTGGCGCTGGCGGCGTGGGGCGCTTCTCGCATCCGGCCGGCCGGATCGCTCGAAGCGATGCTCGCCGCCAACGATCCCGCGCCGCGGGCTCTGGCTCGGGTGATGAACGAGTTCGGGATCATGGATGACCTGATCGTCCTGGCCACGGTCCCCGAAGAGCAGGTCGGTGACGCCGCGGTCCTGGACCGACTTCGTTCTTTCGGTGAGCGGCTCGACTTAGCCGTGCGGCAGTCGCCTCACCTTGTTGGGCTGTGTACATCGGTTTCTTTTCGGGGGTTGCCCGAAATCCGCCGGTTCATCGAGTCCGAGATCGTGCCCGCGGGGCTTTTCTATCTGGATGAGGAATCACTGGAACGATTGGCGGCGCAGTTGACCACCGATTGCGTACGCCGGCAGATTCGCGAAAACGAAGAGCTGATCTCGACCCCGGGTGTGGCCGGCCAGGCGCTTGCAAAGTTGATCCTGCGGGACCCGTTGCGGCTGCACGAGAGGTTGATCGATGCACTCAAGGATCGGTTGCCGCATTCACTCCCAGCCGGCGAAGAAGGGCTCGTCCTCTCGACCGACCGGCGTACGCTGATGATCCGGCTTACCGGAGCGCGGCCCGCAGCTGATCTTGATTTCGCCAGGGAGTTCACGCAGGGCGTGCGGTCGATCATCGATGGCCTCAATACGGACCGGTTGCAAATCGAGTACACGGGAGCCTACGCCATTGCGACGACCGCGCAGCGTTCGATCCGCGGGGATATGAAAAGCAACATGATCTCCTCATTTGTTATGCTCGGTCTGCTTTTTTTGGTCGCGTACCGGCACTGGCTCACGTTCCCGGTGGCGGCCGTGCCGGTGGCTATTGGCATCGTGTCGGCCTTCGGGCTTGGGTCGTTCTATTCGACGCAGTTGACGCCCGTGGTGGCAGTGATCGGGGCGGTGCTGGCCGGCTTGGCCATCGACTATGGCATTCATTACCTAGCGTATTTCCGGCGAGAGCGCGAGAACGGCGTTGAATTGCAAGCGGCCCTCGCCGCGACCTCGAAACAACTCGGTCCCGCAATTGTGTTTGCATGCTCGACCTCGATGGCCGGATTTCTGGCCATTGTGAGTTCGAGCGTGCCGGCGCTGCGACAGTTTGCGGTGCTGGGGTCGCTGGGATTGGGATGCTCGCTGCTCGCCACGCTGACTGTGTTGCCGGCCTTGTTACAAGTCTGCGAGCCGCCAAGCGAGCCGCGCCGCCAGACTGGCGGTTCGCCAGCTTCAGATCGCGCGGAGCTTCAGGGTCCGGAAGGTCCGCGCGGACTGAAGTCCGCGGCTCGCATTGGGGCGCCCCGGCTGTGGGAGCGGAGCCTGGTCGCCATGCTTCGCTGGGTCGATGCCCATGCCGGCAAGTTTGTCACCATCATGGGCCTCACGGGCATAGTGTCTTTGAGCGCCTTCTTATTGCCGCCCCGAGCCGGGCTGGAATTCAACTCGGATCTTACGGTCATGCATCCGCAGCCCAACCCGCCGCTCGATGCCCAGCGCGGAATCGCCCGGCGTTTTGGCCGCGATCCCGACTCGCTGATCGTGCTCATCCGGGCCGATTCGCCGGAGCAACTGGTGACGCTGGCGCACACCGTGGAGCGGCGGCTGAAATCAAGGGAGGTCAGGGCCGCCGGAGTCAGCGGTATGCTGGGCTTGACCACGCTATTGCCGGACCCCGCCCAGACCTCTGCCCGTGCCCTTGCTGTGCGGTCCTTCGATGTCGAATATATTGTTGCGGACTTGGAAAAGGCTGTAGCCGAGAGCATTTTTGAACCGCAGGTCTACGCGGGTTACATCGCGTTTCTTCGAAAGCTGTTTGCACAATCGGAGCCGCCGGACATTTTGAGTTTACTGCGCTACCCGCAATTGGCTCGGCTTCTTCTGCCCGCGGCGGCCCTAAAGCACGGAACGCCGATGGAGGCGATCCAGCTATTGTTTCTGGATCGGCCGCTCGACGAGCGCGCCGCGCGTGATGCGGCCATTCAAGCCGTTCGCCGGGCCCTGGACGGCGTGCAAGGAGCCGTGCTTACCGGCGTTGCCGTCGTGGGCCATGATACGGAAGCCGTTATTCGCCGGGAATTATCGAGACAGCTTATGGTTGCCGTCGTGCTGGTCGTCCTGATGCTTGCCGCCCATTTTCGCCGAATCGGTGACACCGCCTTGGCCCTCTTGCCGGTTTCTTTCGGATTTGCCGTTCTGCTGGGCCTCATGAACCTCCTTGATTTGCGGCTGAACCTGGTCAACCTGATCGGCCTGCCGATTCTTTTCGGCGTCGGTGTGGACAACGGAATCTTCTTGGTGAGTTTCGCCCGAGCACGCGCCCAAGGCGGCGCAGGCAATGACCTTCTGACACAACTCGGCACCGGCTGTCACGCCCTGCTGATGACCACCTTAACCACGCTGCTGTCTTTCGGCACGCTGGCGTTTACCAGCACGCCCGCCATTCGGTCCCTGGGAGTTCTGCTTACCATCGGCATGACCGCCTGCCTGGCCGGGACCTTCCTGCTTCTAGCCCCCATCCTGATGCGCAGGCCAGCACGATCCACGTACAAACAACCACGCGACTCAAGGCCATCTCTTTTGGATTCGTAGTCGGCTAGAGAATATTCCACTCGCATTTCCGGGGCAGATCACGACTGGGTGCCCCATCCTCGCAGAGCGAGCGTAGGACGGATGTAGGGATAATGAACGGTGTGGGATGCCCCCATCCTCGCGGAGCGAGGGTGGGGGACGGATCAGGCTAAATGAACGGTCGCGCGGATCGCGCGGAGGCTTCGGTCCTCCACCCTCTCTTCGAAATGGGGCGCTCGGCGTTGAAAACCCGCGCGTACTTCAAGTCCGCCGCTCGCTAACAGGGGCGCGCGCTCTTTTCGGCTCGCCCAGAGATCAGCAACGACGTTATTGGGGTGATGAACGATATCGAGACTAAATACTGCCCCAGTGGCAAACCGGTGCCGGAACCGGCTCGGGCCCAGCCGATGGTGCCGCTGCTGTCGTATCAGCGCGAGGACGTGGAATCGCCGGCGCGGTTTCGGTGGAATTGCTGGTCGCGGCAGTCGGGCAAGAGCTTCACCAAATCGCTGCGGCGGATTCTGCGCGCACTGGCTCGGCGGCGGAACCAGATTTTCCTCTCCGCCGGCGAACGGCAGAGCCGCGAACTGATGGAAAAAGCCCGCCAGCATTGCCAGGCTCTCAAGATCGCGTGCGATTACTACGACCGCGACTATTTTCGCGAACTGAGCATCAAGCAACTCGAAATCAAACTGCCCGGCGGCGTGCGGATCATCGGCCTGCCGGCCAACCCGCAGACCAGCCGAGGATTCACCGGCGACGTGCTGCTGGATGAGTTCGCCATGCACGCCTACGACCGCGAAATCTGGAGCGCCATGTTCCCCACCGTGCTTCGCGGCAACGGCGAGTTGGACGTGGCCTCCACGCCCAAGGGCCGCGGCAACCGCTTCTATCAGTTGCGGGACAACCCGCAGTTTTCGCATAGCACGCTCACCCTGCCCGATGCGATTGCCCAGGGACTCAACGTCGATGCCGAGCAAATCCGCCTGGCGATGGGCGACGACCTGCTCTATCGGCAAGAGTTTCTGTGCGAGTTCCTGGACGAATCGAGCTCATTTCTCACCTACGAGCAGATTGCGGCCTGCGTCGACCCGCTTCTGGTCCTGTACGAAACGCCGGCGGCCATGGCCGGCGAGACCGGCGAACTCTTCGTCGGCATCGACGTGGGGCGGCTGCGTGACCTGACGGTGATGTGGGTGCTGGCGAAAGAAGAAGCCACGCAGGCATCCCGACGTACGTCGGGACACGAAGGCACGAAGGAAGGGGAGGTAGGGACGAGGGGACAGAGGGACGAAGGAACGAAAGGCCCTAGCTTGCCTTCATTGACCACCGTCGCCATCTTCGAGCTGGCCGGGGCGCCCTTTCGCGTCCAGGACGAGCTGATCGGTGAGCTGCTTTCGCTGCGGCAAGTGCGGCGTTGCTGCATCGACGCGGGCGGGCTGGGCATGCAACTGGCCGAGCGGGCCGTGGAGCGCTTCGGCGACCATCGCGTCGAGGGCGTGCGCTTCACGCCCGTGTTGAAGTCGCAGTTGGCCGGCGGACTGCGCATCGCCGTGGAGAGCCGACGCATTCGCATTCCCGCCGACGAGCACATCCGCAACGATTGGCACAGCCTGGAGCGTATGATGACGGAGTCCGGGCATTTCCGCCTGGCCGCACCGCGCCGCGAGGGCAGCCACGCCGACCGTTTCTGGGCCGCGGCGCTGGCGGTGTATGCGGCCAATGAAGCGATGGGAATTGCCCAGTGTGCGAATGTTCGCAGATTGCAATACGTGCGCACGGGAACGTGGTGAGATGAAGAGGCATAAGGCATAAGGAAAAAGGGTTGATGGAGGAACAACAATGAATTTGACACGACGAATCGCCAATGTTTTCCGGTCTTCGGCGATTGATCGGCCAAAACCCGGACAGGTCATCCTGCCACGCAAGGAGGATTCCGCGCGTGAGTACCCCAGTGCGGGCCTGACACCGTCGAAGCTAGCGGCCATTCTGCGCGAGGCCGATGACGGCTCGCTGGCCACGCCCATGCAGCTCTTCGAGGAAATGGAGGAGAAAGACGCCCACTTGTTTTCCGTAGCCAACACGCGGCGGCTGGCCCTGACCGGACTCGAGTGGAAAATCGTCAGCGCCGCCGACGTGCAGGAAGGCGTCGATCGCGCCGCCGGCGACGAGGCCGCCGCCTACTGCCGCGAAGTGATCGAGCCACTCGATGCGTTCGAGGAGGTGCTGCAGCATCTTTCGCTGGCCCTGGGCCGCAACATCGCCGTCGCGGAGATCGTCTGGGACGTGGCCGGCGGCGAGCTTCGTCCAGTACACCTGGTGCCCGTCGATTTCACGCGGATCGTCTTCGACGATTTCGACCGCCCGCGCATCCTCACCGCCGAGGAGCCGCGCGACGGCATCGCCCCCGTCCCCAACAAATTCCTCGTGCACGCGCCGCACGCCGTTTCCGGCCATCCGCAGCGCGGCGGGCTGCTGCGCGTCACGGCCATGGTCTATCTGGCCAAGCACCTGGCCATCAAGGATTGGATGATCTTCGCGGAGATCTTCGGCATGCCCGTGCGCATCGCCCGCTACGAGCCCTCGGCCACCCCGGAGGAGAAGCGCGAGCTGCTGGCCATGCTCGAGACCTTGGGCAGCCACGCGGCGGGCATCTTCAGCCGGGCGGTGGAGCTGCAAGTGATCGAGGCCAACCGCGGCACGGCCGGCCCGCCGTATCATACGCTCATCGAGTTCCTCAACCGCGAAATGAGCAAAGCCTGGCTAGGCCAGACGCTGAC
>Ga0187892_10004283_pt1 | contig 24198 bp, 19 predicted proteins | sample MA1701073metaG_FD_139345 | JGI IMG/M metagenome (GOLD analysis project Ga0187892, IMG submission 139345) | Bio-ooze microbial communities from a basaltic lava cave in the Kipuka Kanohina Cave System on the Island of Hawaii, USA - MA170107-3 metaG ... | reverse complement strand
CGTCCCCGTCATCGTCTCCGGGACGCTCTCGCTGCGGGAGGCGGCGGAGGCGCAGGAGGGGTGGGGGGGCGCGGCCTGGTTCCTCTGGCGCAACCCCTTCATGCTCCCGACGTTTCTCGTCTACTTCATCGCGGCGCTCGCGGAGGTGAAGCGCGCCCCCTTCGACCTCCCCGAGGCGGAGTCGGAGCTCGTCGCGGGCTTCCACACGGAGTACTCGGGGATGCGGTTCTCCTTCTTCTTCCTCGAGGAGTACGCGGCGATGTTCGTCGTCTCCGCGATCGGGACCGCGTTCTTCCTCGGGGGATGGTCGCTCCCGGGGCTCACGCCGGCGGTCGAGGCGGCGTTCGGCCGGGGAGCGGTCTTCCAGGCCGTCGCCGTCGGCGTCTTCGTCGCGAAGGCGCTGTTCCTCGTCTTCGTCATGATGTGGCTGCGCTGGACGCTGCCGCGGATCCGGATCGATCAGGTCATGACGTTGGGCTACAAGTACCTGACCCCGCTCGCCCTCGCCTGCGTGCTCGGCGCCGGCGCGTGGGAGCTCTATGTCCGCCCCCTCTTCGGAGGGTCCTAGGGACGATGGTCACTTACCTCCGCAACGTCTGGTCGGGCCTCTGGACGACGATCGTCGGGATGTCGATCACGGCGCGATACCTCTTCCGCCGCCCGGTGACGGTCCAGTACCCCGACGAGAAGCTTCCGATCTCCGACCGCTACCGCGGGATCCACTACCTCGAGCAGGACAAGTGCATCTACTGCTTCCAGTGCGCGCGCGCCTGCCCCGTGGACTGCATCTCGATGGAGGCGACGCGCGTCGGCAAGGAGCTCGACTGGAAGGCGTTCACGATCGACTACAACAAGTGCATCTTCTGCGAGCTCTGCGTCTACCCGTGCCCGGCGGACTGCATCCACATGGGGAAGGAGTTCGCGTTCGTCGTCTACGACCGGCGCGAGCTCGTCCTCGACCTCCTCTCCGAGAAAGGCCTCTCCCCGCCGGCGAAGGAGCGGCACGCGAAGGCCGAGGCGGAGAAGAAGGCGAAGGCGGCGGCCGCGGCGGCCGCGAAGGCGGCCGCGCCGGCCCCCCCGAAGCAGGCCCCGGACTCGAAGGAAGGGGGGCCGCCGGCGGCGGAGGCCGAGGCCTCCATGAAGGAGCCCGAGCCTCCCAAGACCTGATCGAGGGAGAGAGGGAGAAGGAGGAAGAGGGAGGATGGAGACCATCGCGTTCGCCGGGCTCTCCGCGCTCGCCGTCGGCGGCGCGCTGATCGCCCTCTTCCACCGCTCGATCATCCACAGCGCCTTCGCGCTGATGGGGACCTTCCTCGGGATCGGAGGCCTCTTCCTCCTCCTCGGGTCGGATTTCCTCGCGGTCGTCCAGCTCCTCGTCTACGTCGGGGGGATCCTCGTCCTCATCCTCTTCGGGCTGATGCTCACGAAGCCCGATCCGGGGGAGCGGAAGAAGGGGAGGATCGCCCTCACGCTCGCCGCGATCGGGATTCCGGTCGTCCTCCTCGTCGGGCGGGTGGCGGAGACCGCGCGCTGGGCCGCGACGGAGGCGGAGGTTCTCCCGGCGCCCGCCTCGAGCGTGCGGGAGATCGGCTTCGCCTTCCTCCTGCGCGAGGGGTACCTGATCCCCTTCGAGCTCTCCGCGATCGTCCTCCTGGTCGCCCTCGTCGGCGCCGTCTACCTCGCCCGGCGGCCGGGGCGGCGGGAAGGGAGCGCGGCGTGAACCTCGGGTCCACGCTCGCGGTCGCCGCAACCCTCTTCGTGATCGGCCTCGCGATGATGGTCGCGCGCCGCAACCTCCTCTACGTCCTCATGGGGATCGAGCTCGTGCTGAACGCGGCGAACCTCAACTTCGTCGCCTTCGCGCGGTACGCCGCCCCGGCCGGCGGGGAGGCGATGCTGCGCGGCCACATGTTCGCGATGATCGTGATCCTGCTCGCGGTCGCCGAGGCGGCGGTCGCGCTCGCGATCGTGCTCAACATCCACTCCCTCTTCGACACCGTCCGGCCCGAGGAGCCGGACCGGCTGCGGGAGTAGCCCGCGGTGCATGCCGACTTCGACACGGCGGACCTCTGGCGGCTCGCGGCGATCCCGCTGCTGCCGCTGCTGGCCTTCTTCGTCCAGGCCCTCTTCGGGCGCTTCGGACCGCGCAAGGGGGACTGGATCCCGACGCTCGCGATGTTCGTCGCCGCGGTCCTCGCCCTCTACGAGGGGGGGAAGGCGCTCGCCGCGGGGGACCCCGCCTTCCAGGTCCTCTCGGAGAAGTACGGATTCGTCTTCGACTGGATCCCGGGGACGACGGGCGTCACGGGCGCGATCGGGATCCTCTACGACCCTCTCTCCGCGGTGATGACGGCCGCGGTCGCCGTGATCTCGTTCCTGATCCACCTCTTCTCGATCGGGTACATGCAAGGCGACCGCCGGTACGCCTCCTACTTCGCGCACCTCTCCCTCTTCTCCTTCGGGATGCTGGGGCTCGTCCTCAGCGACAACTTCCTCTCCTTCTTCATCTGCTGGGAGGTGATGGGCTTCTGCTCCTACCTCCTCATCGGGCACTTCGGGGAGAAGCCTTCCGCGGCGGCGGCCTCGAAGAAGGCCTTCCTCACGACGCGGCTCGGCGACGTCGCCCTCTTCCTCGGGATCGCGATCCTCTGGACGAAGTTCCGCACGTTCGAGTTCGTAGGGCTCTACGAGGCGGTCCAGGTCCACGTCGCGGCCGAGGGATGGACGGCGGACCTCGTCCTCGCGGGACTGCTCCTCTTCGGCGGCGCGGTGGGGAAGTCGGCCCAGTTCCCGCTCCACGTCTGGCTCCCCGACGCGATGGAGGGCCCGACCCCGGTCTCCGCGATGATCCACGCGGCGACGATGGTCGCCGCGGGGGTCTACCTCACGGGGCGATCGCTCCCGTTCCTCTCCCCGGAGGTGAGGCTCACCGTCGCCGTCGTCGGATCCTTCACGGCGATCTTCGCGGCCTCGATCGGCATCTGCCAGACGGACATCAAGAAGGTCCTCGCCTACTCCACGATCTCGCAGCTGGGCTTCATGATCGCGGCGATCGGGGCGGGGGGGATCGCGGCGGGGCTCTTCCACATGGTGACCCACGCCGCCTTCAAGGCGTGCCTCTTCCTCGGCTCGGGCTCCGTCATCCACGCCGTCCACGGCCAGGAGATGCCGGAGATGGGCGGGCTGCGGAAGAAGATGCCGATCACCTACGCGACGATGCTCGTCTCGACCCTCGCGATCGCGGGGGTGCCCCTCTTCTCCGGCTTCTACTCCAAGGACGCGATCCTCGCCTCGAGCCTCGCCTACGGGATGGAGCCCGGCGCCGGATGGATTCACCGGCTCCCGGCGATCTTTCTCTTCGTCGCGGCGGGGATGACGGCCTTCTACATGTTCCGGCTCGTCCTCCTCACCTTCCACGGCTCCTTCCGCGGCGAGTACCTCCGCTACGAGCACGCCCACGAGTCCCCGCCGGTGATGACGATCCCCCTGATCGTGCTCGGGGCGCTCGCCGTCTTCGGGGGCTCGGTGTGGATCCTGAACGCGGACTTCCTCGGGCACCATCCCTGGTTCCTCACGGCGGTGGGGCCCGGGCTCGCGGGCTTCGTCGAGCCGGCGGGGGAGGCGAAGGCGATCCACGACGAGGCCCACGGCCTCGCGATGAAGCTCTCCGTCGGAATCGCCTCTCTCGGCATCCTCCTCGCGTTCGCCTTCTACCAGTGGAAGACCTTCTCCGCCGAGGCCTGGGCGCGCCGGTGGGGGGCGGTCCACCGGTGGGTGAAGAACAAGTACTACGTCGACGAGTTCTACGAGGCGACGGTCGTCCGGATCACGACGGGGGCGTCGCTCGCGATGCGCGCCTTCGACAACGGGATCGTCGACGGCCTCGTGAACCTGTGCGGGTGGATCGGGCGCCTCCTCGCCGCGGTCGCCGGCGCCTGGGACCGGATCGTCGTCGACGGCCTCGTGAACCTCCTCGGGCACGTGACGCAGGGGTTCGGCGCCTTCGCGCGCCTGTTCCAGACGGGTCGGATCCAGCAGTACGTCGCCTTCGCCATCGCGGGGGCCGTCCTCGTCGCCGCCGTCGCCCTCATGGCGTAGAAGAGATCGCTCCATGGAAGTCCCCCAGTTCTCCGGAATCGACGTCCTCTCCTGGATTGTCTTCCTCCCCGCGATCGGGACGCTCGCCGTGCTCGCGCTCCCCTCCAGCGCGCGCCGCCCGATGCAGTGGATCTCCATCGTCGCGACGGCGATCCCCTTCCTCCTCGCGGCCTGGGTCTACTTCGGACCGTTCGAAAAGGGGAACGGGGGGATGCAGATGATCACGGAGGCGCGCTGGATCCCCGCCTTCGACATCTTCTACCGCGTCGGCATCGACGGGATCTCGCTCCCGCTCCTCCTCCTCAACACGCTGCTCTTCGTCGTCGCCGTCCCCGCCTCCTTCACGATCGAGAAGGGGCGGAAGGGTTACTTTGCCCTCCTTCTCCTCCTCGAGACGGGGGTCTCGGGGGTCTTCGTCGCCCTCGACTTCTTCCTCTTCTACGTCTTCTGGGAGGTGATGCTCCTCCCGATGTACTTCCTCATCGGGATCTGGGGAGGGCCGCGTCGGGAGTACGCCGCGATCAAGTTCTTCCTCTACACCCTCATCGGGTCCGTCCTGATGCTCGTCGCGATGGTCGCGCTCTACCTCGACGCGGACGTCGATCCCGCGGCGCCGGGGCTCCAGCACACCTTCGACCTCCTGCAGCTCCAGGCGCTGGCCCAGGCCGGCCAGCTGAACGGGCAGAACCTCCTCGGCGACGGCGTCCTCCTCGGCCTCGCCTTCCAGACCTGGATCTTCGCCTTCCTCTTCATCGGGTTCGCGATCAAGGTCCCCGTCTTCCCCTTCCACACGTGGCTCCCCGACGCCCACGTCGAGGCGCCGACGCCGGTCTCCGTCATCCTCGCCGGGATCCTCCTCAAGCTCGGCGGATACGGGATGCTGCGGATCAACTTCCCGCTCGCCCCGGACGCCTTCCACGACGCCGCGAACTTCCTCGCGATCCTCGGGGTGGTGAACATCGTCTACGGCGCCTTCGTCGCGATGGCGCAGAAGGACTTCAAGAAGCTCGTCGCCTACTCCTCCGTCTCCCACATGGGGTACATGCTGCTCGGCTTCGCCGCGATGACGGAGTGGAGCGTGAACGGGGCGACCTTCCAGATGTTCACGCACGGGATCTCGAGCGCGATGCTCTTCCTGGTCGTCGGCGTGATCTACGACCGGGCGCATCACCGCGACATCGCGAAGTTCGGGGGGATCTCCCAGAGGATGCCGGTCTACTTCGGGCTCTCGACCCTGGGGATGTTCACGTCGCTGGGGCTCCCCGGCCTCGCGGGATTCGTCTCCGAGGCGATGACTCTCGTCGGGTCCTACGAGAAGTACCCGGTCTACGTCGCGCTGTCGGTGATCGGCATCGTCATCACCGCCGCATTCTTCCTCTGGACGATCCAGCGGGTCTTCCTCGGGCCGCTGAACGAGAAGTACAAGGAGCTTCCCGAGATCAACGGCCGCGAGGTGTTCAGCCAGGCGCCCCTCGCCGTGCTCTGCGTCGTGCTCGGCATCCTCCCCTTCCTCGTCCTCGACTGGCAGGGGCCGGCGATCGAGAACTTCCTGAACCTCATCGGAGCGAAGAGTTAGGATCGTGCCCGAAGGATCCTACGGCGCCGATCTCGCCCGCCTCCTCCCGGAGGTCGCGCTCGCCCTCGTCTCCTTCGTCGTCCTCGTCGCCGACCTCATCGCGCGTGGGCGCGATTCGAGACGGATCGGCTGGCTCACGCTGGCGGGCCTCCTCGTCGTCGCGGCGACGCTGCTCCGCGAGTGGGGGGAACCGTCGACGATCGTCTTCGGGATGGTGACGGTCGACGCCTTCGCCGTCTTCTGGAAGCTCTTCGTCACCGCGGCGCTCGGCGCGGTCGTGCTCTTCACGATCTACGCCCGCGAGACCCCGCGGCACGGGGCGGGGGAGTTCTACTTCGTGCTCCTCTCCGCGGGGCTCGGCGCCTTCTTCCTCGTGTCGACGACGAACCTGCTGCTCCTCGTCCTCGCGCTCGAGCTGCTGGGGCTTTCCTCCTACGTGCTCGCGGGGATCTCGAAGGGGGACCGCCGCTCGGCGGAGGCGGCCCTCAAGTACGTGATCTTCGGGGCGGCCGCGACGGGGGTGATGCTCTTCGGTCTCTCGATCCTCTACGGCCTCTCGGGGACCCTCGACCTGCGGGAGATGGCGCGGGTGCTGGCGGGGGCCGAGGCGGACGTCGGTACGGGGCGCGCGATCGACCGCTTCGCGCTCGCGGAGCCCGCCCTCGCCGTGGGGATCGTCCTCTCGCTCGTCGGCTTCGGCTACAAGATCTCGGCCGTCCCTTTCCACTGGTGGACGCCCGACGTCTACGAGGGGGCGCCGACGGCGGTGAGCACCTTCCTCGCCGTCGCGAGCAAGGGGGCGGCGTTCGGGGCGCTGCTGCGGTTCACGGGCGCGCTCTTCGTCGGCCCCGTGGAGGGCGCCGGGGCCGCGTTCGCGGCGAAGCTCTCGAGCCTCCTCGCGCTGCTCGCCGCCGTGACGATGACTTACGGGAACTTCGCGGCGCTGCGCCAGCGCAACCTCAAGCGCCTCCTCGCCTACTCCTCCATCGCCCACGCGGGCTACGCCCTGATGGGGGTGGCGACGCTCCGCCCCTCGGGCTTCGAGGCCTCGATCTTCTACCTCGCCGCCTACTACTTCATGAACCTCGGCGCCTTCGGCGCGGTCATCTACTTCGCGCGCACGACGGGGAACGAGGAGATCGAGGGGCTGCGCGGGCTCGGGTGGAAGACCCCGCTCGTCTCGGGCTGTCTCGTCGTCTTCCTGATCTCGCTCACGGGGATCCCGCCCACCGTCGGCTTCTTCGGGAAGTGGTACCTCTTCGTCGCCTGCTGGAACGAGGGGCTCGGCTGGCTCACCGTCGTCGCGGCGGCGAACTCGGTGATCTCGCTCTTCTACTACTTCCGCATCGCGAAGGCGTTGCTGCTCGTCCCCGGCGAGGAGGCGGTCTTTCCGCACCGCCGCGTCCCCGCGCTGGCCGGCGTGTTGGGCCTCCTCGGCGCCGGGACCGTCTGGTTCGGGATCTCCGTCGGGGGATTGCAGGCCGCCTGCGCGAAGGCGCTGACGCTCTTCTGATCCGACCCCGGCGGAGATCGTCCGTCGCCGCGGTAGGGATTCGGGTTACTCGGCTCTCCAGAACTCGATCGAGTTGAGGACGAGGGCGTCGACGAGGGTCGTGATCCCGTAGACGGGGAGGATGAGGAAGGCGAGGAAGATCCCCTCCTGGACCCACTTCTCCTCCGAGACCTCCCCGTTCCACTCGTGGACGCTCTTCGTCAGGTGGAACGGGCCGTAGCAGCCGCCGCCCGCCGTGGCGGCGCCGAGGAGGAGAGAGGCGGCGAAGGCGCCGCGAAGCCACTTCCGCGATCTCGCCATGGGAATCTCCTTGGGGAAGGGGAGAGCGCGGGGAAGGTATTCGTGGGGGGGTGCCCGGTTCAACGCGAGATCCGGTCGAAAGAGAGCGGCCCCGGCGGCGGGGCCGCCGGGGCCGCGGGTGGGTCGAAGGACCTCGCTACGAGGTCACGGGAGCGGGAGGACGGGCCCCACCCCGGGCGCGTAGACGCGGAGGAATTCGGCGCCCCTCCACGGAGAGGGGCGCCGGGACCCCCTCGACCTACGACAGCACCGACGTCGACCGATTCGTCAGTACGATCGTCTGCGGAACGGACGAGAGCATCACCGCCGTCTGGAAATGGAGGTTCAAGCCCGACAGGCTGGGATCCGTCGGCACTGGGAAGCTGACGAGGTGGATCCCGTTCGGCGCGGGGTAGAGTCCGTCCTCGATCACGTTGAACAAGATCGAGGTGTCGAGGAAGATCGTGCCGAAAGGCGACGGCATCGATGCGAGGGAGGGGGAGGCGAACGCGTCGAACAGGATCGCGCTCGTGGGGCCGTAGTTCTTGAGCTCGAGTGAGCCTCCCAGCATCACCGCGGGAGACGAGAGGACGGCCGGTGTGTGGATGAACCCTTCGGGGAGAGTGTCCGAACCGAAGGAGCTCGAGACGGTGAGAGAGTTCGGCCCGGAGGGGCCGGCCGGCGACAACGCGTCGATGTGGGTGTTCGAGACGACGACCACTCCCGTCGCGGGCACCCCCGCGACGTCGACGAGGATCGAGGGGCCGACGCCGAACTTGTCGAAGTTGAGACCGGCGATGGCGATCGCCGTTCCCCCGGCCATCGGCCCGAAGCCAGGAGTGACCCCGAAGATCACGGGCGCGTTGGTCGGCGAGGGATCCTCGACACCCAGGAATCCGAGGACGAGGTCGAACTCCGTCGAGGTCATCGTCGCGCCCGACAGAGGCGCCAGCGCGTGGAAGGAGGCGAAGGCCGGCGAGCACTCTCCGCCGCCGCCGCCGTCGAGGCCGTCGTCGAGCAAGACGAAGTTGGGGCTCGAGGGGCCCTGTGCGCCGGCCGCGCCCGCGGTTGCGACGACTCCGAGGAGGATGGCGAATGCGCGACTCATCGGACCTCACCCCCGACCGAAGGCGCCTTCTCCGGGGCGCGCGGACGGCGCCCGACGGGAGCGACCGACTCGCCCAAGGCGCGGAGGCTCCGCCCGAGCCTCTGGGCCGTTTCCTCGTTCGGCGTGAAGTCTTCGTTCAGCGTTCCGTTCTCGACGAGGATCCGCCGCAGCCCCTCCGGGTACTGCGTTCCGTACGGGACGCCCCGGAGCTCGGGGACGAAGGCGTGGTTCTCGCGAATCGCCTCGTACTCCTCGAAGCCGCGACGGACTCCGTTCACGAAATAGTCGAACCTCACGTCTCGATCGGCGCGAACCACGATCCGCTCCAGCGACTTCGACTCGATCCAGATCGAAGCGGGGCTCCCGATGGAAGTCACCTGGACGGTGAGACCGTCCGCGTCCGTGACGTGGCGGAACTCCTCCGGGACCTCGATCGAGGCCCTGCCGTTCACGAGCTGGGAGGAGCCTCGGAAGTAGGTGCCGGACTCGTTCCCTTCGAGGCAGACGAACCGGATCTCCTTGGAGGGATCCGTGGGATGGGGCTGGATGAAGGACTTCGTGCCGGAGGCTCCGAGATCTCCCTGGGAGAACACGCCGAAGCCGAGGGGCGAGCTCACGACTCCGCGCACGCCGACGGTCAGGCCGGCCGGCAAGGTGTTCTGTCCCCGGACGGCGTCGTTCGAGGCTGCATCGACGGAGTGGAATCGGGCGAGCGGATTCGAAGTGGCGACGCCGACCCGGCCGGTGCCGTCCTCGATGACGAGACGAGTCAGTCCGTCACCGGCGTTGTAGATGAAGAAGTCATCCAGCGCGCTCGGCTCATCGGGCGGCTGGTTCTGGCCCACGTGCCACGACACGAAGCCGGTCGCCAGCTCGATGGAGGCGGGCGCGTCGTCCGTGTTCTCGATCTTGGCATGGCTTCCCACGCCGCCGGGCCCCGACACGTGGAGGCGCGAGGAGGGGGTCGTCGTACCGAGGCCTGCGCTCCCCGTGGTTGTGAGGGTCTGGGAGCCGAAATCCGGCACGATCTTCGTCCCGGAGATCGCTGCTCCAGGGGAAACGTCCGCGTTTGCGATCGAGCCGTCGGCGATCTCGTTGGATCCGACGGCACTTGCGGCGATCGCACTCGTCGTGACGGCTCCCGCGGCGAGCTTCGCGGAGGTGACGGCCCCGTCGGCGAGATCGGGAGAGCCGACGGAGAGATCGGCGATCTCGCTCGTCCCGACCGAGGCCGCTGCGATCTCGCTTGCGCCGACGGAGTCGGGCCCGAGCTCGAACGCCGTGATCCCCTCGGGCGCCAGGGAGATGGTCGTTCCCGCGACGACGATCGGTGCCGTACCCATGTAGGCCGAGCCGTCGTCGTCGGCGGCCGTCCACCCCAGGCCGTCGAACTTGACGACTTGCCCCGCGAGCGCGCCGTTCGGACCGATATCCTCGAAGAGGAGCGTGCCGTTCGCCACGTCCACGGAGGTGACCGTTCCGTCGGCGAGCTTCGCCGAGGTCACGGCGGCGTCGGCGAGATCGGCGGTGCCCACGGAGAGGTCGGCGATCTGGGAGGAGCCGACCGCCCCGAGCTGGATCTTTGCCGTGGCGACCGCCCCGTCCTGGATGGCGGCTTCGTTCACGGAGTCCGGAGCGATCGAGCCCATGGTGACGGCTCCCGCGGCGAGCTTCGCGGAGGTGACGGCCCCGTCGGCGAGATCGGGAGAGCCGACGGAGAGATCGGCGATCTGGGCGGAGGTGACGGCGTTCCCGGCGATCTTCGCGGTAGTCACACCGCCGTCGGCCAGGTCGGCGCTTGCCACGGCACCGTCGAGGATCGCGGCCCCGTCGATCGCCCCCAGGGCGACCTTCGAGGCGGTGACCGCCCCGTCGCCGATGTCCGCCGTCGACACCGTGAGGTCGAGAAGATGGGCGGACGTGATGAGTCCGTTCGGGATCGACGTCCCGGCGTCGAGCGCCGCCACCTTCCCTGCTCGCATGGCGAAGGGGATCGACGCGATCTGCCGCCTCGGCGTCATCTCGGGGTCGGCTTCCACCTTCAGCGCCAGGAAGCGGGTCGTCCCGTCGAAGAGGCTCGGGTCGACGGGGGTGCCGGAGCCGAGGAGCAGGTTGACCACTCCGTCGAGCGCAGGCGTCGACTGGGACTCCGACCAGAGCAGGTTCCCGCCGACCGCCGCGTCGTAGATTCGCACCTCGAGGGTCACCGGACCTTGTAGGGGAACCCCGGAGGCGTTGGCGATGCGGGCCTGCAGGTGTAGGAGGCTCGGTGGCGCGGACTGCGCCCACAAGGGGAGCACGAGGGCCGCCATCGCGGCCGTGAGTCGAACGAATCGTTTCATGGAGATCACTCCTTGGTTTTCTCCCTCCCAGGTGCCCGCCAGGGCAAGAACTCAGGTCAAGTCATCCAGATCTCACGGCAGGGGGAGCACGGGTCCAATACCGGGAGGGTAGACCCGCAGGAACGCCCAAATCCCCGCCTCGAGGAACGGCTGTCGGCTGTTCTTGAGGAGATAGTCGCCCGGCGCTCCCGCTCCGCCGAGGAGGGGCGCATCGATGGTGCGGCCTGGAAGCAGGAGGTCCGAGAACATCTGCAGGGCTCCGGTCAGCCCGGGCTCCCGCGGGAAGCGGTGTCCCTCGACCGCGAAGACCTGGGCCTGCTCGCCCCAAGCGTGACCGACGCGGAGGACGACCGGATCGCCCGAGTGCGCTCTCACGACGATTCGCGGGTCGCCCCAGAGGCTCGTGCTGAAGACCATCTTCCTGTTGTCCTCCAGGTCGCGATCCTCGAGGCGCTGGGCGGAGTAGCTGATCCCGGCGAAATCGTCGACCTCCGTATGGTAGGGCATCGTGTTCTGACCAATCCGCGGATCCTCGTCGTTGAAGAGGAGCACGGCCTCCCGGAAGTGCCCTGCCGGGCTCAGGATGTCCGCCACGATTCCGGATTGGATCGGCTGGCCCGTCTGAGGGTCCCGATAGAACGAGCCGGGCGGCTCGACGATCACCGCCGCAAAGGCCCCGCGCGCTACCGTGGGAGGCTGCGCGAGGTTGAGGGCGAGGGCCGTGCCGATCATGGTCTCGTCGGCGTAGAACCGGTACGTGCGCCTCCCGTCGGGAGGGGTCGACGAGTCGGCGTTGAAGCCGACCTGGGTGCCGTAGCTCGTATGGGGGTTGAAGCGGAGCTTTCCGACGGTGAAGCCTGCGGGCTCCGCCAACTTGTTCCAGAGCTTCACCTGAAGGACCTCGCCGGCGTTGACACGGAGAACGAGCGGTTCGGTGACGCTGGGAGGGCCTCCTCCGCCGGTCTCGAGGACGTATGCGACCCCGTCACCGTCCTGGTTGTCGCTGTCGTACGCGATCTCCGTATCCGTGATCCGGACGTTGTAGTGGCGCACGGGAGCGCCATAGGAAGGCACCGAGGGCCAGGCGGCCGGCGGATTGCCGGGCAGCGGCTGGAGGTTCGTGGGCTGGCTGAGGACGCGGAGGATCCCCCAGGCTCCGTCGAGGAGGTTGTCGGCCTGGGTGCTGTAGTAGAGGTAGTCGCCCGCGTAGGGGCCGACGCCCCCGTCGAGGACGAGATCCATGCGGTCGGAGATGAAGAGCTCCGCCGTGTCCCGGAGGGAGACTCCATCCGCCGTGAACCGCTCGAAGCGAAATCGTTGGCCGACGACGCGCAGTGCCCCCGTGTTCTCGACGACGCCGAGGCCGCGGATGACGAAGGGATCGCCCACGTAGGCGCGGGGGATCTGCGTGAAGGGGTCTCCGTGGAGGACGGAGGAGAAGGGTCGGTTGCTCAGGCGGGAACTGTCGAGAGGCTCCGAGCGGAGGTTGATGGAAGCTCCCGGCTCGTCCTCTCCCCCGCTCGTGCGGTTGTGGAGGAAGACCATGAACTCGCGGAAGCCCATCCCGGCCGGCATCGCGTGGCCGACGCTCGAGGAATAGGGGTCCTCCGGATCGGCCTGTGTTCCGTCGACGTGGATGTCGACGAGCGTCCCGCTGCGGACCTCGGCTCCGGTAATCGGATCGTGGTACGTCGCGCCGCGCGGCTCGACGATGTGGGAGCCAAAGAGGCCGTGGTTCCAGTTCTTGAAGTCGACGTGGTCGTGCCAGAAGACCGTGCCGAAGTCGATGTCGGAGTACCAGTTGTAGCGCACGAATTCGACGCCGACGGCCTCGCCGGCCGCATGGGGGAGATCGAGCGGCTCGTCTAGGATCACGACATTTCCGGCGATTCTGCTGATGCGGCGAATCTCCGTGATCGGCCGGATGCCCCCGAGGCGGGGGTCCGCAGCCGGGTTCGGATCCGCCGTGATCCCTAGCCCCAGTCCCACGCCTAGCCAGATTCCCGGACGGAGGCGGTCGACGTGCGTCACGGCGATCTGGATCGCCCCCGCCGCAACGGGCGCCGTGAGGAAGCGGTTCTCCGTGAGGTAGGGCCGCACGGACTGCTCGTAGGAGAGGCCTGTGATCACTCCGTCCGACGCCTGCGGGTCGAACTGGACGAAGTGGGTGTGCATATTGACCTTCGCGTGGAAATTGTTCTCCGAGGAGTCCGTCTGCTCGCTCGTGAGGATGATGTCGACGCCGTCGCCGACGTTCGAGCGGACGACGAGCGGCTCGGCCGGCTTGAGGCCGGCGAGCACGGAGGCCTTGTCCTCGCTGAGGACGAAGATCTTGCCGTCCTCGTCGATCTCGCTCGAGGTCACCTGGATCGGGATCTCGATCGCCGTGATCGGGTACTGCCGAATCTTCTGGTAGGGATCGCCGATCGTGGCGGGGGTCGGGACGAGACCGTCCGGGCGCACGGTGGAGCCGCGCTCGCCGAGCCAGGGCGCGCCGGTGTGGCCGCTCCCGGTGAAGGGAGGACGTTGACCGAGGTGCGGGCGGAAGAGGGGCCAGGCATACCGGCCGTTCGTCGGGTTGAAGGCGATCACCGGACGCTCGCCGGGGGTGGGGGAAGCGTAGTTCGCCCAGAAGGCGATCGTCTCGGGCTCCCCCTTGTAGAGGGGGCCGAGGGGGGTCGTCTCCTTCATCCAGTTCCAGACCGTGGCATCCTCGTCGTCGATCGGAACCCCCGGCGGCGGGAGCTGCTCCTCGACGAACTCCTCGAAAGAGACCTGCGTCGTGGGATCGACGAGGAGGGCGTCCGGAACGACGAGGCGGCCATCCCGGGAGTGGAGGATGAGCCCGTTCTTGGAGACCAGCTGGAGCAGTTCCACGGAGTCGACGGCCATGGGGGGCATCGTCCCGGGGACGGGGGCGAGGTCCGGCTGCGCCGTGTCGAACACGCGCCAGAAGGCCCACATCCCGGCGACGTAGTGGTGCCCGATGTGGCAGTGGAAGAGGAAGTCTCCCGCCGCCATCTGGCAGCCCCCGGCGCCGCACTCGTGCTCGAGGTCGTAGCTCGTGCCCGGGCCGATCCCCTGGGAGTCCTTGTCCGTCATCGACGCGCCCGGGTCGGGCTTCTTCTGGAAGCCCTGCGAGAACATCGTGGGGGACTCCGCCCGAGGGTTCGCCGACCACCGATCCGCGCCGCCGTGGAGGTGGTGGACGTGGAAGACCTCGGTGCCGCCGTGCATGAGTCGGGTCTTCGTCGGCTCGCCGAGGTAGGAGCGGGGGATGGGGGTCGCCGGGTCGCCGAAGGTGTAGGACCCGTAGCCGTGGGACTTCGCGGTCTCCTTCAGCATCAATCGATTGCGGAAGGGCTCGCTGCGGTAGTTGATCGCGCGCGCCGCCGGGCGGTAGATGCCCGCGAGGTCGTCCACGACGGGAAGGTCGTCTCCCTTCGCGTCGAGGATCTCGTCGAAGTCCTCGTTGCCGATCTCGTGGTACATCAGGACGTACTCGCGGAAGGGCGGCTGGAAGTGGGTGGCGGGGGGGACGATGATCGCCTCCCAGTTGCTCCCGCCCGTCGTCGCCGTGAGGGGCGTCCCCGTCTCCGGATCGAGGTGGATCGAGTCCTCCGGCTCGACGACGAAGGCGCCGAGGAGTCCATGAGAGATGCGCTCCCGGTTCCCTCCGTGATCGTGCATGTAGTAGGCGTGCTCTGCGAACGGATCGCTCGGGACGAAGACGGTGTAGTGGACGGTCTGTCCCGGGTTCGCGAAGATGTCGGGGTTGGTGCCGATGGCGGTCCCCGTCGTCCCCTCGACGGTGTACTGGAGGCCGTCGATGTGGAGGGCGGCGGGGCCGTCCGTCAGCAGGTTCGTGAAGTTGATCTGGACCGTCTCGCCGACGTTGGCCCGGATCACGAGCGGCTGGATCGGATCCTTTCGGAGCCCGGTCGAGACCCGGTTGGGAAGCTGCGCCGTCTCCTGGTCGCGCACGGCCTGGATGTTCTGGTCGAGCACGTACATGTACGCGCCGGCGTCGTGGTCGCCGAACCGGTTGAGCGTCATGCTGACGTGGATCGCGGAGACGTCGTAGACGCGGTCGAAGACGGGGGGCGACTGCGCGAGCTCCGGGCGCGCGGCGAAGGGTCCGACGAGGGCCAGAGCCACGACGGCGAAAGTGGCGGGAGCCGCCACCCGGAACCAGACGGGTCGCGGCAGGGCTCGGAGACTCCTCCGGGGTATCGCGAGAACGAAGAGGCCCAGGAGCACGAGAGGGAAGACCGCCAGCTGGTCGAGCAGGGCGGATCGAGCCCCGAACGCGAGCCAGCCCGAAGCGCCCGTCGAGGGGTCCGCTCCCCATCCGTTCCGCACGGAGGCGAAGGAGCAGAGCAGCGGATCTCCCGCCTCGCTGCCGGCCTGGGCCGCCGCGAAGAAGGGGAGGCTCTCGTTGGCCCACTCGACGGCGATCTTCCGGAGCCCCATCGCCGGGACCATCAGGAGAAAGAAGGCGACGGAGACGACCGCCGCGGATCCGAGGAGCCCGAGGAAGCCCCCCTCGGGAGGCGTCGCGAGCCTGCGCGCGAGCCGCAATCCGGCGGCGAGCGCGAGCGCGACGATCGGGAGGCACAGCAGGCTCTCGAGCGCGAGGCGCGGGAGGATCTGTGCGAGAGGAGCCGCCTCTCGCGCGACGCCCAGGAGGCGGGTGTTCAGGAAGTGCTCCCACGCCACGAGGCCCGTCGAGACGCCGAAGGCGAGGAGCGCCCACTTCCATTTCCACGTGTGGACTCGAAACATCACTTTCTTTCCTCCGTTGTCTAGCGGTTCCTTCTCTGCTGCAGGAGGTAGGCGACGAGGTCGGCGGCCTCCTGCTCGTTCGCGTCGGGCAAAGGCATGCTCTGGAGGCGCTCTCCCGTCGGCCCGAGGGGGGCCTGGGCGATGTGCGCCTCCGGATCCGTGATCGACTCGTAGAGGTACTGCTCGGCCGTTTTCCCCGGGACCCGCGTCTCCGCCTCGTTCGCGATGTCCGCGAGGGAGGGCCCCAGCGTGTTCGAGCCGGGGAGCCCCGGGTGGCCGTGGCAGGAGACGCAGGCGAGCTTCGTGGTGAAGAGGAACCAGCCCGCTCCGGCATCTCCCTCGGGGAGATCTTCGACCGACTCCGGCCAGACGATCGGCTCGGAGTCCTCCTCCTCGCCCGCGTGATCGTGCGAGGGGGGATGGGGGACCTCCATCGCGGCCGTGCTCCCCTCGCGCGTCCAGACGAGCCGCAGGGTGGTGCGGAGCTCCGCGTCCTCGCCCGACTCGTCGGCATAGTCGAAGTAGACGATCCGGTTGAGGATCGTGCCGGGGGCCAAGATCACCTCGTCGGGGAGTCCCTCCCCGAAGGCAGGCCATTCCCCGCCCGTCTCGGCGCGCAAACGCAGCTCGGAGATGCGGAAGCGGCGGGGCTCGCCGCTGCGGTTGTGGAGCTGGACCTCGGCGCGCAGGCGCTCGACCTCGTGCGAGGGGATGTCCGGCATCATGCTCGTGGGCATCGAGAATCCGCTGCCGTCGTGCTGCATCTCGTCGAGGATCCAGGCGGCGAGGACGAGCCGCAGGTTCACCCCCCCGATCGTGCTCTCCCGGACGGTCCGGTCGTTGCCGGAGGAGGCGACGAGGAACCCCCCGCCGCTCGCGAGGAGGAGCGCGACGAGGATCGCGAGGAGGCCCGGGGCCCGGCGAGCCGGAGGTTTCACTTCTCGAGGCAGCATGATCCCTCTCCTTCGGCCTCGTCCCCGACGGGAACGCGGATCGAGACCTTGCCCGTGCGCTCGAAGGTCAGCTCCAGATCGAGACCTCCCTCCGACGCGACCTCCTCTCGGAGCCCGAACACCATCAGGTGCCGCCCGCCCTCCTGGAGCGCGACCGTGCCGCGAGGCGGGATCCGGTACCCCTCCGGCCGCTCGAGCATCCGTGCGACGCCGTCCTCGACGACCGTCTCGTGCATCTCGATGCGGTCGGCGAGATCCTCGGCGACGGCGACGGCGACGAGCCGGTCGGCGCCGTCCCCCCGGTTCGCCACCGTGAAGTAGACGGCGGCGACCTCCCCCGGGGTCCTCCGAAGGGCCGGTTTCTCGACGACGATCGCCGGAGTTCCCTCGTCGCAAGCTCCCAGGGCCGAGGCGAGCAGGAACGGGACCGCGAGTCCGAGTCGGGTTCTCATCAGGCTCCTTCGCTCTTGGGACCGTTCTCCTCGAGGAGGCGTTCGATCGCGGCGCGGAGCGTGTCCGCGTGGACGTTGAACGGCACCTGCTCCCGCAGATTCCCCTCGCGGTCGATGAGGAAGAAGGTGCTCGTGTGATCCATCGAGTAGTAGGCGCGGTCCCGTCCCTTCGGGTAGCGCTTCTGCATGACGACTCCGTACGCTCCGGCCGTCCGCGCGAGCGCGTCGCGATCGAGGTGGAGGCCGACGAAGGAGGAGTCGAAGGCGGGAACGTAGGCGGCGAGGGCCTCGCGCGTGTCGCGCTCCGGATCGACGGAGACGAAGACGACGGCGAGATCACCCTTCTTCTCGGGCGCGAGTTCCGCGTAGATCTTGCGGACCTTCGCGAAGCTCCCCGGACAGATGTCGGGGCAGTGGGTGAACCCGAAGAAGAGGACGGCGACCTTTCCCCTCTGCTCGTGGAGACGGAAAGGAGCGCCGTCCCAGTTCACGCCGGCGATGTCCGGTGCGGGACCCGGCGCCGACTGCGAGCAAGAGAGAAGGAGCGGGAGAGCGAGCCCTGTCGCGATGCGTCGAATCGCGATCCTCTTTCCTCCTCCGGACGGCACGGAACCGCTCCCCGCGCGGCGCACTGGCCCGAACTTGGGCGCCACTCCGTCTCGCGTGGAGAACCGGTTCCCCCACGTCCGGGGGATCCAGCTCCCCTCCCAAAAGCCCGCTGGGCTCGAATCTACGGCATGATCGACAAACGAGTCAACTCGAAATATTTCGCGATTCGCGGACGGAAAGGTGGCCGGGGACGTTCTCGTCGACGGCAAGCGACGTCTCTTCCGCCCCGCGTGGAGTTCCGCGAAGAGAGCGTCTTCCGCGAAAGACTTCTCGCGCTCGAGGAAAGATCCTCTCGCGCGGAGGGGGAGTGAAATACCCCCGCTGGAGAACCGGGATGTCACTGCCCTTTTCTGCCGGTTCTCCCTAACCCTGCCCGCCGCAAAGAGGCTAAGACTGGGGGAATCTCCCCGTCAAACGAAAAAAGCCGGGATGGAGGGGGAAGCCTCCGTCCCGGCTGCGGTGGTCCGAAAGCGCGAAGAGGGCCTACGGGCTGAAGTGGTTCGCGCCGAGGAAGGGCGTGAGCGGCGCCGCCGCCCCGCCCGCGCCCACGGCCGGGAGCCCGGATCCGTTCGGGGGGGCGAGGGAGGGGTGGTCGAACGGCGCCTGCTGCATCCGGACGCGGTTGTCCGTGAGGCCGAGCATGAAGTCGACGAGGGCGTTCCTCTGCGCGACCGAGAGTCCGAGAGGCCGGACGTCCGAGTGCTTGTCCGGGTTGTTGACGTCTCCGCCGCGGTTGTAGAAGTCGACGACCTGGCGCAGGGTCACGTAGCGGCCGTTGTGGAAGTAGGGTCCGGTCAGCTCCGCGTTCCGGACGGTGGGGGTCTTGAACTTCCCCTTGTTCTCGGGCTGCCGGCCTCCGTCCGCCGCGGTCGGGGTGACCCCGGTGTTCGCGAAGGCCGAGCCGCCGCTGAAGTTCAAGATGGACGCCTTCGTGAACTCGGGTCCTCCGTGGCACTTGATGCACCGACCCTTGTTCAGGAAGACGGAGAGCCCGGCGAGCTGATTCGCGGTCAGGGCTCCCGCGTTGCCTTCCTTGAACTTGTCGTAGGGGGAGTCGTTCGGGATGAGCGTGTTCTCGTAGAGATTGACGGCGATCCCCCAGAAGAGGGAGAAGTTCGCCTCCATCTGGGTGTAGCCGTCGGGGGTGAGTCCAGCGGAGGCGTGGAGGTAGGGGTGGAAGGCCGCCTGGATCAACGCGGCGTAGGTCGTCGTGAGCCCATTCGCCGGCGCGGCGGAGAGAGGCGCGCCGAGCACGCTGTCGTTGGTCGCGACCATCTGGAGGCCGAGCGGCGTGGCGTTGAGGAGTTTCCGGCCCAGTTCCGAGAACGAGCGGCCGGCGCACGACATCTCGACGCCGTTGTTCGGCGGCCCGACCGCCTGGGAACCGGGGCTTCCGGGCGAGAGGACGACGTCCTCCTGCTCGAGCCCGTTTCCGTCGTCGACCCAGATCTGCGGATCGCTCGGATCCTCCGGGCCGGCGGGCGTGACGCCGTTGAAGTCGCGCTTCGCCCGGCCGTCCCAGAAGTTGTCGCGGTTGAAGGCCGCCATGATCACGCTGGGGGCGTTCCGTCCCGTCACCTGGCGCTCCGGGAAGAACGTCGTCTCGACGACGAGGGTGCAGTCGTCCATGGCGAGCGGGCTCGCGAGGTCGAGGCCGTTGAAGTCCGCGCGGACGACGCCCTGCGAGCCGACGATGTTGTCTCCCGCGAGCGGGAAGTCCGCGAGGGTGAGGGTGCCTCCAGGGCCGGGAGCGCCTTCGAAGGCGCCGTTCGGCCCGGGTGCGACGGTGTTCATCGTGCGGGCATCGACGCCGGCGCTGAAGTGGCATGTCGCGCACGCGACGCGCCCGTCTCCGCCGGTCTGCTCGTCCCAGAACAGGGCCTTGCCCAGCGCGATCGCGGCGGGCTTGCTCGCGACGAAGTCGTCGAGGTTTCCGGGCTCCGGCGCCTGGAGGGTCTTGAGGGAGGGCGGGGAGCCGCTTCCGCTGCCGCTGCTGCCGCTACCGCTTCCGCCGCCGCCGCTACCGCTGTTGCCGCCGTCCGCGAGTGCGAAGCCCGATGCCAGCGCCGCGACCTCCCGCCTCCGAGAGGGAGCGCTCGAAGACGGCCACCGTCGCTTCCGGGACCGGCGATCCGCCCTCTCCGACGACGAGCACTTCGCGCACGCTCCAGCCGGGACGGGGCGGACGCCCGAGGGCGGACCGCCCCTCCTCGCCAGGCTCCGGCGGGAGGGGCGCCTCCGGTATCGGTCGAGCTTCCGTGAACCCCGGGAGAGCGCCGTCGCTCGCGCCGATCGGCCGAGCGCCGTCCTGAGACGAGCGGAGGGCGACGAGCGCGAGCGCCAGGGCGCCGAGAGAGACCGCGACGAGGGCGAGCCACGCCCGGCGCACGGCGTCCTCTCTACATGCCCCCGCCCGACTCGCCCTTCCGTTCCTCCTTCATCGCTCGCAGTAGGGTCTCGAGATCGGCTTCATCCTTCACCGAGTACTTCGCGTTCAGGTAGGCGATCTTCCCCTTCTCGTCGACGAGGAAGACGGAGCGCTTCGCGACCCCGCCGTACTCCTCCGTGTAGACGCCGAACTTCTTCGCGACCTCCCCCTTCTCGTCGGCGAGGAGGCGGAAGGGGAGCTTCAGCTCCTTCACGAACTTCGCGTGGGAGTCGACCGGATCGAGGGAGATGGCGAGGACCGTCGTCTTGGCGTCCAGGAACTCCTGGAACCCGTCCCGGTACTGGGACAGTTGCTTCGTTCAGCCGGGGGTGAAGTCCTTCGGGTAGAAGGCGACGAGGACCTTCCCCTTCCCACGGAAGGAGGAGAGGCGCGCCTCTTTCCCTTCGTGATCGCGAAGCGCGAAGTCGGGCGCCTCGTCGCCGATCTCGAGAAGTTTCGGGGGAGCCGGGGGGGAAGGGGGAGCCGGCTCTTGGGAGAAGGCGAGGAAGAGGGGGAAGAGCATCGGTTTCTCCGGGGGCCCCGATTCTACGGCCGGCCGGCCCGCCGTCACGTCCGGGCGGTCACCCCATCGAGGAGCGCGTCGAGCCTCCCCTCGACTCCCTCCCAGCGGTACCGCTCCTCGATCCTCGCCCGGGCCGCGACGCCGGTCTCGGTCCGCTGGCGCTCGTCTCGCAAGAGCGCCACGACGCGAGCGGCGAAGCGCTCCTCGTCCGGCTCGACGAAGAGATGCTCCCCGGGGACGGCGTCCACGCTCCGGGCCGCGACGGGGGTCGCGACGACGGGCATCGCGCAGGCCATGGCCTCCAAGACCTTGTTCATGACCCCCCGCGCGACCCGCAGCGGCGCCACCGCGACGGCCGACTTGCGCAGCCACTGCGCCGTCTCCGCGACCTCCCCGACGACGCAGACCGACTCCCCGTCGTGGAGCACGCGCACCGGCGCCGTCGCGCGCGCCCCGACGATGTCGAACCGCGCCTCGGGCACCTCCCTCCGGATGCGCGGGAGGATCTCCTTCGCGAACCAGCGGACGGCGTCGACGTTCGGGGGATAGTCCATCATCCCCGTGAAGACGATCCGGCGCGGGTCGCGCGCCGCGGGAGGCCCCGGCGCGAACCGGGCGAGGTCGACGCCGTTCGGGAGCACGACCGGCTCGACCCCGGGGATCCGATCCCGGAAGAGCGCCGCCTCGATCTCGCTGACGAACACGGACGCGTCGAACCGCTCCGCGACGGACCGCTCGAACTCGAGGAGCGTCCTCGCCTCCCTCGCCCAGACCCACCGCACGGGGGGGCGGGAGCGCTCGGCGTACTGCGCCCACTTGTCCGAGTCGAGCTCGGAGAAGTGCATGATCCGGCGGATCCCGTCGGCCTCGAAGACGTAGGGGGCCATCGACGAGGAGTAGACGTAGGCGAGGTCCGTTCCCTCGCTCAGGAGTCCCGCGACGGAGCGATGGAGCGCGCTCGACCGGAAGTAGGCGAGGCTGAAGGGCTCGCGGCCGAGGAGGGAGAGGGCCGCGCGCACCTTCGCCCCCGTCGGGGAGAAGGGATGGGCCCGCACGCGCTTCACCCCGAGGGCGGTGAGCCCCTTCGTCGCCCGCTCCCGCTCCGCCTCCTCGCAGAAGCAGGCGACGGACACCTCGTGCCGCCGGGCGAGGTGGCGCACGACGTGATAGGTGGTGATCCGATCCCCCCGGTTCGGGGGAAAGGGGATCCGCTGGGAGAGGAAGAGAATGCGCACGCCGCTCGTCGCCGAGGGGAATCGCGTGGAGAGGCTCCCCTCTGGGGCGCTATCGTCGGGGGACACGCGTATACGGTTCGTGGCCGCCGCCGTCGAGATCCACGGTCTCCAGAAGCGGTTCGGGCGCCTGCGGGCGCTCGACGGGCTCGACTTCGCCGTCGAGGAGGGGCGGATCGTCGGCCTCCTGGGCGAGAACGGAGCGGGGAAGACGACGGCGATCGGGTGCTTCCTCGGGCTCCTTCGTCCCAGCGGGGGATCGGCCCGAGTCTTCGGGGAGAAGTCGTCCCGCTTCCGGCGCGTCGCCCGGCGGGTCGGCGTCTCCTTCGAGAACCCCTCCCTCCACGGCACCCTCTCCGGCCGTGCGAACCTCGAAATCGCCTGGCGTCTCGCCGGATGCCCCGCGGGGCGCGCCCCGGAAGACGCGGCGCGCCTTCTCGGCCTCGAGTCGCACGCCCGCCGCCGCGCCGGGCGGTACTCCCGCGGCCTCCAGCAGCGCCTCTCCCTCGCGCGGGCGCTGCTGGGTCGCCCCTCCCTCCTGGTCCTCGACGAGCCTTTGAACGGGCTCGACCCTCTCGGCGTCCAGTCCGTCCTCGATCTCCTCCGAGGACTGCGGGACGAGGAAGGGATGACGATCCTCGTCTCCTCCCACGACCTCCTCGAGTTTGAGCGGATCTACGACGAGGTCGTGCTGGTCCATGCCGGGAAGGTTCTCGCAGCGGGCCGCCTGGAGGATCTCCTCGCGGGCGGGGACGGCGCCGTCGAGATCGTCGTCGATCGATCCGAGGAAGCGGCCGAGTGGCTGCGGCGGCACGAGGCCGTCCAGGAAGTCCGACGCCTCGAGAGCGGGGCGATCGAGGCGGCCCTCTCGCCTGGGGCAGGCGCGCGCGTCAACGGGGATCTCGTCCGGGCCGGCTTCGGCGTCTCCGCTTTCGCGCCCAGGCGCAGGACGCTCGTCGACTTCTACCGCGAAGAGGTGGGGAGACTCGCCTGATCGCCTCCGTCGGGAACGCGCTGCGCGCCGAGGCGATGCGCACTCTCGGGTCGCCCTTCGGGAGGCTCGTCCTCCTCCTGCCGCCGCTCGCCGCCGCGGGGCGCGTCCTCGTCGGGAGCGCCGTCACGCGGGCGGGACGCGCGGGAGAGATCGCGCGCGCGGCCGCGCTCGGGGGGGAAGCGGCGGGCGTCGAGGCCTCCGCGAACGCCTACCCGGCGTTCGCCGAGGGGCTCGCCGTCGGGGTGGGGATCGCGGCCTTCCTGATCCTCGTCCACGGCGCGCTCTCTATCGCCGGGGAGAGGGAGGCGGGGACGCTCCGCTCGGCCCTCGTGCGCGGGGTCTCCCGGGGGGGCCTCGTCCTCGGGAAGGCGGCGTTCGGGGCGCTGCTCGTCCTCGCGGCGCTGCCGGGCGTCGCCCTCGCCTCGCTCCTCGCCGCCGCGATCCCGTACGAGTACGGGCCGGTGACGGAGCAGGGATACGTGATCTACCCCGTCTCGACGATCCATCTCGAGACGCTGCGCGGGATCGGGGCCGCCGCGCTCGCGCTCCTCGCGACGCACGCCTTCGGCCTCTTCGTCTCGTCGATCGCCCGCGCGCCAGGCGGAGCGGTCGCCGCGGCGCTCTTCCTCTTCCTCGTCTTCGACGCCGCGAAGGGGCTCCTCGGCGGAGCGAGCGAGTGGGTGTTCGCGACCTTCGTCCCCTCGATCACGGATCGGTCCTACCTCGGGGAGGTGGTCGGGATCGCGAGGGGGTTCTCCGACGCCGGGTTCGAGACGGACACCTGGACCCGGAGCCTCCTCGTGCCTCCCGTGCAGGCGCTCTTGCTGGTGCTCGCCGCGATCGTGACGACGCTCCGGCGGGACGCGTAGAAGATAGGGCATGCGCCGCCGCCGATCTCCCTTCTTGCTCGCGACCCTGCTCCTGGCCGGATGCGCCGGCTACGAGGAGCGGCCCCGCCTCGCGCGCCCGTCTCCGCCCCTCGCCGAGGCGCCCCTCGTGCCTCCGGCCGGCGGAGGATTCGTCGGGCTCGAGGTCGCGTCGAACGAGTCGGAGAGCCTCGAGGCGCTCGAGTTCTTCCCGGGGGTGCGGGTGGTCGGCCTCGTCCCGAACTCCCCCGCGGAGAGGGTGGGGCTCGAGTCCGGAGACGTCGTCCTCTCGATCGACGGGCAGCGCGTGAACCGGGGCGAGGCGTTCCGCGCGCTCGTCTCGGCCGCGGCGCCGGGATCGTCCCTGCGGCTCGAGGTGCAGCGGGGCAGCGCGATCCTGGAGGTCGAGGTCCCGGTCGATCTCCGGCAGAAGGGAGAGG
>Ga0187892_10004282_pt1 | contig 24199 bp, 22 predicted proteins | sample MA1701073metaG_FD_139345 | JGI IMG/M metagenome (GOLD analysis project Ga0187892, IMG submission 139345) | Bio-ooze microbial communities from a basaltic lava cave in the Kipuka Kanohina Cave System on the Island of Hawaii, USA - MA170107-3 metaG ... | reverse complement strand
CCTGTGATGGCATTCCGCCACTCGGGCGGGGGCAGTCCGCGCTCGGCGGTTACGCGGAGAACGGCTTCGCTGAAGGCGGTGTGCTCGAAGAGGCCGAGGGCAAAGGGTGCAGTGGCGAGCCAATGTCGATCCAGGTAAGAGCACAAAGAACGGCAACGCCTTTGTGCCAGGGCACTGCCTTCCGGCCTGCCTCGAAAGTGCCGGACGCGGAAGAGTGCTTTTTGGCGGCTGAAGCAATTTCAGCGGCGAGTTTGGAGAGATCCATATCGGCTTTGCCGATTTCTTGCGCGATAATCTTTGCAGCGAAATCGTCCTTCTTGAGAAGGTTGCTCAACTTTTGAGCGGCGGGTCTTATAACCGCCAGATGCTTTGCGATGCGCGCATGTGTCCGTTTCGCATCGAGTTCTAGTTCATGCCTCTGTTCTCTGATGTATGCAAACTCGTCTCGACGGGCGGATACCTTACGCAGCAGCTCTAAGTTCGAGCCGCAAATCTTTCTGAGATCGGCTTCACTGACCGCGAATGGCTTTAGCGCCAGCGGCAGGCTGTCAATTTTCGACATGGAAGCGTTCTTAAGCGTACTCATCTTCAGTCTGGAGCCGCAGCGACTTTGATACTGCCGTCGGATTCGTGAGCTTTAGCAGAGTGCTCTCCCACGCCTCGATGGCCAGACGCTTCTCCAAAATTTGGCTCCTGAGCGTTTTCGGCCGGGAATGCTTCGCCCGCGATTTCAAGCACGCGCCGCTCCCACGCTTCCAGGGCAACACGCATTTCACGCTCGGAACGATAGGCCGAATAGCGCGCCGTCATCCTGTGCTCTGGCCGGTGGCCGAGGATCTTTGCGATGAGGCTCTGCGGGAAACCCATCCCTTCCAGGTGGGTCGCCGTCGTGTGCCTCAGATCGTGCGGAACGAAATCGACGATGCCCGCATTCGCGCACACGTCCCGATTGACCTCGTTCGCCGAGGTCGCGGACAATTCAGGTTGACCATCTACTCGTGGAAAGACGTAAACCTCGCTTTGGCCGCGATGCTCCTTGAAAAGTTTGATGGCATGCCCGGGCAAGGGCAGATCGAAATCTCGCTCGGCCTTGGTGCGTTCCGCGGGCGGGTGCCACAATCCTCGCTGAAGATCGATGTCCGCCCAAATCGCGCGGCGCAGCTCGCCACCGCGCGCCCCCAGGAGAAGCATCAGCTTGAGAATTCGGGCGTGCGTCGCTTGGCGGGTCTTGGTAGGGTCCTCGTCACGAACGGCCGATAGCGCCTGCCAATACCGCTTGATCTCGTCCTCGCTTAGGAAGCGGTTGCGTTTGCCGGTCTTGAACGGAGCCTCCATGGCATCCGTCGGCGCACGAGGGATCAGCTTCTTCTTTACGGCCCAGCGGAAAATTGCACGCGCTGTCTCGAAAGTACGGGTTGCTCCAACGGTAACACCGCGCGCTTTCATCGTGTCGATGACATACTCAATGTCCGCGTCGGTCACCGCCGCAGCAAGCTTCTGGCCGAGAGCGGGCGAAAGATCGCGCTTGATCCGAATCTCGTCGCTCTTCCAGGACCGCTTCGTTTCGCCGTGGCGCTTGCGATATTCGTCCACAAGCTGATCAAAGGTGAGGGCCTTCAGGTCCTTCGGCGCTTCGAGCCGCGGGTCGAGGCCATAGTCAACCTTGGCCAGCAAGGCATCTGCCTTCTTGCGCGCATCTGCGAGCGACAGGCCGCGAGGCGGCGGCCCGATGAAGCCAATCTTATCGCGTCGCTTCTCGCCATTCAGCCGGTAGCGAACCATCCAGATCCGCCGGCGCCGCCCGACGCGGACGCCGAATCGCGGCATGGTAATATCCCAATAGTCCGCGCGCGCTTCGCCCGGCGGCGGCTTCAATTTCTCGGCCGTGGTTGGGCCGAAGCGGATACGATTCGACTTTTGGGCCACGCCTGAGGGTGTTTTTGGGGTCCAGATTGGGGTCCAGGTCATGCAATAGTGTGAATTTTTGCGAAATGCAATGAGGGACGTGTTATATTCAAGCCTCTGAAAAGGCTGATGATTAGGCGTTCAGGCGCTTTCACGAAATTTCGTGGGACGGGGTTCGATCCCCCTCAGCTCCACCAAATCCTCTCGGGAAACCGGCGTCCCTTTTTTGTCGACCGCCGTGCCGGCCGAGTCGGCATGACGGCCGCGATTAGAGGCCTACCTGCGCCGAACGATCATCCCCGTGCCCCGGCGCGGCCTGAAGTCGACGAACTCGGCTTCGTAGGCTCGGCGCAGGGCCTCGCAGCGATCCGGCGCCGCGGCGTTATGCTGGAGACACTCGTGGTAGCGCTCCTCGGCAATGATCAGGGAATTTTTTTGCGCGCACCCGCCAAGCGCGAGCGCGATGATCGAAGCGGCCAATCCAACCTTCAGCATTCCCACCAAACCCCGAAGCGGCCAGAACGTTCTTAAGCCGCGGCGCGTCGATCATCAACGCATTTGCCTTTGTACAACGCGGACGTTAACCACAGGTTCGCAACCGGCCTGGCGCGAGGCGCTTGCAAGCTCGCCGCGCCCTCCATGCGCGCTGTGACAACCATCACGTGACAGGCGTCACTGCCGCAGACGGCGGCCGGCTCTAGGGTTTCCATGCGGTCGCAAGACCGCAATTCCCCTCCAAAACTTGGCCCCGCGCATCATACCGCGGGGCCATCTTTTTTGTGCCCGGCCGCGCATGTCTCCCGAGCCTGGCCGTGGGTGCGCGAGCCCCGATTCGAAGCCTTTCTGCATCCCGCATCCTTCCGCTAGAGCGTATCCCTTCGAGTGGAAGTCGCCGTGGTGGCGGCGGCACCTCGCCTGCGTCCATCCTTCGAGGCCCGCCCGAAGCCGGGCGGGCACCTCAGGATGAGGCTGATTTTGCTGAAACAAATATAACCCCATCCTGGGGCGCGCGCCCGCTTGGGCGCGCCTCGAAGGATGGACGCAAGCACAACGCGTCCGGCGAGTGTTTCCACCCAGCGGATTCCGCTCTAATCTCAGGATGCGTCACCGGATTCGGCGCCCTCCGGCTGCTCGTCGGCCGGTAGGAGCTCCATGCCGCCGCGATCCGGCAGAAGGGGTGCGGGCGCTTCGATGCAACCCTCCCCGGCTGGTAATCGTTGCTACCGCGCGTACAACCGCTCGCCGAGAGGAGTCGAAGGGAGGACGAAATGAGCGAATTCGTGAAGCCGACATACAAGACTCTGACCTGGGCGCTGGGCGCGACCCTCGTCGCGGTGGTGGTCGTCGCCGCCATCCTTTACTCGCAGAAGGCCGGCGAGGCGCGAACCAATGCCGCCGCGGCCGAGGCGGTTCGCCAGGAGCTTCGCGCAGCCAAGGAAAGCGGAGATGCCGCCGGGCGGGCGCTCGGTGCGGCCCAAACCAGGCTGGCCGAGGCCGAGCGGGCGATCAAGACATCCGGGGAGCGCGAGAAGGATCTGGACGCCAAGCTCAAGCTGGCGGATTCGGCGCGGGCCGAAGCGGACGCGAGAACAAAGAGGTTCGATGCCGACACGGCGAAGCTTCAGGCCGCGCTCAAGGAGGCGGAGGCGACCAGGGCTCGCCTCGAAGCGCAGGTGAAGGCGGCGCAGGCGGAACAAGCGCAGGCCGCGGCGCAATTGCAGAAGGCGGAAGCCGCACGCTCCGAGATCGGCGCCAAGCTTCAGGCGGCCGAGAAAGCCGCGGAGGCTGCCGAGAAGGCGAGAGCAGCGGCCGAGCAAGCGAAGGGTGAAGCCGAGGCCAAGCTCAAGGCGGCGAGCGAGAAGCAGTCCGAGGCGCCGAGGCAATAGCCGGAGCGCGCCAATAATGAAAGGGCGATCCCTCGCGGGATCGCCCTTCCGTTGCGCGTTCGGCCGAACTTAGCGGCCGATGCGGTAGCCGCTGTAGCCGCCGTCAGTGCTGTAGGAATTCCAGCCGCCATAGAACGGCGCGTAGGTGCCGGTCGGCACCGTGATCGAGAGGCCCGGCGGCACATAGCCATAGGGCGCCGGCGTGCTCACATAGGCGGGCGACGACAGCGAATAGTGATCGTGGTTCGACGGCGCGTAGTAATAGGTCGTGTTCGAGCGGACCATGTAGCGGGGCTCGGCGTACATGTAGCGGGGCTCGGTGTAGTAGTAGATGCGCGGCGCCGGCGTCACGATCACCGGATCGTTGTAATAATAGACTCGCGGCGTGTGGCTGTAGGTCAGCGTCGGCGAGTCGTCGTAATAGTAATAGCGCGTGCTGTCGGCCTTGGCCGCGCCGCCGAAAGCCGCGCCCGCGGCCAGCGTCAGAGCCGCGGCAAGCGCCAGGGAAATCTTCGCCATCGTCATCTCCTTCGGTTCCTTCGGTCATGGTCTTCCCCCGCAACGGAATGAACGGGCGAACGCTACCCGCCGCGCAACGTCTCACCGACAAGTGAAAGTGCGCGCGGGAACCGGGCTCCGCGCCTTCCCCTAGCGTCGTTGGCCGCGCTAGTGAATTTCGGGCCGCCCAGGACGAAGAGCATCCGGAGCCGGATCAGTCATAGATGCAGTAGCCGCTCGGTGGGTTGGTCCCGCACCAATCGCTGTGGCTTTGTAAAATCGGATCGGGGGTCGCCGCATCGGCGGGAGTAATCCCGGCGCGGCGCTGGGGAGTGCAGGCCGCGAGCGCAGCCAACACGACGACAAGGGCGACGATCCTCTTCATTCGGGGCCTCCTTCGATCTCGAGATCGTCTCCTCCGCGGCCCGAGTTGCCTCCGCCTATCCGATCGTCTTCCTGAGCGCGGCTTTCGCTTCGGCCGCGCTCAGCGTGTTGAGCACGTCGCCCCGCTCGAGCCAGCCGCGCCGGGCGGTGAGGACGCCCCAACGCAAGTTTTCGAACTCGGCGCCGCTCCTCGCATCGGAGCCGAGCGCCACGCGCACGCCCGCCTCTTTCGCGGCGCGGCAGAACGTGTCGGGAAGATCGAGCCGCTCGGGCCGCGCGTTAAGTTCGAGGAAGCGCCCGCGCGCCTTGGCCGCCGCGATCACGCGCTCGAAGTTGACGCTCATCGCGGCGCGCTGCGGGAAAAATCGGTTCAGCGGATGCGCGAGGATGCTCATATGCTTGGCGTCGAGCGCGCGCAGCAGCCGCGTGGTCTGCTTCTCGGCCGGCAGCGCGAACTGGTCGGTGACGGCGCCCACGACGAGGTCGAGCCCGGCTAGCGCCTCGTCGGGGAGATCGAGAGCGCCGTCCTCGCGGATCGCGGCCTCGACACCCTTCAAGACAAGCACGTCGCTCTGCGCAGCGTTGATGCGGTCGATCGCCTCGCCCTGACGCGCGAGCCCCTCGAGATCGAGCCGGTTGGCCGAGGCGATGCGGCGGCAGGGATCGACGATCGCGATGTAGGAGAGCTTCCGCTGCTTCGCCGCCGCCACCAGCGCCTCGAGCGGGTCGCGGCCGTCGCTGGCGTCGCTGCGGCAATGGAGATCGCCGGCGACATCACCCGCCTCGACGAGCTTCGGCAGCCGGCCCTCTCGCGCCGCATCGATCTCGCCGCGGTCCTCGCGCAGCTCGGGCGGAATGTAGGGCAGACCCGCGGCGGAAGCGAAGACCGACTCCTCGGTGTCGCCGCCGACGCGCTTCGCGCCGCGGAACACGCCGTATTCGTTGACCTTGAGCTTCTTCTTCACGGCGATCGCGCGCACCGCGATGTTGTGCGCCTTGCTGCCGGTGAAATAGTAGAGCGCCGCGCCGAATTCCCGGCGCGCCACCACGCGGAGATCGACCTGCAGCCCGCCCTTCAGGCGGATCGCGGCGCGCGTCTCGCCTTCGGCCAGGACCGCTTCGACGCGCTCGTAGGCGACGAAGCGCCGGATCGCGCGCGGGATCGCGTCGCCGCTCTTGGCGGCGGTGGCGAGGATATCGACGTCGCCCACGTCCTCGCGCCCGCGCCGGTAGCTGCCCGCGATCTCGACGCGCTCGACGCCGGGCACCTCGCGGAGATATTCGGCGAGCGGCTCCGCTTCGGCCGCGGCGTCGGCGAGCGTGTGGCGGCGCGCGGGCGCGGCCGCCGGCGCCACCGCCTCGGCAAGCGAGGCGACCAGCTTCTCGCCGAAGCCGGCGAGCTTCGCGACTTTCCCCGCTTCGATCGCGGCCCGCAAGCCCGCGAGGTCGCTGACCTTGAGCTTGCGATAGAGCATCGCGACGCGCTTCGGCCCCAGCGCCCGGACGCGCAGCAGGTCGGTGAGGCCCGGCGGGAAACGTTTCTTCAGGCGTTCGAGCACCTCGTTCTCGCCGGTCGCCGCGAGCACGGCGATCTGCTCGGCGAGATCGTCGCCGATCCCGGGAAAATCGGTGAGGTCGTCGCCGCGCGCGATGAGCTCGGCGGCCTCGCTGGGCAGCCCCGCGACCGTGCGCGCGGCATTGCGGTAGGCGCGGATGCGAAACGGATTGTCGCCCTTGATCTCGAGAAAATCCGCGATGTCCTCGAACGCCTGCGCGATCTCGCGGTTCGCGAGCCTGCGCTCCTGCGGCGGTGCCGGCGCCTTCGGCTTCGGCGCCGCCGGCTTCGCACGTCCACGCTCTGCGGCCATCGCATCGCTCCGGTTCGAGGATCGCCCGGGCCCCCGCGCTGTCTTGCGCCGGATTGTCGGCGAAACGATCGGCATGTTAAACGCTCCGTGTCGAGCACAGAAGACGTTTGCCGGAGAAAACCCCGATGACCGCGCGCAGCGCCCCGCCTTTCCGCGCCGACCATGTCGGCAGCCTGCTTCGGCCCAAGGAGCTGCTCGACGCGCGCCAGAAAGTCGCCGACGGCAAGATGAGCCGCGCCGAGCTGGCCGAGGTCGAGGACAAGTGCATCTGCGAGGCCGCGGCGATACAGGAGAGTCTTGGCCTCAAGGCCGTCACCGACGGCGAGTTGCGCCGCGCTTATTGGCACGTCGATTTCCTCGTCGGGATCGAGGGCATCCGCGAGAAGCGCGAGCGCGACGAGCAGGCGCGCTTCAAGGTGAGCGGCTGGCGTCCGCCGGTGCTCGAGATCGCCGGCAAGGTCAGGCACACGAAGCCGATCATGGGTCCGGGCTTCGACTATCTGAAATCGGTCACCAAGGCGCTGCCGAAGGTGTGCATTCCCGCGCCCGGCGTGGCCCACTTCCGCGGCGGGCGCGCGGCCGTCGACAAGAAGGCCTATCCGGAGATGTCCGCCTTCTGGGACGATCTTTCCGCCGCCTATCGCGCCGAGGTCGCCGATCTGGCCAGCCGCGGCTGCCGCTATCTGCAATTCGACGAGGTGTTCTTCGCCTATCTTTGCGACCCGAAGCTGCGCGAGCAGGTGAAGGCGCGCGGCGAGGATCCCGACGAGCTCGCGCGCACCTACGCCAAGGCGATCGACGAGGCGATCCGCGACAGGCCCAAGGACATGGCCGTGACCATGCATGTCTGCCGCGGCAATTTCAAAGGCACGTGGGTGGCCGAAGGCGGCTACGGCGCCGCCCGCGGGCGCGTGGCCGAGGCGATGTTCTCGACCAAGGTGGACGGGTTCTTCCTGGAATACGACGACGAACGCTCGGGCGGCTTCGAGCCGCTGGCGCTCGTGCCCAAGGGCAAGATGGTCGTGCTGGGCCTCGTCACCTCGAAGCGCCCGGCGATGGAGGCGAAAGACGAGTTGAAGCGCCGCATCGACGAGGCGGCGAAATACGTGCCGGCCGAGAACCTCGCGCTCAGCCCGCAATGCGGCTTCGCGAGCACGGTCGAGGGCAATCCGCTGACGCGCGAAGAGCAGAACGCAAAGCTCCGCCTCTGCGTCGAAGTCGCGAACGAGGTTTGGGGCGGCGTTTAGAGCCCGTTTTGGTCAGATGGAATCGGCGCGTGCCGCGTAGGGGCGCGCTGCGCGCGCCCTGTATGCGCGCGACAAGCGAAGAGACGCTCGCACGCTGTACACGCCCGTTTGCCATTCGCACGTGGAGACAGGGCGCGCGCAGCGCGCCCCTACGCGGCAGGCGCTTCGACCTAAGACATCCGTGCTCTAGCAGCAGACCAGGAAGCCTGCCTCGGTCGCTCTCCAATCAAGAGCGTCATCCCGACCGGAGCAGCCGCGCCCCTTGGCGCGGCTGCGGAGTGGAGGGATCGCGGCGCAGATGCACGTGGCCGCTGCGCCACGATGCCTCCACTCCGCGAGCCGCAAGTGCGGCTCACTCCGGTCGGCATGACGATTTTCGGTGATGCGGCGCAGCGACTACCCGACGCCCACGATCTCCAGCGCCGCCTGTTTGCACGCGCGCCAGGCCGGGTCGCCGGCGTCGATCACCTCGAAGTGCCCGGTTCCGGGGAGGCGCACGAGGCGCGCGGGATCGCCGGCGGCGCGCGCGGCGGCGACGTAGCGCTCGCTCTGGCGGATCGGGACGATGTCGTCGGCCTCGCCATGGACGCAGATCACCGGCACGCCGGCCGGCATCAGCATGATCGGCGAGGCCGCGGCGTAGCGCTCGGGCATCGCATCGGGCTTGCCGCCGATGAAGTCATCGACGGCGCCGGCGCCGAGGCCCTGCGCCGATCCGTCGGCGAGGTCGAGCACGCCCGCCTGCGGCACGGCGCCCCGCAAGCGCAGGCGCCGGTTGGCGCCGGGCGCGTTCGCCGGCAGCCGGTGGCGCGAGGCGAGCCAGCCGACGAGGTGCCCGCCCGCCGAATGCCCGACCGCAGCGACGCGCGCGAGATCGAGCCGCCCCTCCGCCGCCTGCTGCGCCGGACCGGCTAGCGCATCGACCGCGGCGGCCACATCCTCGAGCGTTGCCGGGAACCCGCCGCCGCCGCCGACGCGGCGATACTCGATGTTCCATGCCGCCACGGCATGATTCGCCGCGAGATCGACCGCCAGCGGCGTGCCGAGATCGGCGGCGTAGCGCTGGCGCCAGAAGCCCCCATGCACCACGACGACGACCGGCACCTTGCCGGCGGGATCCCTTCCCTCGCCGCGCGGCAGATGAAGCTCGCCCCATTGGCTCGGATGCGGGCCATAAGCGATGCGCTTTGCCGGTAACGGCGGCACCGCCGCCATGGCGCGCACGGGCGCGGCGGCAACCGCAGCGGCAGCGGTCATGCGGGCGAGTATGGAACGGCGCGGCATCATCTTCATCTACCCGGCTGCGGGAAAAATTTGAACCACGGAGAACACGGAGGGCACGGAGGAAGAAGAATGCGCGCCTGCGGCGAGCGAGACCCTTCTCCGTGTCCTCCGTGTCCCCTGTGGTTCATACTTCTTTGCAGCCGCCCGCCTCGTTGGGCAAGAGAGTGGGCATGACGCCGCGAATAAAGGCGCATTGGCGCGGCGCGGCAAGGCCCGGCTTGCATCGCGCGGCGCACGCGTTCTAAATCGCGCCAACAAGGAACACGACTTGCTTGGGAGAAACGCCATGGCCGCCCGCAGCAAACCGCCGTTTCGCGCCGACCACGTCGGCAGCCTGCTCCGCCCGAAGGAGATCCTCGAGGCGCGCGACAAGGTCGCGAAGAAGCGGATGAGCGCGGCCGAGCTCAGGAAGGTCGAGGACCGGCACATCAAGGACGCGGTGGCGTTGCAGGAGAGCGTGGGGCTCAAGGCCGTCACCGACGGCGAATACCGGCGCGGCTTCTGGCACCTCGATTTCCTCGAGCAGATCGAAGGCGTCGAGCTGCGCGAGGCCACGACGGCGATGAAATTCCAGGGCGTCGAGTTCCGCCCGCCCACGCCGCACATCGTCAAGAAAGTGCGTCACGCCAAGTCGATCATGGGGCGGGATTTCGCCTATCTGAAATCCGTGGCGAAGGAGACGCCGAAGGTCTGCTACCCTTCGCCTTCGCTCCTGCATTTCCGCGGCGGGCGCGGTGCCATCTCGAAGGAGGCCTATCCCGACCTCGAGCAGTTCTGGGTCGATCTCGCCAAAGTCTACAACGACGAGATGACGAGCCTCGCCAAGCTCGGCTGCCGCTACATCCAGATCGACGAGACCGACTTCGCCTATCTCTGCGATCCCAAGTTCCGCGACATGGCGAAGAAGCTCGGCGAGGACCCCGAGAAGCTGCCGCACACCTACGCCAGGCTCATCAACGCTTCGATCAAGGGCCGGCCGGCGGACATGGCGGTGTGCATCCATATCTGCCGCGGGAATTTCGCCGGCACCTGGCTCGCGCAGGGCGGCTACGAGCCGGTCGCCGATGCGCTCTTCAACGAGATCGACGTCGACGGCTATTTCTTGGAATACGACGATGCGCGCTCGGGCGGCTTCGAGCCGCTGCGCTTCGTGCCGAAGGGCAAGAAGGTCGTGGTGCTCGGCCTCATCACGACCAAGCGCCCGCTCCTGGAATCCAAGGATGAGCTCAAGGCGCGCATCAAGGACGCGTCGAAATATGTGCCGCTCGAGCAGCTCGCGCTGAGCCCGCAATGCGGCTTCGCGAGCTCGCATCACGGCAATCCGGTGACGCCCGACGATCAGAAGCGGAAGCTCGACCTCGTCGTCGGCATCGCGCGCGACGTGTGGGGCGGGGTGTAGCTTCCGCGCCTCTTAAGAGCGCATCATGCCGACCGGAGCGAGCCGCCTTAGGCTCGCGGAGTGGAGGCATCGCCGCGAGGCCCTTGGCCTCGCTCACAGCCAATTCGCGCAATTGCGCGAATTGGCCGGAAGGGCCGCACTTGCGGCCCGACGCGATCCCTCCACTTCGCGGCCGCGCCAAGAGCGCGGCCGCTTCGGTCGGGATGACGGGGCGTAAAGGTCAAAGGGCGAGCTACCGCTTCTCCTCCACGCCCAGCGCCGCGAGGCGCTTCTGGATGAGGTCGCGGATCGGCGCGTCTTGCGGCAGGCGCTCCAAGAGCTTCTTCCAATGCTGGGCGGCTTCGGCCTTGTCGCCGGCTTCGGCTGCGGCGAGGCCCAAATAGAACAGCGCGAGCGCGTTGTCGGGATCTTTCGCCAGCAGCTTCTTGAGGATGATGATTGCCTCGGGCGTGATCTCCTGGCCTTGCGGCTGCGCGCGGATCAGCGCCGCCGCGTAGTCGGCCATCACCTGCGCGTCGTCGGGCGCCAGTTCGTGCGCCCGGCGATAGGCGTCGGCAGCCTTGGCGAACTCGTTGAGCACCATGCGCGCGCGGCCGAGGCGCTTCCAGCCGTCGAGGTCCCTGGATTTGTCTTTGAGCCGCGCCTCCAAATTCGCGATCATGCCGCGGATCATGTCCATGCGCTGATCGGGCGAGAGCTTCTCGGCGTCCTCGATGTCGCGCGCGGTGGGGCCGCGGCCCGGCGTCGGCGCGAGGTTGAGCTCGCGCCGGAGGGCCGCGAGATCGATCCCGGCCTCGCGCGCGACGCGCTGCATTTCCTGGCGCAAGGTCGGCAGCCACGAGGCGCCGGCCGGCGACTCCGCTTCGAGCCGGAGCCAGCGCTCGAGCGCCGCGCGCGGCTTGCCGGCCTGCGAATCGGCCATGCCGAGGAAGAAGTTGGCGCGCGGATCGTTGGGCTCGGCCTGCGCCGCCTGCTCGAAGGCTCTGCGCGCCGGCTCGGTGACGAGCCCGCCCGCGGCGCGCGTCAGCGCCTCGCCGTAAAGCCCGGCGATATCGGCGCGCCCGTTCGCGAGCGCCAGGGCGATGCGATACGACTCGGCCGCGGAGCGGAAGCGGCGGTTCTCGAACTGGAAATCCGCGAGCGCCAGCCGGTCGTCGAGGCTGGTCGGGTTCTGCTGCGCTTTCGCCTGCAACTCGGCGAGTTTGCGAGCAAGCGCGGGATCGCCGGGCGGCGGCTCGGCCGTCGCCGATTGGCTCGGCAGGCCGGGGCGGCCGAGCCCGAGATAGAGCGCACCACCGGCGAACGGCAAGCCCAAGCCGATCGCGAAAATGAGCGCGAGCGCGGGGCGCGCGGAGGGTGCCGGAGCGTTGGCGGTTGCGTTGGCTGCGCCGAGTATGCGGCGCTGGATTTCGAGCCGCGCGGCCGCCGCCTCGGCCGGACCGATGAGGCCGCGCGCGACGTCGCGCTCGAGCTCGGCGAGCTGGTCCCTGTAGACCTCGAGATCGTACTCGAGCCGGCGCGCGGCGTGCGCGCTAGGCCAGAGGAGCGGCGCCAGCAGCAGCGCCAGCACCAGCAGCGTGAGCCCGCCGCCCAAGAGCCAGAGCGTCATGGCGAACCTCCGTTGCGCGGAGGTTTCTCGCCGATCAGCGCTGCTAGCCTATTGCGCTCTTCCTCGTCGAGCGGCGCCGGCCCGACGGACACGACACTTTTTCGCCCCGCGCGCAACCAAAGAAACAATCCGGCCGCGATCAGCAGCAGCGCCGGGCCGAACCACAGCAGCCAGGTCGTAGCTTTCAGCGGCGGGCGCAGCAGCACGAAATCGCCATAGCGCGCCACGACGAATGCGAGCGCGGCGCCGTCGCTGTCGCCGCCTTTGAGGCGCTCGCGCACCAGCAGGCGCAGATCGCGCGCCAGCGGCGCGTTGGAATCGTCGATCGATTGGTTCTGACAGACGAGGCACCGGAGCTGCTTGGTGATGCCGCGCGCCCGCGCCTCGAGCGCCGGATCGGCCAAGATCTCGTCGGGCGCGATCGCCGCCTGCGCCGGCAGCGCCAGCAGTGCGAGAAGCACCGCGAGAACGACGCGCCAACCAACTACACCGTCATCCCGACCGTAGCGGCGCGCCTTCGCGCCGCGGAGTGGAGGGATCGCGTGCCGCATTGTCCCGGGCGGTGCCGCCGGCGTGCGCCGCTGCAACGCGATCCCTCCGCTTCGCGAGCCGCAAGGGCGGCTCGCTTCGGTCGGGATGACGAGCTCTAAGAGGGCGCGCATCACTTCTTTAGCTTCGCCACGAGCGGGCGGATTTCGTCGCGCAGCAGCTCCTTCGTCAGCGGGCCGGCGAAGCGGTAGACGATCTTGCCGTCGCGATCGAGCACGTAGGTCTCGGGCGCGCCGTAGACGCCCCAATCGATGCCGACGCGGCCGCTCCTGTCGGCGCCGATACGCGAAAACGGATTGCCCGCCTGCTTGAACCAGGCCGCGAGCTTCTCGTCCTTGTCCTTCCAGTTGAGACCGACGAGCTGGAAGCCGCCCTCCTTCGCCTCCTTGGCCAGAGCGAGCAGCAGCGGGTGTTCGACATGGCAGGGCGGGCACCACGAGGCGAAGACGTTGAGGATCGTGACCTTGCCCTTGAGATCGGCGGCCGAGAGCCCGTGCGGAAATCCCTCGGGCGCGGGCAGGGAAAACTCCGGCGCCGGCTTGCCAATGAGGGCCGAGGGGACCGCCGACGGGTCCTTCTTGCCCGACTGGATCGCGACCAAGGCGTAGACGAAGCCTGCGCCCAGGATCAGGAAGAGAAAGGCCGGGATGATGTAGCGCAAGCGCATGGGCTCAAGCCGTGGCCGGCGCCGTCGCTGCGCTGCGGCGCGGCGCGCCGACGCGATGGCGGCGGTCGGAGAGCGAGACGAGACCGCCCAGGAACATCAGGATCGCGCCGCCCCAGATCCACGGCACCAGCGGATTGTGATAGGCGCGGATCACCCAGCCGCCCCTCTCGTCGGGATCGCCGAGCACGACGTAGAGATCGGCGAACCAATTCGTGTAGATCGCGGCCTCGGTCGTGGAGTTGCCCTCGACCGGATAGCGGCGCTTCTCGGGCTCGAGCACGGTGACCGCATTTCCGCCGCGCGCGACGTCGATGCGCGCCTGCTGCGCCACGTAGTTGGGGCCGCGCAATTCGCGGACCTCGCGCAGCGACAGCGCGTATCCGGCGACCTGGATGGACTCCCCGCCGCGCAAGACCTTGATCACTTCGGTCTGCCACGCCGAGGACGCCGTGATGCCGAGCACGACGATGCCGAGCGCCGCGTGCGCGATGCACATGCCGTAGAAGCTCCGCGGCAGGCCGAGCGCGCGGCGCGCGCTGTCGCCGAGCGGCGCGCGGAAGAGCTGGACGCGCCCGGCCCATTCGACGAGGACGCCGGCCATCGCCCAGATGCCGAGACCGAGGCCGAGCGCGGCGAGCGCGCTCCGCCAATCGGCGATCCAGAGACCGATCAGCGCCGCGACCGCGGCGGCCGCGAAAGCCACGTAGAGCCGGTCGAGCACGCCCGGAAGATCGCCGCGCTTCCAGGCCAGCATCGGCCCGACCGCCACGGCCGCCAGCAGCGGCACCATCAGCGGCACGAAGGTGGAATTGAAATAGGGCGCACCCACCGAGATCTTGCCGCCGCCCACCATGTCGAGGAACAGCGGATAGAGCGTGCCGAGGAACACCGTCGCCGCCGCCACCGTGAGTAAGAGGTTGTTGAGCACCATGGCGCCTTCGCGGCTCACCGGCTTGAAGAGCCCCGCGCCCGTGGAGCGCAGCGCCGGCGCGCGCCATGCGTAGAGCGCCAGCGAGCCCCCGATCGCGAGCAGCAGAAGGCCGAGGATGAAGATGCCGCGCTCGGGATCGACCGCGAAGGTATGGACCGAGGTGAGCACGCCAGAGCGCACGAGGAAGGTGCCGATCAGCGAGAGGCCGAAGGTGAGGATCGCGAGCAGGATCGTCCAGCTTTTCAACGCATCGCGCTTCTCGACCACGACCGCGGAATGCAACAGCGCCGTGCCGACGAGCCACGGCATGAAGCTCGCATTCTCGACCGGGTCCCAGAACCAGAAGCCGCCCCAGCCGAGCTCGTAATAGGCCCACCACGAGCCGAGCGCGATGCCGACCGTCAGGAACCCCCACGCCGCCAAGGTCCACGGGCGCACCCAGCGCGCCCAGGCGGCGTCGACGCGGCCCTCGATCAGCGCGGCGACCGCGAACGAGAACGCCATCGAGAAGCCGACATAGCCCAAGTAGAGGAACGGCGGATGGAACGCGAGGCCGGGGTCCTGCAGCAGCGGGTTCAGGCCGCGGCCGTCGGCAGGCGCCGGATCGAGGCGCAGGAACGGGTTCGAGGTGAACAGCATGAAGGCCAGGAAGCCCAGGCCGATCATGCCCTGCACCGCGAGCACGCGCGCCTTCAACGCCGGCGGCAGGTTGGCGCCGAACGTCGCCACCGCGGCGCCGAATAGGGTCAGGATCAGCGCCCAGAGCAGCAGCGAGCCCTCGTGGTTCCCCCAGACGCCGCTGATCTTGTAGAGGAGCGGCTTGGCGCTGTGCGAATTGGCGGCGACGTTGGCGACCGTGAAGTCCGACGTGACATAGGCGTAGGTGAGCGCCGCGAACGCCGCCGCCACCAGGATGAACTGGCTCTGCGCTGCCGGCGCGGCCGTGGCCATCGCCGCCGCGTGGCCGCGCGCGGCGGCGGCGAGCGGGACGACGCTCTGATACGCGGCGACGAGCAGCGCCAACACGAGGGCGTAGTGGCCGAGCTCGGGGATCATGCGTCGCCTGCCCTCACTTCCCATTCGTCGCGAAGTCGCGACGAATGGGCCCCTTCTCTCCCAGAGGGAGAGAGAAGAGAGGGCGCGTCACCTGCTTTTCTCTCCCTCGGGGAGAGAAGGGGCCCATTCGCCGCCCCTGGCGGCGAATGGGAAGTGAGGGCAGGACGCGCTGTGATCATTTCGCCGGCTTGCCCTTGTCGTGCTGCCAGAGGCCCTGCTTCTTCAGCTCGTCGGCGAGCTCCTTCGGCACGTAGTTCTCGTCGTGCTTGGCGAGCACCGTGGTGGCGACGAAGGAGCGGTCGGGCTGGAACGCGCCCTGCACCACGACGCCCTGGCCTTCGCGGAAGAGATCGGGCAGCACGCCCTTATAATGCACTGTCACCGCCTTGGCGCGGTCGGTTATGCGGAACTCGACGGTGACGCCGTCCTCAAGCTTCTTGACGCTCTTCTCCTCGACGAGGCCGCCCAGGCGCACGCGCTGGCCGGCCGCAACGCCGCGCTCGGCGGCCTGGCTCGGCGTGAAGAAGAACGTGACGGTGTCCTGCAGCGCGATCAGCGCCAGCGCCACCGCGCCGCCCAGCAGCACGAGACCGAAGCTCACGAAGAACAGGCGCCTGTGCTTAGCCTTCATCGCCACGTCCGGACTCCGCTTCGAGTTGCGCCAGCTCCGCCTCGCGCCGCCGCGCGCTCTTGACGCTCGCGATCAGAAGGCCGGCAAGCACGAGGACGGTCAGCCCCAGCGCCGGCCAAACATAGGCGGCATAGCCGCCCATATCGAGGAACTTGGCAACCCCGTCCATGCGCCCGGTCAACCTATCCGCGCCCTGCGGCAAAAACACGGCGCCAACCTAGATAGTCCCGCCCCATCAAAGCGTTAATGCGGAATAGTGCCGCTACCGTGGCAAGGCAAAGATAACAGGAGACGCGGAGGCGTGGAGGAAAAGAGTTTTGAAGTTTGGCTATGGGGAGTCCGTGTGCGTGCCTATAGTGGGATCGGCGCCGGTAGAAGCTCGCCCGGGTCGCGCCTCGTTAGAGACAGGCTGCTGCCCCTCTGGCGGGGAGTGAGGACGTACAGGCTGCGGGGTCGCGTCGCCCGAAGGGCTTCGCGGCATCGTGCCCCCCGGGCCGCCGGCGCCGCCCGATCTCTCTTCTCCACGCCTCCTGTTCAAATTCGCTTAGGCGGCCAGCAGCCTGAGTTTCAGTGCCCGCGTGCGCAAAGCGGCGAGCTCGGCGCGGGCGCGCAGCAGCCAGACCGTGAAGTAGTAGAACGTGAAGCCGAAGATCATCAGGAACAGCGGCGCCAGCATCGCGGCGTCGATCGAGGGACCTTCGCGGCGGATGATGCTGGCCGGCTGGTGGAGCGTGTTCCACCAATCGACGCTGAACTTGATGATCGGAATGTTGACGACGCCGACCAGGGCCAAGATCGCGGCTGCGCGGGCGCCGCGCGCGGGATCGTCGAAGGCGTGGGTCAGTGCGATGTGGCCGAGATAGAGGAAGAACAGGATCAGCACCGAGGTGAGGCGCGCATCCCACACCCACCAGGCGCCCCACATCTTCGCACCCCAGAGCGAGCCGGTGGCCAAGGTGAGCAGCGCGAAGCACGCGCCGATCGGCGAGGCGGCGCGCGCGAGCACATGGCCGAGCGGATGGCGCCAGATGAGGGCGCCGGCGCTGGACGCCGCGACGCAGACATAGACGAACAGCGCCATCCAGGCCGAGGGCACGTGCACATACATGATGCGCACCGTTTCGCCCTGGCCTTCGGGCGGCGTCGCCCCCGGCGGCGCGAAGACGAGGCCCCAGACGGCACCCACGCCGATGCAGAGCGCCGCGAGCCACGCGGTCCACGGCAGCGCGCGGCGCGCGAAGCGGCCGAAGCGCGCGGGATTGGCGAGGGCGTGCAGGCGTGCGCTCATGAAGCCTCTTAGGTCACTCGGCCGCCTGGCGCAACGCGACGGCGGCGACGAACGGGGCCAGCGCCAGCGCTGCCAGCAGGAACGCGCCGAGCAGCAGCAGCTGGGCGCGGAACCCCTGCCCAGTCGCCGCCGCTTCGACCGCGCCGACGCCGAAGATCAATACCGGAATATAGAGCGGAAGGATCAACAAAGAGAGCAGCACGCCGCCGCGGCGCGCGCCCAGGACCAGCGCCGCGCCGATGGCGCCGATGAGGGTCAGCACCGGGGTGCCGAGCACGAGGCCGGCGATCAGGGCCGGGTAGGCCGGCTCCGGCAGGTTGAGCAGCAGCGCCAATAGCGGCGAGAGCACGACCAGCGGCAGGCCGGTGGTGAGCCAATGGGCCAAGCACTTGGCGAGCACGAGCAAGGTGAGCGCGGCCGGGGCCGCGAGCAGGCCATCGAGCGTGCCGTCCTCGTAGTCGGCCTGGAACAGGCGGTCGAGCGAGAGCAGCGCCGCCAAGAGCGCCGCCACCCAGAGGATGCCGGCGCCGACCGCCGCCAGCGTTTGCGGCTCGGCGCCGACGCCGAACGGGAACAGCGAGACGACGATCACGAAGAAGGCCAAGACCGTCGCCGTGTCGCTGCCCTGGCGCAGCGCCAGGCGCAGATCGCGCCGCAGCAGCGCCCCCAAGCCGCCGCCGACGCCGCTGCGGTCGATGCCGCGGTCGCTCATGCTGCGCGCGCTCCGGCCGGGCCGGCCGGAGCCAGGTCGGCTTTCGCCGGATCGGCCAGCGCCAAACCGCCGCCGCCCGGCAGTTTCAGCGCGAGATGGGTCGAGACCACGGCGAGGCCGCCCGCGGCGCAGTGTTCGGCCACCAGCGTTTCGAGCGTGGCGACATTGGCCTCGTCGAGGCCGGTCGTGGGCTCGTCGAGCAGCCAGAGCCGCGCCGGGATTGCCGCGAAGCGCGCCAGCGCGAGGCGCCGGCGCTGGCCCTGCGAGAGAAAGCGCGCCGGCAGGCGGGCCTGCGCGGTCAGCGCGAAGCGCGCCAGCGCAGGCGCGATGCCGGCCGCGGCGGCACCGTGCAGCGCCGCCCAGAACGCAAGGTTCTCGCGCGTGGTGAGCCACGGCTTCACCGCATCCTGGTGGCCGAGGAAAAGGAAGCGCCGGCGATGCGCATCCGGATCGTCCGCAACCGAAGCGCCGTTCCATGCGATGCCGCCGGCGGCCGGGCGCCCGAGGCCGGCGAGCAGGCGCAGCAGGCTCGATTTGCCGCTGCCGTTGGGCCCGGTGAGGCGCAGCGCCTCGCCGGCGCGGAGCGCGAACGACAGGCCCTTGAACACAAGCCGCTCGCCGCGGAGGCAAGCGAGATCGCGGCACTCGAGTCGGTCGGAGGGGTTCATCAGCGCATGCTGTTTTCGTCATCCCGTCCGAAGCGGCTGCGCCCGGTGCGCAGCCGCGAAGTGGAGGGATCGTGTGGCGCGAGGGCACGAGGCCGACGGCGACGCGATCCCTCGACTGCGCGCGGCGCGAAGAGCGCCGCGCTACGCTCGGGATGACGCGTGAAGTGAGGAGCGCGAGACTAGCGATCAGCGCCTTCCTGAACCGCAAAAAAATACGGCGGCCAACGGGAGGGTTTCCGTTGACCGCCAGGGCTCCAGCCCGGGGCGGCTGGAGGAGGCTCGGGGAAGCCTCGGTTCAGAGGGGAGATCTATGGGTGCCGTAGTATGTTCCGGAATGTGGCGCGCTGAGGCTTGGATTGTGGCGAAACCGTGATTTTTCGGCCACAGTGTCAAACGATCGTTTGCTTACCGGACAAAACCATCCCCGCCGAAACCCTCAGCCGACCCTGCGAATATCCTCTATCACCTTGCCATCATTGGGCAAATCGCCCGGCGTCACGAACTCGACCGCGGCTCGGACTTTGCACACAGCCTGGAACGTCTTGCCCACAGCCTCGGCGAGACCAGGGCTGCCGATGCCGGATTCGCAGCGCAATAGGGGCTGATCGAGGCCCTCCTTGGCATCGACCATGAGCCGCGCGCGCTTCAACTCAGGGTGGCGCTTGACTACCTCGGCGACCTGCTCGGGATGGACGAACATGCCGCGCACCTTCGTGGTCTGGTCGGCGCGGCCCATCCAGCCCTTGATCCGCATGTTGGTGCGCCCGCAGGGGCTCGGGCCGGGCAGCACCGCGGTGAGATCGCCGGTCGAGAAGCGCACCAGCGGGAAGTCGGGATTGAGCGTCGTAACGACGAGCTCGCCGACCTGGCCCGGCTCGGCCACCGGATCGGCCGTGCCGGGCACGACGATTTCGACGATCTTGTTCTCGGACACGATCATGCCTTCGAGCGCCGGCGATTCGTAGGCGATGTTGCCGAGCTCGGCGGTGGCGAAGCTTTGCAGGCACTGGATGCCGCGCTCCTTGTAGAACTGGCGGAGCTGGGGAAAGAGCGGCCCTCCGCCGACGAGCGCCTTCTTGACCGAGCCCAGCGAGACGCCGAGCTTCTCTGCCGTCTCGATCATGACTTTCAGGAAATCCGGCGTGCCGGCGAAGACCGTGGGCCGGATCTGCGCCATCACCTGCACCTGCTGCTCGGTGTTGCCGACGCCGCCCGGAATGACCGGGCAGCCGAGCGCGCGGGCCGCCGCGTGCATGACCCAGGCGCCCGGCGTCAGGTGATAGGAGAACGAGTTGTGGACGATGTCGCCCTTCCGCACGCCGGCCGCATAGAGCGCCCGCGCCGCGTCGTAGAAGTCGGGCCGGTCGGTCGAATATTCGAAGATCGGGCCGGGCGAGGTGAAGATCACGGCCGCCTCGCCGAGCGGCAGCGCGTTCAAGCCGCCCATCGGCGGATTCTCTTTCATCAGGCCGATGAGATCGTGCTTGCGCGTCACCGGCAGCTTGGCGAGCGCCGCGCGGCTCGTCACCGCGCGCGGGTCCACGTCCTTGAACAGCCTTCCGTACCAGCCGGTGCGCGCCTTGGCGTTGGCGACCTGCTCGGCCAGCGCCGCCATCAGCGCCGCCTCGCGCGCCTCGGGCGCCCGCGTTTCGAGATCGTCGTGATACTGGCTATCTCGCATTCTTGTTTCTCCCCAATCACGTCGCGTAGAGAGAAGAGGCAATTTGAGTGGGGTCGACGAATTACGGCGCGGGCATAGTGCGCTTCATGAAACCGTCGAAAAGAGGAACAGTGAATGCCGTGTCGCCATGCGCCGGGCTGTAGATCATACCTTTCGACAAGAGCGAGTTCCGAATTGGCGCAACCGTTGTCACCTTCTTACCTAATTCCTCGGCGATATCGCCCGATCGGTGGGGACCGGGCCCGAGCTGCGCCATTGCTCGCATGTATCGCTTTTCCGCGGGTGTCAATCGATCGAATCGCACCCGGAAGAAACTTGCATCAAGCTCCGCGAGCGCCGCCACAGTTGCTTTTTTGGCATCTGAACCATCAATCGGTGATTCATCGGCGAGATTCCAACTATGCTTGCCCCACTCTTGGAGGAAATAGGGATAGCCTCTCGTCTGTTGCAGGATCTCAGCGATTGCCTCTTCCGCGATCTGCACTCCGTCCCGTTCCGCCGGCTTGCACAGGGCGTCGCGAGCGGACTTGTCGTCGAGCCGATCGATGGGTGCGAACTCGAATAGCCTTTCAGCATACGATTTTGCGCGGCCCGTTTGACCCACGAGCTGGGGGAGGCCTGCGGCAAGCATAGTTACCGGAAGTTGGTTCTGGCTGACGCGATGAAACGCCGAAATCAGCGCGGCTAGTTGTTCCTCAGGGACGTATTGAAGCTCGTCGATGGCAAGAATAACGGCGGTCTTGCGCTCGGCAGCGGCCTCACCCACCGTAGTCAGCAGGTCCGCGAGGTCCATCTCGAGATCGCCGCTGTCTGCGGTGCCCTTCTCTGGGTCGAAGTCCAGGCCGACCTCGATATCCTGGAATTTCACTTTGAGGGCTTTGGCAAAGCTCGCCAGTGCTCGCATAGCGCGGGCGAGACGCGATTTTATGGCCTCACCCTTGCTCAGCTTGAGCAATGTCGCCCGCAACGCCGGAACCAAAATGCCTGGAAGGGATCGCTCCTCGGGCGCTTCGATACGAACCGTCGCGAAACCGCGCGCCTCTGCATCAATGCGAATTCGATTCAATAGCACGGTCTTTCCGACCCCGCGCAGGCCGTAAAGAATAAAGCTTCGAGCCGCTCTGCCTTCTCTGATGCGATCCAATGCTACGGCGGCTCGCTCAATGATGTCGTCGCGACCAGCCAGCTCCGGCGGAGGATATCCGGCGCCTGGAGCGTAGGGATTTTTCCGAGGATCCACTCGGCTGCCCTAATTTACGTTACAAGTATAAACTCTACTAACATCTTTATAGCCAGGCGTCTATAGGCAATTTACTGGAGTTATCGTTTTTGCATAATATAAGATAAAATCCCAAAAATTCCGACATCCGCGGGCAAGGAGGCGAAATCCATCTTCGCGATCGCTTCCGCCAACCGGGGCGACTCTGGGCTTCCACCGTGCTGGGCATTACGCCAGCCAGCGCTTCCTGCGCTTGTAGTGCTTCACGTCGCGGTAGCTCTTGCGGCCGGTGGTGGAGAGGCCGAGGTAGAATTCCTTCACATCCTCGTTCTCGCGCAGCACCTTGGCCTCGCCGTCCATCACCACGCGGCCGTTCTCGAGGATGTAGCCGTATTTGGCGTAGCGCAGCGCCATGTTGGTGTTCTGCTCGGCCAGGAGGAAGCTCACCCGCTCCTTCTCGTTGAGCGCCTTGGTGATCTCGAAGATCTCCTCGACCAGCTGCGGCGCCAGGCCCATCGAGGGCTCGTCGAGCAGGATCATCTTGGGCTTCGACATGAGCGCGCGGCCGATCGCCGTCATCTGCTGCTCGCCGCCCGAGATGTAGCCGGCCTGCGCGTTCTTGCGCATCTTCAAGCGCGGAAAGTAGGTGTAGACGAGGTCGAGGTCGCGCGCGACCTCGCCGCCGCCGCCGCGCGTGTAGGCGCCGGTGAGCAGATTCTCCTCGACCGTCAGGTGCGGGAAGCAGTGGCGGCCCTCCATCACCTGGATCACGCCGCGGCGCACGAGATCGGCCGGCGTCATGCCGTCGATGCGCTCGCCCTTATAGGAAATGCTGCCCTTGGTGACCTCGCCGCGCTCGGCGCGCAAGAGGTTCGAGATCGCCTTCAAGGTCGTCGACTTGCCGGCGCCGTTGGCGCCCAAGAGCGCGGTAATGCCGCCCTCGGGCACTTCGAGCGAGACGCCCTTCAGCACCAGGATCACGTGGTCGTAGATGACCTCGATGTTCTTGACGGCGAGCAGGGCCTCTGCCACCGCAACCACCCCTCGACAATCGTAGGGGCGGGTCCCCGACCCGCCCCTCATTCCGCCGTGACAATTTTGACGACTGTACGCGTGGGAACGTCCGGGGGCGGGTCGGGGACCCGCCCCTACGAACGTGCGTGCGCCTTAGTTGCAGTCCTTCCGCGGCTCGATGTTCTTCTCCTTGGCGTATTTCGCCGCGGATTCCTCGATCATCGGGCGGACCACGTCCTTGATCGGCTCGTACCAGCCGGAAATGATCTTCCACTCCTTGCCATCCCACTGCTGGAACGTCACCGGGCCGTTGCCTTCGTGATCGGCGCAGGTCGTCTTCATCGGCTTGGTGAAGCCCTCGAGGCCGAGCTCCTTCCAGCGCGCGTCGGTGATGTCGAGGTTCTCCATGCCCCAGCGCACCTGCTCGCCGGTGACGACCTTGGTGTTGTACTGCTTCTGCGCCGCGCGCACCGCCTCGGTGGCGATCAACGCGTTCAGCATGCCGCGGTTCCACAGCACCTGGCCGACTTCCTCTTTCTTGCCGGTGCCCTGGCCCTTGTCGTAGACGTGCGTGATCATGTCCTCGTGGAGCTTGAACTTGGCGCCCGCGGCATGGAACGTGGCGCCGATATAGCCCTTGGCCGCATCGCCCGCCGGGACCACGTCGGGCTCGGCGCTCGACCACCAATTGCCGATCATGCGGTCCATCTTGAAACCGATGCCCGCCGCTTCCTTGATCGACACCTGGGTCATGACGCCCCAGCCGCGCACGAAGATCCAGTCGGGCTTGATCTGGCGCACCTTGAGCCACGTGGCCTTCTGCTCCTGGCCCGGATGGTCGACCGCGAGCAGTTCGAGCTTGTAGTCGTGCTTCTTGGCCAGCGCCTCCATGGTCGGGATCGCTTCGCGGCCATAGGGGCTGTTGTGGTAGACGACGGCGATGGTCTTACCCTTCAGCTTGTCCATCCCGCCTTCCTTGTCGGCGATGAAGCGCACGACCGCGGAGGCCTGGCTCCAATAGGTCGTCGGCGTGGTGAAGGTCCACGGGAAGACGCGGCCGTCCGAGGCGTCGGTGCGGCCGTATCCCATGGAGAGGATCGGGATCTTGTCGACCGGCGCCTTCTCGATCAGCGCATAGGTGATGCCGGTCGAGTACGGGAACACGATGAGCGGCTTCTTGGCCTTCAGGCGCTCGTAGCACTCGACGCCCTGCTTGGTGTCATAGACCGTCTCGCACTCTTCCCAGGCGATCTTGACGCCGCCGATGCCGCCGTCGCGCGCATTCAAGAGCTTGTAGTAGTCGACGATGCCGTTGGCGGCAGGAATGCCGGTCGGCGCGTAGGCGCCGGTGCGGTAGACGAGCACCGGGAAGAACAGCTCCTGCGCCTGGACCGGCGCGGCGGCCGCACCGCCGAGCCCGACGGCCGCGGTCGCGCAGAGCAATGCGAGCTTCTTGAGAGTCATAGGTAACCTCCCTTAAGTCGTTGGTTTCTCTTCTTTGGTCGATCCGGCCGAGCCGGAGCCGTACGGCGGAAACGCTAGCATGGGCGTTTCAGGTAAGCAAACCTGCGCCATCTTTCGGTGACGTAAGGAACTCTGTGTCAGAGACGGAAAGGGGTACTCCCTTGGGACCGACCAAAGTCCCCAAACAGGAGCACCCCCATGCCGCACTGGGCGACGATCGAGAGACTACCCGACGCGTT
>Ga0187892_10004281_pt1 | contig 24199 bp, 21 predicted proteins | sample MA1701073metaG_FD_139345 | JGI IMG/M metagenome (GOLD analysis project Ga0187892, IMG submission 139345) | Bio-ooze microbial communities from a basaltic lava cave in the Kipuka Kanohina Cave System on the Island of Hawaii, USA - MA170107-3 metaG ... | reverse complement strand
TGTCGCTCCTCTGGGGTCAGCGGGCGCGGGATTCGCCCGCCCTCTTCAATGAGGATGTTGTTGACTGTTTCGACGACGCGGTAATAGCTCGCATGGCGATCCGCCTGGGGCGCGCACCGCTCCGCCGGCTCCAGCACGCACCGACCGAGCGTGCCCGCGTCCCAGTACGTGCGCCGTTGTCCGAAAAGTAGCCCCTGGTGGCGCCAGGTGTTCGTCTGGCGCGGATCATCAAGCTTTTCCAGCAATTCCTTCGTAAGCATCGTGGACAATGGGGAGCGAATGATCCCGATCCTGACGTGCGTTTCCTCAAAACATCGTTGGGCCTTCACGATGCGATGAAATTCGGCGCTAACCAGCGGCCGACCGGCGAAAAGCATGTCCTCTTCGCGAATACGATACTGACGGTTGCGAATGGGATCCAAATACGACTTCTCTTCTCTGGTGGCGAGAAGGCAGTACTTCAGTTTGCGCTCGTCGATGAGGTTGGCGAGGAGTTGGCCGACCGTCTCTGCGCCTTGCTCCTGCATCAAATTTCCGAGTCGGTCCATTCCCTCCTTGACCTTGCCCTCGTCCGGATCGTCCGGGTCGGTGACCACGCCGACCGCCCCTCGCCGCTGCGCCAGGTGAATGACAACACGGCCGAACTCGTGCGGGCTAAGCGGCTCGCAAAGACTCTTGCGGCGAAGTAGCCAGGGATCGAAATCGAAGAGCTTGCGTAACTCGCCCGGTTCGCGCGGGACAAGCGATTTCTCCATCAGGAACCGCACCAGCTTCCGCTTGCGTTCGGCTCGGCGGTGTATGGTACGTCGCTGCGACCGCGTCTGTCGGCGGGCCTGGTTCTTCGGTGCCCCGCGCTTGTTCTCCTGCTCGTCGACCCCCGCCGGAAACACGCTGACGCCCATGCAGATTTCCTGTATTGCCGTGTCTACCCACGCACTGCCGACCGAGTTGCTGCCGATGTCCAACCCGAGGAGCTTCATGCACTATGTCTCCAACCTGCGCTGTCTCCGCGCGCGCCGATACCGCATTTGACACGACCGTCGTCGTCGCTTACACTTGGCCGGGTAGGGAGTTGAGCCCTACACAACGAGGATCCTGGGTCCTGTCGGAACACCGGTTCGCCGGCCCGATAGGCTTCACGAACCCCTCTCCTGACCGGGAGGGGTTCTACCTTTCGCACCGGAACGGTAATCCGGAGGGGGACCACTGTCAAGTGAAAAATATCGTCGCCGCTAGAAAATATTGATATCCATGGTACGGGGAGTTAGATTCCCCGAAAAGTCGTCGCTTCGAATAGTTAGCGGCGAGTTGCGGATTGCTCCCAGGCCGGGGTCGATTGCACAACCCGCTGGCCGCGGTTTTCCGTGACGTATCGACGATGGTTTCCCGCGCCCAAGATTCAAACGGTACCCGAGGAGCGCGGGCTCTTGACAGGTTACGGCGAAGCATTTACAAGGCTCAGGAGTGTAATCGACCCCAGCCTGGGGTTTTTCGCAACAAGACGAAAGATTCGCAGGCACCGCCGAAAGGCGACCGCCGCAGCTCGTGCAACCCACGACCTGCGGCTTTTTTTCGCTCCGCCGATTCCCGCTCTTCAATATGCCAAACCCGCCCCTCCGCGCACGGCCTGGGCATCCATGGGCCAAGCGCCGATAATTAGTAGGGCGCTTGGCGCGGCACCCGGGCTGCGCCACCGGGGTACAATCTTGCGAGTGGTACGCACCGCCGGAATGCAATGTTGCGAGTGTTCCAAATGAAGTGGCTTCGGCCCACGATCGGATCGATGGTCGTCCTGGTGGCCACGGTGCTCACGGTCTTCCAGTTCGGCCACCTGGAGGCCCGCCGCCTTCGCAAGCAGGTCGACGCTCTCGAGCAGGAGAAAACCCAGCTCATCCGCTACGCCGAGCGGCTCAGCGCCTCGCGACGGGTTGCACAGGTCAATGTCATTCGGCAGGTTTCGGACGAGGCCGGCCGCATCATCACTGGTATTCGCTGGCAGGAGGTCGGCGCGGACGGCGGCATGGGCGAGCCGATCAACCTCGACATCGTCGGTGCGCAGGCGTATTTCGAGGCTTTAGTGATCAAGTTTGAACATCGACTGGTGGGCGAAGGCGACGCCGAACGGGGCAGAAGCCTTGCCCTGTTCCGGCGCATCTTCGGGGAAGGGCAGCCGCCGGAATCCGCCCCGGAGCTGGCTCGTTCCGCGCGGCCTATCATCGACGATCCCGAATTGACCCAATCCCGTCAGAAGCGGCTCTGGGACCGATTCTGGGACTTGGTGGACGATCCGAAGCGGGCGGGAGAATATGGAGTGCGCGTTGCCCAATGCGAAGCTCCCGGCGTTCGGCTACGGCCCGGCCAGATTTGGGAGGTGAGCCTCGACGCCGCGGGCGGGCTGAACCTTCGGAAACTGAGCGAGACGGACCGCCTGGCCGGGCCGCAGGTCCGTTTGCCATGACTCCCGCCCCCGACAAAAGCCCCGTCCGCTCGCCGCAAACCCAAAAACGAGAATCCGCTTGACTCCGCATTGCGTATGGTATATGTCGGAATTATCCCCTTGACAAACCAGCATACAAGATGTAGAATTGGGGCATCGAAAGGAAGGTGCTCCGATGACGTTCGACCAAGCTTGCAAGCTGACTAACGAACAGGCCCGCGACTACCTCGAAAAGCTCCGCTGGGATGGGAAACCGTGTTGTCCTCATTGCGGGAGTTTGGAGGCAACCAAGCTTCAAGGCAAGGCCACGCGGCCCGGCGTCTACAAGTGCCGCGCCTGCCGCAAACAATTTACGGTCACGGTCGGGACGATCTTCGAAGATTCCCACATTGAGCTACGCCAATGGGTTATGGCGTTCTGTCTGGTTTGTTCGTCTAAGAAAGGGGTCAGCGCTCACCAGCTTTACCGGATGCTCGGACTCGGTTCTTACAAGAGCGCGTGGCACATGGCACACAGAATTCGACACGCGATGGCGCAAGAGCCACTAAAGGGCTTGTTAGCCGGGACAATCGAAGCCGATGAAACATGGGTAGGTGGCCGTCTTCGCGGTCAAGGAAAACGGCCGGGATTCGCCAACAAAGTGGCCGTAGCTGCGTTGATCCGTCGCGAGGGCGGAATCCGCACCCGGACGATGAAGCACGTGACAGGCGAGAATCTACGCGCGTTTGTGGAGGAAATGACTGACCCCGACTCACGCTTCATGACCGACGGGCTGCAAGCCTACAAGGCCATTGGAAAGCGGTTCCGGTCGCATGAAAGCGTGGATCACAGTGTCGGCGAGTATTCCCGTGGCGACGTTGGCGTGAACTCAGCTGAGGCGTTTTTCGCCCTGCTGAAGCGCGGGGTCCACGGGACGTTCCACAAAGTCGGAGACAAGCACTTACACCGCTACTGCGATGAATTCGCGTTCCGCTGGAATCACCGCAAGATTTCGGACGGCGAGCGCACGGAAGCGGCACTTCGCCTTGCTCCAGGGTGCCGCTTGGTGTATACTAAAAGCGCATAAAGGATTGCCCCGGCTGGGATTTGAACCCAGACGGTCAAAAAAGACCAACAGCTTCCAAGGCTGTCCCGTCTGCCTATTCCGGCACCGGGGCGGTTCCTAGTGGGCAAGCGGGGGAGTGGCGATTCCGGTTTACTAGGCCTAGAACCGTTACCCCCCGCCCCCTTTCGGCTGCTAGGTCAGCCGATCTACCCTCCTGATGACACCACCTCCTTTCGAACGCGCCATAACTTTACTTTTTTATCTGTCGGGTGCGGTTTCGATTCGAATTGGCTTCCGCGCTTGTAAAGGACCGATCCGACCGTGCCGCGTACGAGGCCCGTTTCTGCGATAATCTTGGGCGTCGCCGTCCACTCGTTATTTTTGCTCAGCAGGTAAGCGCGCAGCCGCTCCGCAATTGTATTCTGTTGGGGTGCCCCAGTTTTCTCCTGACAACCGTTAGGCGTCACCGGGATTTCAGCCAAAATCTGAGCGAGCAGTTCAGCATCAAGTTCGCGCAACGCCCGAAGCGCCGTCAGCCGCTGCTCGGTCTTGACAATGAGCGGGTCAAGGTGACGAAGGGGATTGAGCTTGCCCTCGGCCATCGGATACAATTCCGTTCTTCGCTGGACCGCGCCAACAGTCCCGATTCGTTTTATTTTATGTGACCCGCATCGAAAGTCAAACAAAATGGTGAAACATCAAAAATCAAAATTGTCGCTCGACGGTCTAAACCCATCCGACGCCCTAAGAGCTGCAATGCAGACGCCGCCACCAAAACACAAGAAAAGGCCCACCACAAAGAAGCGAGCGGCCAAGAAGCAGAAGGGGTAGGTCCGCGTCACGTTGCCAACGTGGGAACACTATCTATTGGGGCTTGGTTTGTCAAGGGGATAATTCCGCCATCGACGGAACGGCCAACACCATCAATTCGTCCTTGGATTTGGGCTTGCAGACGGCCGGCGGAAACGTCGGCATCGGCACTGCGTCGCCTACGGAAACCCTGGATGTCGCGGGCAACATCAAAGCCAACGGGTCGATCGAAAGCAACGGCGATGACATCACCATTCGCGACGACGGCGCCGGCGCGGATCCCCAGTTCCGCACGTTCGGCCCGGGCGCGGGAACGGCGGGAACCTGGTCTACATATGCGGGCGGAGATCTTAAATGGCTGACCCGGGTGCAGGATACGCCCTCCGGCGTGACCTACGAACTGCAGGACCGCGAAGTCAGCGCGACCCGACTGTTCATTGACGAAAGCGGTCGCGTCGGCATCAGGACCGCCGCGCCTACCGCCGCCCTGCACGTCACTGGCACTGCCGGCGTCGACGGCATCCGCTTCCCGGACGGCACGCTGCAGACAACGGCCTCCGTCGGCGGCGGCGACACCCTGGCCGGCCTGTCCTGCACCGACGGGCAGGTCGCCAAATGGGACGCCACGTCGATGGCATGGGAATGCGCCAGCGACGAGATCGGCGGCGGGGGCGGCGGCGGCGATATCAGCGCCGTGATCGCCGGCAGCGGGCTTGCCGGCGGCGGCACGTCAGGGGACGTTACCTTGGCTATCGCCGCGGGAGGCGTCACGTCCGTGATGATCGCGGATGGCGCCGTTGCCGCCGTCGATCTGGCCACGAACTCGGTCAGCAGTGCAACAATCGTTGACGGCACTGTCGCCTCGGGCGACCTCGCTAATAATTCCGTCACCTCGGCGAAGATCGTCGACGCAACGATCACGGCGGACGACCTGGGGACTAATTCTGTTGCAGCCGATGAGATCGCCACGGGTGCCGTGGGTGCCAGCGAGATCGCCAGCAATGCGGTTGGAAGCGTCGATTTGGCGTCCGACTCATTCTCGCTAAACAAGGTTTCCGGCGGAGTGATGACCATCCTCGCGGGCAGCGTCGGCATCGGGACTACTTCGCCGATAGCCGAACTTCATATTCGGAAAGAAGAGCCCGTAGCCGGGACCACGCTGCTTCAACTAGAAGGGTTCAAGTCACATCCGCAAATCCGCGCGGATTATTCCAATGGAACCGTCGCGTCGCCTCTACCCGTTGCCGGAGGTGATTTGTTATTGTCGGTACTTGGACAAAGCACGTACAGCGCGGCGGGGGGTATTGGGGCCGAATTGGATATTCGCGCGCCTGCCACCTGGACCGAGGCGAGTACTCCCGCCGAATTCCTTTTCCGGACCACGGCTGTCGGTTCAACAGCGCGAGCCACTAGGATGACGATTGAGGATGACGGGGATCTTGCCGTGGATACGAACTCCTTGTTCGTCGACGCCACCAATAATCGAGTTGGTATCGCCAATGCGACGCCCTCCCAGGCATTGGATGTCACGGGCAACATCAAAGCCAGCGGCACGATTCAAGCCGGCAGCTCGATTGTCATCAACGGGACAACGGACACGATTACGGCCAGTAGCGGCACGATCAGCTTTGACAACGAGAACTTGGTAACCACCGGGGCTCTCACCGTCGACACGAGCACCTTGGTTGTCGATGCCACGAACAATCGTGTGGGTATCGGGACGGCGGCGCCTGCCGCGGGGCTGGCCTTGGACGTTGTCGGTAACGTGAAAGCCAGCGGGACCATCAAGAGCGGCAGCTCGATCACCATCGACGGGACGGCTGCCAGCGAAAACATCGCCTCGTCAAACAGCCTCGAACTTCGCGTCGCAGCCGGCCGGGCCCTTCGCTTGGAGACCAACGCCACCGCCCCGAATATCATCGGCGGGTTCTCGGGGAATACGGTGACGGCCGGCGCCTTCGGCGCAACGATCGGCGGCGGCGGAGGCGCTTTGTTAATCAACGAAGTTCGTAACTCGTTCTGCACAGTTGGCGGAGGGAGAGACAACATAGCCGGAGCCCTCCTCGCAGGAGAGGATGACGCCACCGTCAGTGGCGGGCGGAACAACACCGCCAGCAGCAACAACGCCACCGTCGGCGGCGGGTTCACCAACACCGCCAGCGGCATCTTCGCCACCGTCGGCGGCGGGGACACCAACACCGCCAGCGGCTCTGGATCCACGATTCCCGGCGGAGAAGAGAACGCCGCCTTAGGGGACTACAGTTTCGCCGCCGGGCGTCGAGCTAAGGCCAACCACCACGGCACGTTCGTCTGGGCCGACCGGGCCGGTCCGGATTTTATCTCCACCGCCCAGGACCAGTTCCTGATCCGCGCCACGGGCGGCGTGGGCATCGGGACCAACAGCCCCGACTCCAAGCTCGTCGTGAGCGGGAGTGAGTCGACCGCGCATGGGAAAAATGCGGCCATTGCCATCAAGAACACCGCCGGGGGCGGTGGAAACTGGTACCTCCGAGCCGGCGCAACGGGAACGGCAACCCCGGCCGGCGGGTTCAGCATCGCCAACGACGCCAGTTACTGGCTCCGCATTGCCAGCAACGGTAGGGTGGGAATCGGCCGAGACCCCACGGCGAAAGAGTTCGAAGTAGAAGGCGACGCCTCAAAGACCACGGCAGGAAGTTGGGGTATGAACTCCGATCAGCGAATCAAGAAGAACGTCGAGACCGTCGGCAGCGCTCTCGATACCTTAGACAAGGTGCGCCTAGTCACCTTCGAGTACACCGACGAATACCGGGCGGCCCACCCGGTGATCAAAGATCGCACCTACATGAACGTGATCGCCCAGGAGTTTGCGGAGGTCTTTCCCGATGACGTGAAAGGCAGCGGCGAGAAGGTGCCGGGCACGGATGAAGAAATGCTTCAGGTTGATCCGTGGCCGCTCACCATCTACTCGGCAGCGGCCGTACAAGAACTCCACCAAGTCGTCAAGAAGCAGGAGGCGCGAATCGCCGAGCTTGAGGCCGCGGTTAGCGAACTCTTGATTCAAAGGAAGGGAAAATGAGGCCGGGCCACAGATGACACAGATTCACGCAGATCGTTGACGGACGCGCTTTCAGTTCGATCAAGTCAGTGGAGCAGGGAGGAGTGGAAGTCCCCTCCCTGCTCCACTGTACGAGGTCGGCTACGCGTCCGATTCTAGGCCGACTCGGATCGGGCCCATTCGATGCGCGGGGCGTCGCCCCAGAGGAGTTCGAGGTCGTAGTAGGAACGATAGGGTTTGCCGAAGATGTGCAAGACGACGTCGATGTAGTCGATGACGATCCAAGTCGCGCTCTCATATCCACCCACACCGAAGGGCCGCTCGCCGATTTTCCGGCCGTATTCGAGCACCCGATCGGCCACGCCGCGGATTTGACGGGTCGAAGTCCCGGTGCAAATCACCGTAAAGTCGGTCACCGGGCTGACGCCGGCCAGCTCCAACGCGACAACGTCTTCCGATTTCAGATCATGGGCGATGCGTGCAATCTCGATGGCGAGCTGACGCGCGACAGCACTCGGCATGTTGATATTCTAGCCGAACCCTTCCACCAAGGAAAGAAGCTTGCTTCTGGCCTCACCGGAGCCGGCCGGCGACCTTCGATCATTGATTTTTACGCCCGCAACCCTACAAATCCACTCCCATTCGTCGCGTCAAGTGAGCCGTGTTGCATGGCCGCCCGCAACCACTGGCTCGCCTGGTTACAAAAACTCAAGATGGCTGCGCATCTCCTGCGGAGACAAGACCTCCCACACAAGGATCAAGCCGCGAAGGATGTCGCTTGTGGTTCGGCCGCGCTGCTGGCAATAAGCGATTCCGGCGTGTTGAATTCCAGATCGGTGCAGCGCCACGAAATCTGCGTCATGAGTTACGAAGACCCGCTCACCATCGAGAGCGGCTGTGAGCTGTTCCTCATCGGATCGGCCAACGAGGTCCAATTCGACACTTGTCGCCACGTCAATACCCCGGCGACGAAGCCCCTCGACGACGGCGCGAGGTATATGTTCGTCGAGGTGGAAACGGATTCGGTCCGGCATCTCAACCAGCCAGTTTTTGAATCAGTTTGGAAGGGTATTGAGCCTGTGCGCCTCGTACGACCGCCTCGGCGTCTTCGATGTCGCGGCGAATGTTCTCGCGATGGTCGTGGTAGTATGCAAGAGCGGCATAGACGTCGGCTAGCGTTACTTGCGGAAACTGAGACACGATTTCGTCCGGGCTCATGCCCCACGCCTCATGCCAAACCACAACGTCCTGCACGCGAATACGATGCCCAGCGATACACGGCTTGCCCCCGCAGACGCCGGCGGTCATTTCGATATGACTCCTGATGGTTTTATCCACAAGCAACTCCTTGATTACAGTGTACGGCCTAGGCCACTCTTGGGCAACATTGCCGGCCATGTCAAATTGGTCAAGTTCTGACTCATTGATTTTTGGGCCCCGCAACCCTACAAATCCACTCCACGTAACTTTGGCGCGGACGGCGGCGGCGTTGCCGGTCGTGACGCGACGGAGGAGGCTGCGTCTCGACGAGGAGCAAGGAATTGGCGATCGCCTACAACCAGCGAACCCATCGGTGCGGGCAACTGCGGGCATCCGATGTAGGAAAACCGGTGGTCCTGGCCGGCTGGGTGAATTCCGCCCGCGACCACGGCGGGATGACGTTTGTCGACCTGCGGGACCACACCGGCATGACCCAGCTCCGCTTCAATCCTGAGCGCGACGCCGCGGCCCACGAGATGGCCCGCACGCTGCACAATGAGGACGTGATTGCCGTCGAGGGGAAGGTCGTCAGCCGGGGCGAATGGGTCAACCCCAAGCTGGCCACCGGGCAGATCGAGGTCGAGGTGACTCGGATCGACGTTCTTAGCCGTTGCGCCCCGCTGCCGTTTCAGGTCAATGACGATTTCGAAGCCGGGGAGGACCTGCAGCTTCGCTACCGCTTTCTGCACCTGCGCCGGCCGGAGATGCAGAGCATTTTTCGGCTTCGTTCGCGGATGGCCAGGGCGATCCGCGAATACTTTTCCGCGCAGGACTTCGTGGAGATCGAGACGCCCTTTTTGACCAAGTCGACGCCGGAAGGCGCTCGTGATTACCTGGTGCCGTCACGGGTTCGATCCGGTACGTTCTACGCGCTGCCGCAGTCGCCGCAGATATTCAAGCAGTTATTCATGATCGCGGGATTCGACCGCTACGCACAAATCGTGCGCTGTTTCCGAGACGAGGACCTGCGGGCCGACCGCCAGCCGGAGTTCACGCAATTGGACTTGGAGATGGCATTTGTTCAGCCGGACGACGTGATCTCGGTCGTCGAAGGCTGCGTGAAGCGGATTTTCAAGGACGCCCTCGATCTGGACGTGGTCACGCCGTTCCCGCGAATGACCGAGCACGAGGCGATGGAGCGGTTCGGCATTGACCGGCCCGACACTCGCTTCGGCATGGAGCTCCAGGATGTGACGGAGTCCGTGCGCGGCGTTGGTTTCAACGTCTTCCAGGAGGCCATCGACAAAGGCGGCGTGGTTAAGTGCATTGTCGCGAAGGGCGGCGCCGGCAAGAGCGAGCTGCTGACCCGCAAAGTGACCGACGGGCTGACCGAAGAAGTCAAGGGGATCGGCGGGGCCGGGCTGCCGCTGGTTAAGGTCATCACCGGGCAGAATGGCGTGGAGCTGTCGACGGGCATCGCCAAGTTTCTGCAGCCGATCGGGCCGCAGCTCTGCCGTCAGATCGGCGCCGAACCCGGCGATACGATCTTCTTCATGTCCGGCACGTTTGCGAATGCCTGCAAGTATCTTCATCACGTTCGAAGCCGGCTGGGCGAGATTCTGGGCGTCATCCCAAAGGAGGCCTGGAACCTGCTTTGGGTCGTGGATTTCCCGCTCTTTGTTTGGGATGAAGAGGTGAAACGCTGGTTCAGCACGCATCATCCGTTCACCGCGCCGTTGGACGAGGATCTTGCGTTGCTGGATGCTGATCCCGGGAAGGTCCGAAGCAAGGCGTATGATCTGGTGCTCAATGGAACGGAGATGGCCGGTGGGAGCATCCGAATCCATCGGCAGGACGTGCAGCAAAAGGTTTTCGGCCTGCTGGGCATCAGCCCGGCGGAGGCCAGGGAAAAGTTCGAGTTTTTGCTGGACGCCCTACAGTTCGGCGCCCCGCCGCACGGGGGGATCGCCTTTGGCTTCGATCGCTGGGTGATGATGCTCAGCCACAGCGACAGCTTGCGACAGGTAGTGGCCTTTCCCAAGACCCAGCGGGCTGTTTGCCCCTTAACTAACGCGCCGGGCCCGGTGGCCAAAGAGCAGTTGGACGAGCTATCGCTGGCCATTAAGCCGCCGAAGTAGCGGCAACGCGGCGCACGTCAGCTTCCCGCGGGTTCCATCTCGCCGAGTCTGGCAAAAAAAGGAACCCGGGCTCGCCGAAACCCGGGCTCCACGGATAGGCTGTCCACCCTTACGGGCGGAGACCCACAGCCTTCCCCTGCGTATCGTCGCGCGATGCGGCCCCCTTGAGCAGAGGGGCGCGCCGTCCTTGCATCTCGCGCCGAGCGCTGGATTCAGTCGAAGTAAGTCCGGGAATCCTATGTAGGGACCGCCGTCATCGAAGCGTCCGAGAAAAGGTTGTGACTGCCGCGGGCCTCGAATACGATCGCGCTGATGGTTCGGACCATCTATTTGTTGGTCGCCTATGACGGCACGGAGTTTCATGGGTGGCAAGACCAGCCTGAGTTCCGTACGGTTCAGGGCGTTTTGGAACAGTCGCTTCGCCGCGTCCTGCGGCACCAAGTGGACCTGCTCGGTAGCGGGCGGACGGACGCCGGCGTTCACGCCGCCGGGCACGTCAGCAGCTTTGTCACCACGTCGCCGCTGCCGTCGGGCCGCATGCGACATGCAATCGGCGCCCGGCTTCCCAAGGATGTCGCCGTCGTAGACCTGCGGGAGGTGCACCCCGATTTTCACGCCACCAAGAGCGCCGTCAGCAAGCTCTATCGATATCGCGTTCACAATGCCTGTGGCCGGCCGGTGGAGCGTCATGTTCAGCCCTACGTCTATCATTTCTTGCAGCCGCTGGCGTTGGAACGAATGAAGGCCGGCGCCGTGCATTTCGTGGGCCAAATGGACTTCTCCGCGATGGCCGCCACGGGCGCACCACGCCAGTCGAACGTCCGTACGGTCCTGCGCTGCGACTTGCACCGGCACCTTGACGAGATTCACGTCGACGTGGAGGGAAAAGGCTTCCTCTACAACCAGGTCCGTAACATGGTGGGCACGCTGCTGAGCGTGGGGCGCGGGCACATGGCGCCGGCTGACGTGGCCGAGATCCTGGACGGTCGCGACCGTGCAAAGGCCGGCCCGACGGCGCCGGCTCGAGGCCTGTGCCTGCAATGGGTGAGATATCCCCCGCACCTGCTCGCCCCGATTGAGGCGGTGGCGACGGCGGGCGCCGATCCCTGACATACGGACACACGAATTGAACATCTGCCATGTCATCACACGCCTGATCGTCGGCGGAGCACAGGAGAACACTGTCCTCAGTTGCCGCGGGCTGGTCGACAGGGGCCATCACGTGACACTGCTGGCCGGGCCGGAGACCGGGCGGGAGGGTTCACTGTGGCGCCGGGCCCATGAGGCGGAGTGCGACGTGGTGGAAGTCGGCTCGCTTCGCCGGGCGATTTCTCCGTTGCGGGATTGGCGTGCCTATCGACAACTGCGGAGGCATTTTGAGCGCATCCGGCCTGATGTCGTGCACACGCACAGCAGTAAGGCCGGGATCATCGGGAGATTCGCCGCGGCCGCCGCGGGCGTGCCCGTGATCGTACATACCATTCACGGCATGAGTTTCAATCGGACGCAGTCGGCGGCGGTACGAGAAACCTACCGTCTGCTTGAGCGGCGGGCGGCGCGAGATACGTCGGCCTTCGTGACTGTCGCGGACGCGATGCGTGATCAGGCCGCCGCCGCAGGGGTCGCACCGGCGGATCGATTCGTGACTATCCGATCGGGTATCGAGGTCGATCGCTTCGCCCCAAGCGCGGAGCTTCGCGCCAAGGTTCGCGGCGAATGGGGCGTAGCGAACGGCGAAGTTGTTATCGGAACTATCGCGCGGCTGTTCGCCAACAAGGGTTACGAGGAAATCATCGAGGCCATGCCCGCTGCCCTCGCCGGTGAGCCGTTATTGCGTTTCGTCTGGGTGGGTGACGGGCCGCATCGGCGGCGCTATGAGGTTCGGCTTGACGCGCTTGGTCTTCGCGATCGAGTGCTGATGCTGGGCCTGGCGTCGCCATGCGACATTCCAGCCATTGTCAACGGTTTCGATACGATCCTGCACGCCTCACGATGGGAAGGGCTGCCGCGTGCCGTGGTCCAGGGGCTGCTGGCCGAGGTCCCCGCGGTCAGCTTTGATAATGACGGAGCGCCGGAGATCGTCATCAACGGTCGGACGGGAGTGCTTGTACCCTATGGCTGCACCAAGGGACTGACGGAGGGTTTGCTCAAGCTGGCGGCGGATGCCCCAATGCGGCGGGCTCTGGGTGCGGCGGGGCGCGAGTTGTGCGTCCGACAGTTCGACTGGCGTACGATGGTCGCCGAGTTGGAGGCTCTGTATTTGAGGCTCGTGGCTCGACAAACTTTGCCTTGCGCGGATGAAATCGCGAAGGCGGCTCGGGTGAATTAACGAATGATGGTTATTCGCAATATCGGAGACCTCGTGGTGGTTCCTCCCGGTCCGATTGGCGGCCGGGCGATGCGTCGCGCAGGGCGTGTGAAAGACGCGGCCCTGATGATCGAAGCGGGACAAATCGCGTGGTTTGGGCCGGAAAAGGACCTCGAATCGCGGCCAAAGGGATCATCCATCGATGCCCGCGGCGGCTGTGTCGTGCCTGGGTTGATCGACCCGCATACGCATGCGGTGTTCGCCGGGACTCGGGAGGACGAATTCGTGCAGCGGATCGAAGGTCGATCCTACGCCCAGATCGCCGAGGGCGGGGGCGGCATTCGAGTTACCGTTGATGCCGTTCGGGCCGCGAGCCGCGATCAACTCGTCGAGGAAGCGATGCCCAGGTTGGGGCGGATGTTGCACAACGGCGTTACGACCGCGGAGATTAAGAGCGGCTACGGCCTGAGCGTCGCCGATGAAATCAAGATACTCGAAGCGATCGGGGAGCTGCGGTCCGCCCAACCGGTGGAGCTTGCGGCCACATATCTGGCCGCCCATACAACTCCGCGGGAGTTTGCCGACGATGCAGATGCCTATCTGGACTGCGTGATTGCCGATGACGTGCTCGCGGCAATTCGCGATCAGGGACTTGCCGAGTTCTGTGACGTATTCTGTGAAGCCGGAGCTTTCACGGTAGCGCAGTCGCGCCGCATACTGGAGACGGGCCGACGTTTTGGGCTTTCCCCGAAAATCCACGCCGACCAGATCACGCAGATGGGCGCCAGCAAGCTGGCCTGCGAGGTCGAGGCAGTCTCGGCGGACCATCTGGAGCAGATCGATCCTACCGGCATCGCGGCACTGAAAGCGTCGGGGACGGTGGCGGTGCTGCTCCCCGGCTGCGCCTTCTTTCTCGGTGTGGAGCAGGCCCCGGCCCGGCGGATGCTTGAGGCCGACCTGCCCGTGGCACTTGCAACCGATTTCAACCCCGGCTCCTCAATGATCGAGTCTCTTCCGTTGGTGATGAGCATTGCATGTATGCAAATGCGCCTGACGCCGATGGAGGCGCTTATCGCTGCGACGGCCAACGCCGCGGCCGCTCTCAAACGGCAGGATCGAATCGGCGCGATCCAGGTCGGTATGCAGGCAGACCTGGTCATTCTGACTGTCCACAATCTCGAGCGGTGGCTGTATGAGCCGGGCAGAAACTGCATTGCAACAGTCGTCAAGGCCGGCCGCGTCGTCGCCTCGAACGAATTATGATTTGCCCGCAGCAGAAATCAGCCCAGATTCATTTCGCTGGTGAGCGTTCAGACATCGACCGATAACACAGTATGCGTTTCATCACGCCGTATTTCACGGACAAACGCGTTTGCGTTACGGGAGGCGCTGGCTTTCTTGGCCGCGTGGTTTGCGCTCAGTTGAAGGAGCAAGGCGTTGGGCATCTTTTTGTCCCGCGCTCCAAGGACTTCGACCTAACACAGTCGGCAGCAGTGGCGCGGATGTTAGACGAGGCCGCACCGCACATCGTGATCCACCTTGCGGCGGAAGTGGGAGGCATCGGCGCGAATCGGGAAAACCCCGGACGATTCTTCTACGCCAACATGGCCATGGGACTCCATTTAATTGAGGAGTCACGCCGCCGCGGCATCGACAAGTTCGTACAGGTCGGATCCGTTTGCGCATATCCCAAGGCATGCCCAGTACCGTTTCGTGAGGAATCGCTTTGGGCCGGATATCCTGAAGAGACCAATGCATCGTACGGGGTCGCGAAACGGGCGTTGGGTGTGATGCTGGAGTCCTATCGACGGCAATATGGATTCAACGGGATTCATCTCCTGCCGGTCAATCTGTACGGTCCTGGCGACAACTTCGATTTGGAGACGGCGCACGTCATCCCGGCGATGATCCGCAAGTTCCAAGCCGCGGTGCAGAGCAGGCTCGGCATTGTGACCTGCTGGGGAACGGGCCGGTCGACGCGCGAGTTCTTGTATGTGGATGACGCCGCGGAGGCCATTGTGACAGCAACGGCCCGGTACAACGATTCCGCACCGATCAATCTCGGGTCCGGTCGCGAGATTTTTATCGCCGACTTGGCGGCCCTCATCAGCCGGTTGGTGGGTTTTGAGGGCCGGATTGAATGGGACCACGCACGCCCGGATGGCCAGCCGCGTCGCCGCCTGGATACCCAACGTGCCGGCGAGCGGTTGGGTTGGACCGCCCGTGTGGACTTGGAAGACGGTCTGCGCCGAACGATCGATTGGTGGCGTGCAAACCCACAATCCCGACAGGGGTAAGGTGGACGTCCGTTCCGACTTGCCGACTGGCGGAAAAGGCGTACAATTCGAATAGGCGGTAGGAAGTGTTGGAAGGGCGCTTCGCGAGCCGCCGTAAATCGGCTGGGTCCGTAACGATGGCGTGCAAGGCATATTCTCAGAGTGCGTTGGCCGGGGAGCATCGCGTATTGTGTAAGATCGCAATTGCGGTGTTCGTGGCGACCTGCGCGCAAGCTGATGTCCCCATCGACGGTGCGCCTGCGGGGGCGGGGCCAAAAACGGCGGCCATTCTTCCGTTGCATGGTGAAATCACGGACGTGATGGTCGCCAGTTTGCGGCGTCGAATCGACGGGGCGATGGCCAAGGGCGCGGCCGTCATTGTGTTCGACATGGACACGCCCGGTGGGCTCGTGACCAGCTCACTGGCCATTTCAGACCAGATCAAGAGCCTGACCGGCGTCAGGTCAGTAGCGTGGATCAATCCCAACGCCATTTCGGGCGGAGCGTTGGTAGCCGTGGCGTGCGATGAAATCGTCATGGCACGCTCAGCCCGCATTGGAGACTCCCAGGTTATCATGGGCGGCCCCTCCGGCGTGACGGCGGTGCCGGAGGACCTGCGTCCCAAGGCGTACACGCCGGTGCTGCATGAGTTCCGAACTTTGTCCACCCGCAATGGATATAGCCAGGTGCTCAGCGAGGCGTTTGTGATCCCTGAGCGCGAGGTTTGGTGGTTGGAGCACGTGCAGACCGGCGAGCGCGAGTTCGTGTTCCGCGACGAGAAAATGAAGCGGCTTAATGAGACCGGCGCCGACACCAGCCCGGCCGATTCCCAGTGGAAACTCGTCCCGTCGTACTTTGACGTAGGTCTAGGTCGCGAGGTTGATGTCGTGCAGCCCGTGGACCGCGAGGACCAACTCTTGCAGATGTCTCCGGGCGAGGCCCATGCGTATGGGTTCAGCAAAGGGATTGTCGCCGACGAGGATGAATTGCGGACTCGGTACGGCGTAACGAACATCCTGCGGCTTGGCCCGACGTGGTCGGAGTCGCTGGCCTACTGGCTCACGTCGATGTACGTGCGCGGCTTTTTGCTTGTCGTGCTCTTCCTGGCCGCGTACGTCGAGTTCCATAGTCCGGGGATCGGTCTACCGGGCCTGGTCGCGTTGATCGCTCTGGCCATCTTTGTCGGTGCACCGTATCTGACGGGCCTGGCGGATGCCTGGGAGGTGGCGTTGATCGTGGTCGGCTTCGGCCTGATTGCGTTGGAGCTCTTCGTCATCACCGGCTTCGGCGTCGCGGGAATTGGCGGCATCCTCTTGGTGCTTGTCGGCTTGGTTGCGACCTTCGTGCCGCCGGAGCCGGGTCGGTCCTTTCCGCTGTATATGCCTACGCTCGACGCAACCGTGAAGGGATTGGAACAGGGAGTCAAGATCATCGCGTTGGCGTTGATGGCGTCGCTGGCGGGGATGGTGGTTCTCAGCCGGTACCTACCGAAGGCGCCGCTTTTTCGCCGATTGGTGCCGGCCAATCCGACGCCGTCGCAGGTTCAAGTGGAGGATCCGTACCGCGGCGCTGGACGGGTCGGCGATCTGGGCGAGGCCCTCGGGCCGCTGCGCCCGGCGGGTAAGGCCCGGTTTGGGGCGGTTCTGATCGATGTCGTGACCCAAGGAGAATTCCTCGAAGGCAATGCCCTCGTCGAAGTGGTCGAGCGGCGCGGCAACCGTGTAGTCGTACGGGCGGCGCGTTCGTTGTAGCCGCCGGCCCCGCCGAGAGAGGCCGGCCAACGTGGAGGGACCGACGCGAGGGTCCCGCACTAGGAAGGACGGACGGCAAACTCATGTCGGACTTAGCCTTGTTGTTGCTCTTGTACGGCGCCGGCTTGCTGTTGTTCGTCGCGGAGATTTTTGTGCCCTCGCACGGCGTACTGGGCGTCGTCGGGCTAGGGTTGCTGGTGGCTGCGGTCGTCGAGACCTTCCGATACGGAGGGCGCGACGCAGGGGTTGTCGCGGTGCTCGCTTGCCTTGTCTTCGTGCCGACGTTCGTTTTTTTTTCGATTAAATATTGGCATCGGACTCCGATGGGCAGGCGAATCTCTCCGCCGAACCCGGTGTTGACGGCGGCGGATACCAGTGTGCCGGTGGAAGAGATCGCCTCGTTCATCGGCCACTCCGGCCGTAGCGTTTCAGCGCTTCGCCCGGTGGGTATTTGCGAGTTTTACGGACGCCGGGTTTCCTGCATTGCGCAATTCGGCCTGATCAGCGCCGGCGTCGATGTCGAGGGTGTCGGGATGTCCGGGGCGAGTCTCGCGGTTGTCGAGCGGAAGACCGTATAGGCGTCGGATCCATTCAACCGGCGCCCGCTGCGCGGAATCGGAATCGAACGACTCGGTGAATGAGGTAGCAAATATGAGTATTTCAGAAAGCATGATTGGGGCGGGAACGGGATGGGTGGTCCTTTGGGGCGTCGTAGGGATCATTTTGCTGACGATCTTCATTGTGATCGCTCAGTTCTTCCGGCTTTGGTTGCAGGCGTTCATGAGCAACGCAGGAGTGGGCTTTACCGATCTGATCGGGATGCGTCTTCGCAAGGTGGACGCTCCGTCCGTCGTCCTGGCCAAGATTCAATTGGTGAAGGCGGGAATTCACGACATCTCCACCAACGATCTGGAGAGCCACTATCTGGCCGGTGGACGCGTCGTGAATGTGACCCGAGCGATGATCGCCGCCAACCGAGCCGTGCTCGAGCTCGACTGGAAGAAGGGCTGTGCGATCGATCTGGCCGGTCGGGATATCCTCGACGCCGTAGCGACCAGCGTGAATCCCAAGGTGATCGACGTGCCGCACCAGGAGCGCGGCGACAAGACGACTATTGACGCCGTAGCCAAAGACGGGATTCAGCTTAGGGCCAAGGCCCGTGTGACCGTCCGGACGAACATCCGTCAACTGATCGGCGGCGCGACGGAGGAAACCGTGATCGCCCGCGTCGGCGAGGGGATTGTCAGCGCCATTGGCTCGGCGGATACGCACAAAGAAGTCTTGGCCAATCCCGATCGAATCAGCAAGGCCGTTCTGGCACGCGGTTTGGACGCCGGCACCGCCTTCGAGATTCTGTCGATTGATATCGCCGATGTCGACGTCGGCGAGAACATCGGGGCCAAGCTTCAAGGAGACCAGGCAGAGGCCGACAAACGCCGCTTCCAGGCCGAGGCGGAGAAGCGCCGCGCAATGGCGATAGCGCTGGCCGCGGAAAACAAGGCCAAAATCGAGGAGAACCGGGCCCTGGTCACCCTTGCAGAGGCCGAAGTGCCTCGGGCCATGGCCGACGCCTTCCGTAAAGGCAATCTCGGCATCATGGACTACTACCGAATGCGCAACATCCAGGCGGACACGACGATGAGGGATTCCATCGGCAAGGATGGCGCCTCGCCGGACGCCAAATCGTAGCGGTTGTGTACTTGACTGCTCAGAATGATGTTAGCAGCCACGGACATTTCGGATTGGTTCGAGTTGGCGATCGGCGCGCTGGTCATTGGCGGGTCCGTGATTGCGGCCGTCATCAAGGGGACCCGCGAGGCGCTTGAGGAGAAGCGAAAAAAAGATAAAAAGACTGCGGCCCACGGCCCCGCCTCCCATGAGTCCTCCCCGGGCCGCGTGCGTCCGGCTCACCCCGTGGCGCGGCCCATGCCGCCCCGCGTACCGCGTGAGGAACCGCCCCCAGCGGAGCGGCCGACTGCTCGCCCAATTCCCCGGCCGGTTGAAGCCCCGTTTGGGGCGCCGCCGGTAGTGGCGGGGGCCAGGGGTGGCAGATACCTCCCCTCCGATGCACCCGTTTCCGCGCCGCCGCGTCGCCCGTCGCTCGAACCCCGTCGCCGTCCCGAACGTAAAACGGCCATGGCGGAGGCGCCCCGTCGCAGGATTTCTACCGAACCGAAGGCGACGCCGGTGGCGCAGGAGCCGCGACGCGCACCGCTGCACAAGCCCCTTGATCCTACGATCGAAGAAAAGGCGCAGGGCGAAATCAGCGGTATCCTCGACTCGGCTCGAAATCTGACAAGGCAGTCGCTTCGTCGGGCGATCGTGCTGAATGAAATCCTCGCTCCGCCGCTGGCGCTTCGCGGCCGCGAAGTCCCTCTTTGACGCAAAGAATCGTCCGCCGCTCGATGCGGCTGCCCGGCCCCACCCGACTCATTCGCTTGACAGAGATTGCGTAACCGCCAAAACGTTCTCGCTTCCCTGTCGAATCCGCCGGAGTGTCTCCTCGGCCAGCGGGCGTTCGAGCTTGATCTGGGCGCAGGCCGATTCGTCCCCTTCGCAGATGACGTTTTCCATCTCCTCGACGTTGATCCCCGCCATACTGACTGCGTGCAGCACGTAGGCCAAAACCCCCGGCCGGTTTAGATGCCGCACGCGCAGGGCGCAACTGGCGGCCGATTGGGCCCGCAGGTTGACGCAGTTGAGGACTTTGCCCGTCTCGCGGAACGTCCGGACGATGCGGATGGTCTCCTGGGCGATGGCCTCCTGGGCTTGATCGGTGGAAGCGCCGATGTGGTGCGTGCCGTAAACGATTCCGCCGGCCTTGATAATCGGATCGAGGAATGCCCCTTGACCCGCGGAAGGTTCGGTCGCATAGACATCGAGCCCCACGCGCAACTTACTCTCGGCCACCGCACGGGCCAGTGCCTGATAGTCAACGACCTCGGCCCGCGAAGTGTTGATCACGTAACTTCCGGGCGCCAAGCGATCCAGAACTTGCTTGTTGATGATGTGTTTGGTATCGGCGGCCGCGGCCAGGTGGATCGTGAGGATGTTGCATCGGGCGGCAACCTCGGCCGCGTCGCCACAGCGAGTCACCTTAAGTTCGGCGGCACGGCGGTCGTCGAGTGACCGGCTCCACGCGACCACGTTCATTTCAAACGCGACGGCCCGCCGGGCCACGGCCTCGCCGATCTGGCCAAGACCCGCAATGCCGAGGGTCCGTCCCTTGAGCCCGGATGCGTCTGAGTATTCCGACTTGTTCCAGACGCCGTTGCGAAGATCGGTGACGTTTTCGACCAGCCGGCGATCCAGTCCGAGGATCAAGGCAAAGGTCAGTTCGGCGACGGCCACAGCGTTCTTGCCGGGGCAGTTGGCCACAAGAATGCTTCGCCGCGAAGCGGCCGCTACATCGATTGTGTTGAACCCCGCCCCCGCCCGCACCACCAGACCCAGTTCCGGCGCGGCCTCCAGCATCGCTTCGGTCACTTTCGTTCCGCGAACGATGAGGACTTCGCACTTCGACGCCCCCAGGGCCTCCCGCAAGGCGTTGCCCTCAAGCGCCGGCTCGTGGACGACCTTGCACCCTAGGTCGCGTAGCTTGTCGACCCCCCATGGTTCAAAGGTATCCGCAATGAGAACGTTCATAGCGATCGACCTTCACATTCGTGATGCATGACCGCCTGCCCAACCGTAGTTATTCGGTTGCACCGAATAGCCCCTCCGCCTGCGCCAAAAGGCCCTGCACTTCGCGCAGAAGCTTCGGGAGACTGTTCTGAATCGCGTCCCACACGCGCCGATCATCGATTCGGTCGTACCATCGCCGGTCGCAGCAGATCGTCATGAAGGTAATCCTCAAGCGTCTTGTTGGCCGTTTTATTCGCAATGAATGTCCTGCAACAGCTTGGGAGATTCAGGCCGCATACAATGGAATCCGGCTGGCGCTCACCACTCGAATAAAGTAGGGGTTCTTCATCGCTGTAGCTTCCACTAGATCGATCCGGCAGCCGAAAAGCGACTCCAGGTCGGCAAGAAAGTCGAAGTACTGATGGAAGGGTCCCATCGGGCTCTCCGGAAAAAAGTCGACCAGAAAGTCCAGATCGCTGTTCATTGGGTCGAAACGTCCTTTTGCCGCCGAACCAAACAGCTCGAGCCGCGCAACGCGATACTTGCGACACAACTCCTCTAAAGCCTGCCGACGTGTCTCAATCAGTTGGATCACGGTCGCAATCCATAGCTGGTCGAGCGCCCCTCGCTCGGCCCACCCTAGTCGATCGACCCCGTGTTCACGAAACCGATGCATAGGTAGGATACATCGTAGTCTGATTACGGAGGCCTTGCGAGCGGTACGATTCATGATCTACCTGGACTACAACGCATCGACGCCCGTTGATCCCGCCGTCCGAGAGGCCATGTTGCCGTTTCTCGGCGAATTCTATGGGAATCCTTCCAGCGGGCACGCCCCAGGCCGCCGTCTCAGAGCCGCGGTCGATAAGGCACGCGAACAAGTCGCGGCCCTGCTGGGGGCAAGCCCGGGCGAGATCGTCTTCACCTCCGGCGGGACCGAGGCCAACAATCTGGCCATCAAAGGCGTCGCCGACGCTCGCAAGGACCGCGGCCGGCACATCATCATCTCCGCCGTCGAGCACCCCGCGGTCGTAAACCCCTGTCTTTATCTGCAGCGGAACGGTTTCGACATTACGTCTGTCGGCGTGGACAAATCAGGCCGGGTTGATCCCCAGGCCATCGCCGAGGAGGTCCGCCCGGACACCATCCTCATTTCCATCATGCATGCCAACAATGAGGTTGGCACAATCCAACCCATTCAGGAGATTGCCGAGGTTGCGTCCGAAGGCGGTGTGCTGTTCCACACGGATTCGGCCCAATCCTGCACCAAGATCGAAACAAGCGTCCGCAAGCTTGGCGTGGATTTCCTCAGCATCGCCGGCCACAAGATGCAATCCCCGCAGGGCATTGGGGCGTTGTACGTTCGAAACGGCGTCGAGCTTGAACCGCTGCACCACGGGGCCGGCCACGAATGCGGGCGGCGGTCGGGTACGGAGCCGGTGGCGGCCATCGTCGGCCTTGGGGCGGCCGCTGAGTTGGCGATGACAAAGCCGTCGACGCCGCACACGCGCAGCATGGCAGATCGCTTGTATCACGGGTTGAAGCGAGCATTGGGAGACGTCGTAGTTCTCCTCGGCCATCCCGAACTGCGTCTGCCCAACACGCTCAACGTCGGGTTCCGCGGGCACATCGGCGGCGACATCCTCGCGGCCTGCCCGCAGGTCTGCGCCAGCCCCGGCGCGGCCTGCCATTCTCGGCGCCGTGAGCGGTCCGCAACTCTTGCGGCCATGGACGTACCGGAGGACGTCGCCTTTGGGGCCATCCGGTTTAGCGTGGGTCGCTACACCTCGGAAGCCGAAGTCGACGAGGCGATCCGGCAAATCGCCGCGGCGGTTCGGCGTGCCCCGGCCGAATTGCCGGCCGGCGCATAGCCTTTGAGGCGTGCGCCCATAGAATACCACAAAGAATTGCGTCACTGCAACGTTTTTTTTCGGACGTGCGGCCGCATCGTCAGGGGAAGAAGCGGATCGGGGCGGCCAACCTCCCACAAGATGGATGTGTGCGGGCTTCGTCCTGTCTTCCGACCCCAAGATCTCTGTCACTTTTTCAGAAAACGGTAACCTTCGAACGCCCCGTGGCTTACATACAATTCCACCATGCCATGCCCCCCCAAAAACCGGTTCCAAGGGCGATCACTTTGGATGTTCTTCTGGTATGGGCCCGGGAGGGGGTGTTTCACCCGCAAGGAGTTTTACCCGGCGCCCGGCGGCGAGTGAGCTTGCCATCGGACGCGACATCCACGGCAGGGGGCCGATAATAGAGTAGAGTCGCCGTTGTGCGAAATACGAGTCCTCACCGGGCCTTAGAGAGTGTGTGAGAGGCCGAAGCTCATCCCAGATTAGGTAGCACGCGCAGTTCGTCTGCCCGTGAATTCCGAGTCTTCGGCAACCGGCACTGGCAACAAGCTGCCAGTGGCACCCTCTCGTAGAAAATAAGGAGTTGCTATGCTGTCACGCCGAATCCGTCGATATCCGATGCCGCGTCGCTTGGCCGATTTGACCCCTGTGGTCATTTCAGGATTGCTGTTGGCTGCTTACTGTGTCTGCGCCAAGGAGCCCACGGCCGACGATGAACTCGCCGTTACGCACGCGTCTCTGCCGCCCGGCGAACCGGTCCAGATCGTTCCCTGGATTGAGGTCAACACCCTCGACGAGCGCGACACCGCCAACGCCGTGGAGGGTTTGCTCTTCTGGCGTCGAGTCACCGACACGGCCATCGTCTCCACAGTCGGAGGTTGTTCGGCGTTGTATCCCCGATTGCGGCAGCGCGTCCCGGACATGCGAATCATCCCCGGCCTTAAGACCAACGACTTCCTGACCCAATTCGACGATCTCGAAGGCTGGCGAAAGGTGGGGCGCGAGGTGAAAGCGATCTGCCAGGCCGCCGTCGGCGACGGCCCCTGCCTGGTCCTGCTCGAAAATGAATCCGCCTCTCGCGACGAGCTCGCCGGAAGAGAGGAGCTGGACTCCGGGCGGCTTCGCGAGGGCTTGAAACTTGCGTTCCCGACCGACCAATCCATCGAGGTCATTTGGTATCCCAGCATGGTCGGCGAGACCGAGAAAACCCAACAATGCGCGGAGCGCCTTTGCCAGGCGGCCGCCGATACGCTTTCCGTCAGGTTTACCGATCTGAGCATGGGCGGGCCCAAGTCGCTTGGCAATCGATGGAGCAAGCGCGGCAAACAAACCCTCGACCGTCTCGCGAAGAAGCAGACGATCCCCATGCTGTACTTTTATGGTCCCGGGTCAAGATGGTGGCAGGATGAACAGATCAAGTCCGCCTTGACCCTGATCGGACCGCCCCCGACGAAGCGCAGCGGCGGTCGCTGGGTCATTATCTATCCCGGCGCGAAGCACTGGACGAAGGCCGCACGATCCATCAGCAACGAGTTATCGCAATAGGAGTGCGTCCTACAACCACTCAACCTACCCGCTCCGCCAGTCGGGGAGGGAGAATCAGCTGAGGCGCTCATAGGCCGAGATTGTCTTGGAAATCAGCATGGATGAACCCACGGCCATCCCGGCGCGCCCCATCCCGCTATCGCTTCGCGCGAACTTCCGCTGGACGTTGGCC
>Ga0187892_10004280_pt1 | contig 24200 bp, 26 predicted proteins | sample MA1701073metaG_FD_139345 | JGI IMG/M metagenome (GOLD analysis project Ga0187892, IMG submission 139345) | Bio-ooze microbial communities from a basaltic lava cave in the Kipuka Kanohina Cave System on the Island of Hawaii, USA - MA170107-3 metaG ... | reverse complement strand
GGCTGGGGGATCGATGGCGATACGTTCAGCGCCCTGAGTTGGCTCCACCGCTACGGCCGCGAGGCCTGGTTTCACCTGGGGGACCGGGACCTCGCCACGCACCTGCATCGGACCGCCCTTCTCCGAGAAGGACAGACGCTTGCCGAGGTCACGGATCGTATCGCGCGGTCGCTCGGGGTCCGGGCCAGAATCCTGCCGATGACGAACGAGCCTGTCTCGACGATCGTGCTTACCGATCGGGGGCCGAGCGCGCTTCAGGAGTATCTGGTTCGCGACGGTGCACAGCCCGCCGTGCGTGGGGTGAGTTTCGATGGCGTGGACCGATCGAGGCCCGCGCCCGGCGTGCTCGAGGCGATCGAGTCGTGCCGGGGAGTCATCCTCTGCCCAAGCAACCCCATCATCAGCATCGGACCTATCCTCTCCGTCCCCGGCATCCGAGATGCGCTGAGGGCGACCGAGGCGCCCGTTGTTGGGGTCAGCCCGGTGGTCGGCGGCCGGGCGCTGAAGGGCCCTACCGACAAGCTCTTGGCGGGCCTCGGCTATGACGTCTCAGCCCTGTCGGTCGCCCGCCTCTACCAGGATCTGCTCGACCTCTTCATCATCGACCGACACGACGCAGAACTGGTCCCGGCGATCGAAGCCCTGCCGGTTCGCGTGAGGACGACCGCGACGGTCATGGGCAACCTCGAGGCAAAGATCTCCCTGGCCAAAGAGACGATCGCCGGTCTTGATTCCCTGCGAGCTTCATGACTGTCGCGGTCATCCCGGTAAAGGAATTCGCGAGAGGCAAGAGGCGGCTTCAGCCGATCCTGACGGCCATGGAGCGATCCCTGCTGTCCAAAACGATGCTCGAGGATGTCCTGTCCGTGGTCACCGCATCGTCTCTGTTTGGACGGGTCCTGACGATCACCTCGGACCCTGAAGCCGCGGCGTTGGCCAGGAAGGCCGGCGCGGGGATCATCAAGGAGGCGCAGCAGGTCCGCCAGAGCCGATCGGTCGATGCCGCCGCCGCCATCTGTCGCCAGATGGGGGCGGACGCGATGCTCTCACTCCCGCTTGACGTCCCGCTCGTCACCGTCGATGATCTCGTCCGGATCGTCGAGAAAGGGACTCACTCGCCCGGGGTCGTCCTGAGCCCATCACGCGACCGACTCGGCACCAACGCCCTGCTCACTCGGCCGCCAGGGGCCATCCCCGCACGCTTCGGCTACGACAGTTTCCAGGCCCATCGTCGAGAGGCCGACGCCCGGGGCCTCCCCTGCGAAATCTGCGAGCTCCCAAACGTCGCCCTCGACATCGACGAGATCGAGGACCTCGAGGCGTTCTTGCAACATCCCGACCGGACCAACACGCACAGACTGCTCCGCCGCCTTGGGATCGAGGAGAGACTCGGTGTCAAGGAACGCGCCTGAGGTTTCTCTGATCGGGCTGACCGGCCTTCCGGAGATCCGCGCCGGCGATGACCTCGGCGCGATGATCGTCGAGGCGGTCAGCTCGTTGGACCTCGAGTTTCGGTGCGGCGACATCCTGGTGGTGACGCAGAAGGCTGTCTCGAAGGCCGAGGGGCGGGTATTTTCCCTTCGTGACGCGACCCCCTCTCCTCTCGCCAGATCGTGGGCGGGCTTCCTCGGCAAGGACCCCCGCCTTGTGGAGCTGATCGTTCGGGAGGCGAAACGGGTCGTCCGGATGGGGCGCGGGATTCTGATCGCCGAGACGCGGCACGGCTTCATCTGCGCCAACGCCGGCGTCGATCGGTCGAATCTCCCGGATCAGGACTGCGCTGCGCTGCTTCCCCCGGACCCGGACGGGTCCGCCAAGGCGATGCGGGACCGGATCCAGGCGCTCTGCCAGGTTGAGGTCGCCGTGCTGATTTCCGACACCTTCGGGCGCCCCTGGCGCGTGGGGCTCTCGAACGTGGCGATCGGCGTCAGCGGCATGCTGCCGGTCAAGGAGTACAGCGATGTGCAGGACGACTTCGGGCGTCGGCTGCAGGCGACGACCATCGCCGTTGCCGACGAGTTGGCCGCCGCGGCCGAGCTTGTGATGGGGAAGACCGAACGGATTCCCGCAGTCCTGATCCGCGGCTACAGGTATCCCAAAGGGGAGGGCCGGGTCTCGATGCTCCTCCGCCCCCCAGAGCAGGATCTGTTCAGGTAGCCTCGGCCGAAGCGCGAGGTGCCCCGCCCGGCCTACAGGCCGAAACCCACCCCGACGGACAGCCCCGGCCAATAGGGGTAGTAGCCGTAGGGATAGTAGCCGTAGGGGAAGTAAGGACCGTAGAATCTGCTGTGGAACCTTGGACCGTGGAAATGGTGCGGGAACCGGTGATGGTGGAAACCACCGTGGCGGAAGTGCCCCCCGCCACGGAAGTGGTGGCCGCGGTGGAAACCGCCATGGTGAGAGCGGCCGTGAAAGCCCCTATGAGACCCCCGGGCTTCTGCCGCGCTAGGTTGGAACACGAGGACGGTGGCAGCGAATAGGACCGCCATCGTCACGCTCAATAGCCGTCGATAGTTCATCGCTCTTGCCTCCCTTTCAGCCCTCCCGTCTCAGTCCATCGATTGACAGCTCTGGACAGGACGCGAGTCTATTGTCGCGAAACGGAACTTCACCGATGACTACGAGGAGGAGACCTCTCAGGTTACATCCAGCCTCGAGGCGAAACGAACAGCCGGATAGATCCGACGGTCAACCGGGGGCGGGAATCGACCAATCCGAGGACTTATGGAAGCTCTACATACAGATCGGCTTCCACGACACGCACGGGATAGGTTTCCACGCGATAGTCGGAATCGAACTGACACTCACCGGTTCGAATGTCAAAATCATACCCGTGCACCGGGCAGGTCACGATCTCTCCGACCAGGGAACCATCCTCGAGGGGGCCATCTTCGTGCGGGCAGACAGGATTGATCGCGTAGTACCTGCCGAATGCATTACAGACGAGCAGCCTCCGGCCATTCACGTCCACAAGCCGCATCTGACCTGGACCAACCTGGCCCGTCGCCGCGACCTTTACAAGGTGTGGCATACACCCTCCTCGAGTGTCGCCGGCATTCTCGGCACGCCGGACACACAGATGGCGTGCGGCGTCATGGCGAGAAACCCATGCAGCGTGTCATCGGGGCGGCGGCTTGACCTCTCCTTCCAGCGTCAGCTTCCGAAGCTCTGACTCGACGCCTTCGCGCGCCCTGCGCGCATCAGTTCTCTGCGATTCCCGGTCGCTCAGGTCATTCAACAGGTTTTCACGGGCCGGGGTATAGCCGCGGGTCAGATCGGTATTGAAGCTCTCGACGATCTGAGCCTTGATGGCAGTGATCTCCCGGCTCAGCTTGACCTCGGTGGCCTTGGTGGTCGCCAAACGGGCCTGATACCTCGCCTTCTCAGCGAGCAGGTTGACGGCCTCCCCTGACGTCCTGGCGCTGAACAGGTGAGGCTCCTTCTTCTCCTGCTGCCGCGCCTTGTACGCGCTCGCCTCATCCTTCGCCTGCGTCAGATACAACAGTGCGAGAAGATAGTCGTCCGGCGCGTACGCCTCAGCCTCCGCGATCCTCGCCTCGTCAATGGCTTTCTCCGCCTCGGCGAGGGACTTGACGAAGATGACCTCCTGAGCCCCGACCGGATCGCTCCAGGCAATCACGAACGTCGTGACGGCCAGGGCGCACACGGCCACCGCGCGTGCGATTCGCGTCGTTCCCTTCATCGTGATGATTTCTCCACTCTTCGTCATCATTGCAGGTCCGCCGGGGCCGGATTTCCCAGGTGGGCGATACAGCTCCCCACCGCCTTCTCGATCGTCGGCCCGTACCCCTCGACTGGCCGGCCTTTCAGTCGCTTACTCACCCGCGCGACGTACTCGTGACGGGGATTCGGCCGTCCCTCTCTGATATCGAGCCGAATGACCGAAATGGTCACGGTCACCCCTTTCATCGTGACATAATGGTAGAAGTTCATCGGCCCGAACTCTGCGGCCTCTTTCAACTCCGGATACTCGGCCCACCCTGCGCGACCACCAAGGTTCATTGCGCGCTCCTCCGATCGCTCATCGATTAATCATGCCTTGCGCTCTATGTTCTCCGGATGGGAATCACTGGTTATCGCGCGGCGTTAGATTCTGTCTGTTCGACCAGATAGCGAAAACGCTTGACGAATTTAGCTTCATCAAGGTGTCCCGCGCCGGCCAGCGCCTCGATCCTCCCTGGCTGGTCGAAGTCCTCCGGCCCCAATCTGATCATATACGCCCGCAGCGTCCGATACGACTCCGAGTGCACGTCAACAAGGCGAACCCGGATCCGGCCCGTTCGCTCATCCAGCATCTCCCGGAACGGGAGGGGGATCAGCTTCCCTCCCTGAATCGTCACCATCGCCCCCGTATGACCATCCAGGAGGAAGTGCGTGGCCCAGTAGCCGAGGCTGCGACAATATTGAATGTCCAGGGCCTCCGGGGGAGCGCATCGGAGTTCGTAGCCAAGATCCTTGCCCACGATGGTGACGTCCACGCCGCGCGCCCGAAGGCTGGCCGCGACCCGCTCTTTCAACACCCGCCCCAACTCCAGCTCGGAAAGGCGCACGTTACCATAACTATCGTGCTCCACGGCGCCGAGCGTGGCTGGATCCAGCCTTTCGGCCAGCCCTTCGCTCAAGATCGCGACGCCGTGCCCCTTGCCCGCGGCGCGCCGCTTGATGATGGCGCCCTCCAGAATGTCAGCCAGCAGTTGCAAGGAGATCTGCCGCTCCGGAAATTCCTCACCGATGACCGTCAAGGTGGCGCCCGCAGCGCCGCCGATGCCAAGCGCCAGGTGACCGGCCCGGCGTCCCATCACGGTGACGAAGTACCAGCGATCCGTCGTGATGGCGTCCTCCATCAGGTTCTTGACGAGATCCTTCCCCAGGTTGCACGCCGTCATGAAGCCGAAGGTGGCCACCCCCTGCGGGAGGGGTAGATCGTTGTCGATCGTCTTTGGGACATGAGCGACCGCGATCTTCCCGTTCGCACTCTCCGACAGTCGGAACGCCGCATAGGCGGTGTCATCGCCCCCGATCGTCAGCAGATACGAGACTCGCAGCTTGAGGAGCGCCTCGGCCACCTGCCCGAGCAGCTCGGGGGACCGCGCGGGGTTTTCTCTTGAGGTGCGGAGGATCGAGCCGCCATCGAAGTGAATTCGAGACACCTCGCCGATTTCCAGCTCCGTCACGTGGCCCGTATCCCCTCGCGCAAGCCACTTGAACCCATCGTAGCAGCCGAGCACGCGCGCCCCTCGATTGCGTGCCTCGATGGTTGCCGCCGCAATGACGCCGTTAATCCCCGGCGCAGGTCCGCCCCCGACAAGTATCGCGAGTGTCTTCATAGCGCAACCATCAGTCCGATGGCAAGGCCTCTACACACACGTCTCCCTTGACCGCAAGCGACCGGCACATCGGAGAGATCAACCAGACCAACTCGGTGATGGGGGACCGCACGCCTGATCGGCTGCTGCGCGCCGATCATCCGCCCGATCAGGTGAGCCGGGCGTGAACGCGTAGCCTGCGTCGGTACCCATCCGGGCTCTCGGAAGAGGGCTGGAGGGGGACTAGCTGTAACCCCATTTCGCCTTATTCGCTTTGACCTGGTCCGGGGTGGGGTTTTTCTGATCCGGGGGCCGCTCCGGCACCTCCCGCGGGACACCGACGATCGCCGCGTCCAACGCGATGTCCTCGGCAAAAATGGCCGGAACGGCATCATCCTTGAAGATCGCTTCCCAGGGACACTCCGGCTCGCAGGCTCCGCAGTCGATGCACTCCTGTGGGTCGATAAACAGCCGAACCGGAAATTTCGGATCCGAGCCGGTGTACTTATAGATGCAGTTTACCGGGCAGACTCCAACGCAAGAGATATCGAGACAATCTATGCAGAGTCTCGTGATGACCCAGGTCATGATCCTCCTCCTTGCGTCCCGAAGGAATTGCCGTCCTCAAGAAACGTGACGAGCCTCGCTCACCCGGCGAATTCTCAGGCATAGTGTACGAAGCTCGGGCTTCGTTGTCAACCGATGATATGCGCACGTCCCCAGCCCGAGACCTCAAAAAACCGACCCCTGACCGACAACAGACCGTTTCCAAACTGTGCCCACAGACCTGAGGAGAGAAAAGGACAGGGACATCGCAGGTTGGATGCGCGAAAGGCCCAGGTATGTTCTCTATGGAGCGGGAGACGGGACTCGAACCCGCGACGTTCAGCTTGGGAAGCTGACATTCTGCCACTGAATTACTCCCGCGCCCCCTTCTCTCTAACAAATGCGGTGTGGCTTGTCAATCGTTTTGAAGAACCCCCCGTCAAGCGGTTTCACCCCTCCTCCACCACGTCGCCATCCCATTCGATGGCGATCCCACGCTGGACGGACTGCGAGGCAGGACAGCCCTTCTCGTGAACGTCGATGGCACGAAGGGCCTCGTCGCGCTTCCCTTTGGGCACCTTGACAGAGTAGTGGACCTTGATGCGCGTGATGAGGGGCTTGCCGTCTACGTTCTCGATCACGCCCTCCACCTCGGACGAGAGGCGATCCGGCTGGGTGGGGATCTTCCGCGCCGCTAGCGCCCCGGCTAGCGTGCCGGTCATTCACCCGGCCACCGCGGCAACGATGTGGTCAAGCGTGGTGGGGAGTTCCTCTTGCGGCTCTACGCCATAGAACCGTTTGATCCCGCCATGGACACCATAGCGCACCGGCTCCGGAAAAGCCTCGATGTAGGCCCTGCGAACCGGACCCTTGTCCTTGATGATCTTGATCTTGGAGACGTGAATCAGCTCGGCCATGATCAACCTCCTTGAGTGTGGTCAGCAGTTCTGGATCAGTCGCTGGATGCAGGCTCTACCCTACCTCTCGACGGCGTACGCGAATGAGAGCTGGTGTCTGGCCCCCGAGTCGTCCAGCGCCAGGTGGAGCATCAGGCCTCTGGCGTCGGGAGGAGGTTGACGGAAATAGACAAAACCCTTGGCCTGCGATCCGGCCGCGATCGATTCCGGGGGAAAGGCCAGCCGCCGGATATCACGGAGGTCGCGAGCCCGGTTCACGTTCAGGCCCAGCTCCAGGCTGAAAAGAGTCGGTTCCAGGCCCGTGACCTCGATGCCGAGCGACGGGATGATCGCCCAGGGATCCGACATCCCCGAGAGAAGAGCCTCGGCCTCCTCCGGCCACAGAGGACGACGAGGCGCGCCGCGGTCATCAACCAGGCTGACCTCCGCGAGCTGAAGCCTCACACCATCGCGGCTTCGGTTCTCGACCTCGACCAGGAACGGCAGTACGCTACCAGTAAGGAGCCTCGGCGGATGGTCCCAGGCCCCGGTCTCGACGGTCACCGTAAGACCCGGGAGCCGCTTGCTGATGGCGCGCCGTTCTCGATGAACCGTGGCGGCCGAATCCGGGAGAGGCACAAGGCGCGTCGCGGTGCATGCCTGAAGCAACAGCAACAGGACCAGCGAGCAGACCCGGACCCTCATGCGAGAAGGCTACCATAGGGGTTTTGACTTGACAATGGGTGCAGCAGTGATAGTGATATCTCGCTGGTCGGAACGCTCGCAGAGCCGGGAGCGGCAACGCCGACGAAGGTAATTGGACCGGGACGAGAGCGAGTTGAGCGAACCATGGCCCACATCGCCCCATTCCGTGGGTTGCGGTACAACCCCGGGCTCATCAAAGACCTCAGTCTGGTGGTGGCCCCCCCGTACGATGTGATCTCATCGGAGGGCCAGCGCACCCTTCACGCCCGCCACGACCAGAATGTGATCCGGCTGATCCTGGGCGAATCGCTGGACGGGGACGACGCCGAACAGAACCGCTACAGTCGAGCGGCGGATTACCTCAGGCGATGGCAGGCCGAGAAGGTCTTGGTCCGCGATCCGGTCCCCGCCGTGTATCTCTACCAGCAAACCTTCCGACTCGATGGAGCCGAGGAGCTGACCCGAAACGCCGTGATCGCGTTGCTCCGCCTGGAAGAGTTCGGCAGCCGGTCGGTGCTGCCTCACGAGCGGACGATCCCGGGCCCGAAGGAAGACCGACTTCGTCTGATGCAGTCCTGCCCGGCAAATCTGAGCCCCGTCTTCGGCGTGTACCCCGGCGCTCCTCTCGAGATGGATCGACTCCTCGCCGCCAGGGAGGCAAAACCGGCGATCGGCCTCCTCGACAGGGACGGCGTCGGGCATCGCGTCTGGATCTGCCAGGATCGCTTGATGATCGAGTCCCTTCGACGCGGGTTCGAGCGGATGCCGATCCTGATCGCGGACGGCCACCATCGATACGAAACGGCGCTGGCCTTCCGGGACATCATGCGGGCGAGAGATCGTGGTGATCCCACGCTCGTCAATCTTCGACCTTACAATTACATCATGATGGCGTTGGTGAGCGCCGATGATCCCGGCCTGGTGATCTTGCCGATACATCGACTTCTCAAACAGATCCCCGGAAGCAGCCTGCGCGCATATCTCGCGCATGTCACGCCCCGATTCACGGTCGAGCGAGTGGCGATTCCGCAGGAACCTGAGGCGAGCGCGGCGGCGCTGCTTGAGCGCCTACGGGGAACCGGGGCGGGGCCGCACCGCTTCGGCCTCTACGCTGGAGGAGGGGATGGCTACCTCCTGAGCCTGGCCGACGAGCGGGTCCTTGAGGAAGAGCCGTCAGAGGCCAAGCCGGCCGCCTACAGGCGACTGGACGTCAGCATCGTACACGAACATCTGATCGAGGGGCCGCTTCGTCGTCAGGGCCAACCCCCTCCCGCCGATGATGCCATCACCTATACGCACGACCCCGTTGAGGCCCTGCGATCGGTCCGGCAGGGTGGATGGGCGGCGGCATTCCTGTTGAATCCGACCAGGATCGCGCAGGTGGAGCAGGTCGCGATGGCGGGCCTTCGGATGCCGCCCAAGTCCACCTTCTTCTACCCGAAGCTGCTCACCGGTCTTGTGATCAACCCGATCATTCCGGATGAAATCGTCGAGGTATAGCGTCAGATGGGCAAAGGGGCCTAGGAGTCTGGCGGGCCGCTGTATCGTTTCGACGGCGCAAAGGGTTGAGACAGCGCTGACATTTCCTTCTTGAGCGTCTCCAATTCCTTTTCCAGCGACTGCACACGCTCCACGAGGCAGCGGATCGCCGCGGCAGCCGGGTCGGGGAGATCGGTCATCTCCAGGTCGATCATCTGCTGGACCCGCTTGCCGTCTCGGTGCGTGACCTGTCCGGGGACCCCCACCACGACCGCGTTTGGGGGGACCTCCTTGACCACCACAGAGCCGGAGCCGATCCTGCTGTTATCCCCGACCTTGAACGGGCCGAGAATCTTCGCGCCAGCCCCGATCACCACATTGTTCCCGATCGTCGGATGGCGCTTTTTCTTTTCGAGGCTGGTGCCGCCCAGCGTCACGCCCTGATAGATGGTCACGTTTTCCCCGATCTCCGTCGTCTCGCCGATGACCACCCCCATCCCGTGGTCGATGAAGAGGCCGGGGCCGATCTGCGCGCCGGGGTGGATCTCAATGCCGGTCAGGAATCGACCGAGGTGTGAGATGAGCCGGCCGAGGGTGTTCAGTCGATGATTCCACAGCCAGTGCGCGGTGCGGTGAACGTATAGGGCGTGAAGGCCCGGGTAACACAGGAGGACTTCGATGGCGCTCCTGGCAGCCGGGTCTCGATCCAAGGCAGCCCGGATATCCCGTCTGAGGCTTTTGAGCACGCGATGCTCGCAGGTTAGTGTCTGACGGTCACCGTCTCGTTCAACTCCCGAAGGAGCTGCTCGAGATTCAAGCCGTGGGCCCGGGCGCCGTAGGCGATATCATCGTACTCCGCCGCCGAACACCCCAGGCAGCCGACCCCGTAGCGACTGAACACCCCGACCGTTTCCGGGTACTGACGCACCACGTTGTCGATCTTCATCTGCGCGGTGATCCTCACGCCTCTGCCTCCCTTCGAGGAACCGCCGGAGCGGCTCGCGCCGGACACTCTCAACGGCCTGATCGTACGTCGAACGATTCACTCGATCGTGTCTGATCTTGATGATAGAGGTCACACACAGACGTGGCAAGCGATTTTTTCTGGCGCAAGTTTCGTATTGACTTCCGATTTGCGATCCGTTAGCCTCCCTGCACCCCACCGCAGAGCCACCCCCGCGAACGCGAGAGCCGAGATGCCCTCAACAACCCAGATCAGGAAGATTTGTGCAACCCTTGAACGCTGCTACGGTCCAAAGCGGCCCCCCAGGGCGCGCGGCAATCCTCTCGACGAACTGATCCTCACGATTCTTTCGCAGAATACGAGCGACATCAACAGCCATCGGGCGTTCCAGGTGCTCCGCCAGGTGATGCCGACCTGGGAAGAGGTCCACCGAGCCCCGGTGCGAAAGGTGACCAAGGCGATCGACTCCGGCGGGCTGGCTAACCTCAAGGCCATTCGCATCAAGCTGGTGCTCGACCGGATTTACCGGGAGCAAGGGCATTTCGATCTCAGCTTCCTCCGGGATCTGAGCGTCGAGGAGGTGAAGGCCTACCTCTCGCGCTTCAAAGGGATCGGCCCAAAGACCATCGCGTGTCTCCTGCTCTTCTCCCTTGGCAAACCGTCATTCCCCGTGGATACGCACGTTCATCGCGTCACGAGGCGCCTCGGCCTGGTGGACGAAAAGGCCAGCCCCGAAAAGACCCAGGTGCTCCTGGAGGCCATGGTGCCGCCCGATCTCTTCTATCCGATGCACATGAACCTGGTTCAGCACGGCCGAAAGACCTGCAAGGCCTCCGCACCCCTCTGCCAGATCTGCCCGCTGGCCAAGCTCTGCGCCTACGTTCGATGAGCCTGGCGTCCCTTCTCGATACCGAGGCGCTCGGACGCGATCCCTCGATCCGCGAAATCCGCGCGCTCGCAGCCCGGACCGCGGTCGGACCTGTGTACCTCGTCGGGGGGTATCTCCGCGACCATTTGCTCGGCCGCGCCCCGGTGAAACAGATCGACCTCGACCTGGTGGTGTGGGGAGAGCCGGCGCTGCTTGCGCGCGCGATCGCGGACTCGCTCGGCGGCACCATCGTGCCCCTCGATCCGGAGACCATCCGGGTTCTTGCGCGCTCCGAAGGAGGCCCTGCCCGGATCGACATCAGCCGGCCGAAGGGTGAGACGATCGAGACCGATCTGGCGGCGCGCGACTTCACCGTCAACGCCATCGCCGTGAGAATCGACGGCGTCGTCCCCGGCGCCACAATGGCCATCATCGACCCATCGGGTGGCCTGGAGGATCTGGGACAGCGCTCCCTGCGGGCGGTCGCTCCGTCGGCGTTCGATCGAGACCCCGTACGCCTCATCCGGGCCGTCCGCCTGGCCGCCCAGCTCGGCCTCACGATCGAAGCGGCCACTCGGCAGGCGATCATCCAACGGGCTTTCCTACTCGCGAGCGCCTCCGGGGAGCGCGTGCGAGATGAGTTGTTCCACATCATCGAACAGGCTCCCTCAGTGCCATCGATTGAGTCACTCGAGGCGCTCCACCTCCTGAAGGGACTGGTCCCGGAGACCGACGCGCTCAAACTCGTCCCGGCCAGCGCGCCTCACCGTCTCCCTCTCTGGGAGCACTCCTTAGAAACCCTCCGTTCGGTCGAGCTCCTGCTGAGCACGCTTGAGCACGTGTTCCCGGATGATGCCGGCTGGTTGAGAGAACGACTAGATCGCGAGATCGAGGCAGGCGTCAGTGTGGCATCGATCGTCAAGCTGGTCGGGCTGCTTCACGACATCGGCAAACCGGAGACCCGCACCGTCGAGCCGGACGGGCGTGTCCGCTTCCTCGGCCATGACAAGGCCGGCGTGACGATCATCTCTCGCCTCTGCGAGCGCCTGCGCCTGGGCAGGCGCGCCAGCGAACTTGCGTGCCAGATCGTCCGGCATCACCTCCGTCCGCTCCACTTGTCTCGCGAGGCGACGGTGACAGCAAACGCCAGATACCGGCTGTTCCGGGAGTTAGGCGACGCCGCGCCCGCTACCCTCCTCCACTCCTGGGCCGATCTCCGGGCCACGACCGGCGAGGAGGACCCGACGTTCTCACGGCATCAGGGGTTCGTCTCGGAGCTGCTCCGGTTCTACCGGACCGATTTTCTACCGAGCAAGATCTCCCCCTTTCTGCGGGGCGACGATCTCGTGCGAGAGTTCAGCCTAGCGCCAGGCCCGCTGTTGGGATTCCTGCTCGAGCGTCTTCGGGAGGCACAGGCGACCGGGATCGTCGGCAGCCGCGAGCAGGCGCTCGATTGTCTCCGGCAACACCTTACAGCGTGGAGCCAGAGCTTCGAGAGGTCCTTGACTTTCGATGCCCGGCTCGCGCAAGATGAGTCAATGAACTACTGACGCACGATCACGCGCAGCGACGCCCAGAAGAAGGATAGGGCCTTCAACGATGGGAACTGGCTATACCGGCAAAGCCCTCTTCATCGACCTCGGCGCGAGGACAGCCGAGGCCCGCCGGATCGATGATTCCCTCTATCGGCGATATCTAGGCGGCAGCGGCCTCGGCGCGAAGCTGCTGACCGAGCTCTGCGATCCTGCCATCGACCCCCTGGATCGCAATAACCCGCTGATCTTTGCTCCAGGGCTCCTGACAGGGACCCTGATCCCGGGCGCGACCAGAACCTCAGTGGTCGCCAAGTCGCCGCTCACCGGGATCTTCGGTGAGGCCTCCGTCGGCGGGACCTGGGGGGCCGAGTGTCGATTGGCCGGCCTCGATACAATCGTGATCACCGGGGCCTCGCGGGAACCGGTCTATCTCTGGATTCAGAACGACGCGATCGAGATCCGGCCGGCAGCTCATCTGTGGGGAAAGGACACCTTTGAGACGAACGCCGCCATCCAGGCCGAGACCGATCGTGAGGCCAGGGTCGGGTGCATCGGGCGGGCGGGCGAGACCCTCTCGCGTATCGCTGCGATCATGTTCGAGGGAGAGTTAGCCCGCGCCGCCGGTCGGACCGGTCTGGGCGCCGTCATGGGGAGCAAGCGGCTAAAGGCCGTTGCGGTGCGAGGCTCCAAGGGACTGTCGGTCGCTCAGCCTGCACGGCTCCTCGGGTGGGGCGCGCCGGTGCACAAAGAGCTCGAGACGAGGTTCGGGCTCTTCGCCACGTATGGGACCAGCGGCTCCCTGGAGATGCACGAGGAGCGGGGTGCGGTAGGGATCAAGAATTTCTCCTCCGGCGATTTCAAGGCGCAGGCTCCCCGGATCAGCGGCAAGGCGATCCATGAGCGCTACCCCCACAAGCAGTCGTCGTGCAGCGCCTGTCCGGTTCACTGCTGGGTCGTGCTGAACAAGAAAGATGGGTCGGGCACGCACGGCCGAGGCCCGGAGTATGAGACGCTCGGCTCGTTCGGCGCGATGTTGATGATCGATGACCTCGATTCGGTCGTCAGGGCGAACGAGCTGGCGAACCGCTTTGGGCTGGACACCATCTCGCTCGGCAACACCATCGCCTTCGCCATCGAGGCGTTTGAGCGAGGCCTGATCGATGAGAGGCAGACGAACGGCGTGAGGCTCCGGTGGGGTGACCCGGACGGCCTCCTGGCTCTGATCGAGAGGATCGCGCGGCGGGAGGGCATCGGTGAACTGCTCGCCGACGGGTCGCGGGCCGCCGCGCGCAAGATCGGAAACGGGGCGGAAGCGCTGACCGTCGAGGTCAAAGGCCTAGAGCTGCCGATGCATGACGCGAGGGCATTCTGGTCGAGCGCCCTGAACTATGCCTGCGGGAGCCGCGGCGCCTGCCACCTGGATGCTATCGCCTTCGCCGTGGAGAGCGGGGTGCGCATCCCCGAGTTCGGGTATAACAGCAAGCTGAGCCCCTACTCGGCCGAGGGAAAGGCGCTGCTGGTGAAGCGGATGCACGACCTGATGGCGGTGTATAACGGCACCGGCATGTGCAAGTTCTATCTCCGTGCGGTGGGAGGACCGGCGTGGCTCGCGGAGGCGATCAATATGTCCACGGGGTGGGGGCTCTCCCACGAGGAGCTCATGACGATCGGCGATCGGATCTTCACCCTGAAGCGCGTCTTCAACGTGAAGGCCGGAGTGACCAAGGCCGCCGATAGCCTCCCGGAACGGATCGCCACCCTCGACCGAAACGAGCGACACCGGGCGGTTCCCAGGGAGGCCTTCGAGCAGATGCGAGACGAATACTACCAGCTCCGCGGGTGGAACCATGAGGGGCGCCCGGCCAGAGCGTGCCTGGAGGCTTTGGGACTGACAGGACGGGAGGCGATCTTCGTTGGATAGGGGGCATCGGACGTCCCGGGTCACCCTCCGGATCCCGAAGAGCTTCTGCCACTACTACCCTGTCAAGGGGGACCTGATCCCGGTGGAGGCCTTACCCGGCGAAACGGTGGCGGATCTGATCAAGAAGGCGGGTCTGCCGGAGTTTGAGTTCGGGATCGTCGTCGTCAATGGCGAGCGCCAACTCCCCAGCTACCAGCCCAAGGACGGCGAAACGCTCGAGCTGCTCCCAATCATCTCCGGCGGCTGAACGGCGCCGTCACCCCAACGTCGCGCACTGAACTTTCACCAGGATACACTGCGGGCCGGTATCTGGATACACTGCCAATGTGACAGCATATCCCGGCGACAGACAACTTGACAAAATAGGGAACAGGTGTCGATTTCTCCATTGGTTCCGGCTCGATCGACTCAACCGGTGCGGCGTGATACGCTGCGAGCGGTCTCGCAGTAGACTTGATAGTCAGACCACAGGAGCGCGGGACGGTGTCCCCTTTCCCCGGTTTGTGGGGGGTTCGAGTCACATTATGGGAGGACAGAGCTGATGAACGATATGATGACCATTGCCGAGATTGAAGCAGAATTCACATCCGAATGGGTGCTAATCGAAGACCCCCTGACGAACGAGGCCCTGGAGGTCGAGAGGGGGAGGGTGCGGTGGCACAGCAAGGATCGGGATGAGGTCTACGGCAAGGCGGTGGAGCTACACCCGAAGCGCTTCGCCGTGCTCTATACTGGCCGCATGCCCGAAGGGACGGCGATCGTGTTATGAGCTTTCCCTTCGACCCCCAGCAGGGCCTGGTTATCGTCCGGGCCGAGTTGTGGGGACCCTTAGGGAGTGCGGTACTCGGCCTGGCGTTGGACACAGGTGCAACGAGCACCGTGGTAAACGTAGGGATGCTTGTTGCCCTCGGTTATGATCCGGCGCTGGCGCCCGATCGCATCCAGGTAACTACGGGCAGCGGCGTCGAGTTCGCGCCCCGGGTGACACTCCGCCGGATTTTGGCGCTCGGAGTGGAACGCACGGACTTCCACGTCCTGGGTCATACCTTGCCGCCGAACGCAGGCGTGGATGGTCTGCTCGGTCTTGACTTCTTTCGAGGGCAAGTCTTGACAGTTGATCTTCGGAACGGCTGGGTTACCGTGGGCTAACCGAGCGCTGCAGTGGCCGCTCCTGACGCAGCGCCGCTGAGCGCCCAAGCGTTCGCCGGACAGGCACACGAGCAGGAGGAGAAGGTGAGATTGAGGAGGATGGGTGTTGTCGGATCAGGGTCAGGAAACCCTCAGGCAAGCTCCTTGTAGGTTCCGGGGCGGCGGTCATGCAGGAACGGCCAGGCACCCCTCACCGCCTTGACCCACCCCAGGTCGATCTCGGCCAGGATCACGCCTTCGTTGGCGCCGCTCGGTTCCACCACGAAGTCGCCGTTCGGGTCGGCGCAAAAGCTCTTCCCGTAAAAGGGGAGTCCATCCTCGCCTTCCACCCGATTGACCCGGAAGACAAAGAACCCGTTATACACCGCACTGCCCACAATCGCCCGCTCCCACTTGGTATGAGACGCCGCGACCGAAGCCGACATCGGCGCAAAGACCAGCTCTGCCCCCGCGAGCGCGAGCACGCGCGCCCCCTCCGGAAAGAAATTATCCCACGAGATCTGCACGCCGATCGCGCCGTACCTGGTGCGAAAGACGGGGAAGCCGAGGTTGCCGGGTTGGAAGTAGAACGTCTCCTGATACTGAAGAAGCTGAGGGATATGATTCTTGCGGTATCGGCCTAACAGGGTTCCATCGGCGTCGAACACGAGCGCCGTGTTGTAGAAGACCAGGTTCGTATCCCGCTCGAAGATCGGGGCGACGACCGCCACCTCACGCGCCAGTGCGAACGCGCCGATCGCCTCGCTAACCGGGCCGGGAACCGGCTCCGCCAGCCGGAAGTGCGATTGATCGGCCTGCCGAGGGAACCAGGGCCACGCGAAGCACTCCGGAAAGCAGATAATCTTCGCCCCCCGTTCGGCGGCGATCGTCCCGAGCCCTATCGCCTTTTCCAGATTGGCGTCCCGGTCCAGCCCGCAGCCCATCTGGATGCCGGCGATCGTCAGCACTGGTGCCTTTTCCTCTCGGGTTCAGACCAGACGGAACAGCGGCCCCTGCTCGACCAACCCCTCGAACACGACCTGATCGCCGATCGCGGCTTCCCGCTTGAGCGGGACCTTGAGGCGGGCGGTGATCCGCAGCCCCTCGTCCAAGTCGATCACCCCGATGTCGTAAGGCTCTTGTCCCTTGAACCTGGCGGGTGGGATCCGGATCGTCGTAAAGGAAATGAGTGTTCCGCGACCCGACAGCGTCACGGCCCGAAGCGTCGCTGCGCCGCAACGGCCGCAGGAGGTGTGCGGCGGAGCGGACAGGCTCTTGCAGGTGTCGCATTGAAAGGCCGCGAACGAAGCCATGACTAACGCCGCTTGAGGATATGGACGGTGCTGGTCGCCCCGGTGCCGCCCAGGTTGTGGGCCAGGCCGATCTCCGCGCCTGCGACCTGATGAATCGCCTCCCCCCGGAGCTGGAGGGCGATTTCGTAGATCTGCGCGAGCCCGGTGGCACCGACCGGGTGCCCTTTGGCCAGCAACCCGCCGCTCGGGTTGACGGGGATGGGTCCGCCGAGCGCTGTCAGCCCGTTCTCGGTGGCGCGCCCGCCCTCACCCTTCGCAACCAATCCGAGGTCCTCGATGGCCGCGATCTCGGCGATGGTGAAGCAATCATGGACCTCCGCGACATCAATGTCGCGAGGGGAGACGCCGGCCATCCGATACGCCTCTCGCGACGCGCTGACGGAGGCCTCGAAGCTCGTGAGATCGGCCATCTCAAACAGCGTGCCGGGGCCCATCGCGTGCCCGGAGCCGATCACGTCGATCGGACGGCCGGTAAACTCACCGGCCAGATCGGCTGCACACAGCACCGCCGCCGAGGCCCCATCGCTTATGGGCGGGCAGTCGTAGAGCCGAAGCGGATCGCTGATCAGGCGCGATCCCAGCACCTCCTCCAGACTGACCGGCTTCTGAAAGTGAGCTTTGGGGTTCGTGCTGCCGTTGCCGCGGTTTTTCACCGACACCATCGCCACTTGCTCGCGCGTCGTCCCGTACTGGTACATGTGACGCCGCATGATGATCCCGAAGGTTCCGGGAAAGGTGAGGCCGAGTCGCATCTCTGTTTCGGCATCTCCGGCCGACGCCAGCGCCTCCGTCACGGTTGTCGTCTCCGACGAGGTCATCTTCTCCGCGCCGGCGGTCAGCACGATGTCGCACAGGCCCGAGGCGATCAAGAGCACCCCGTGGCGGAAGGCGATGCCGGACGAGGCGCATGCGCCCTCCACCTTCGTGCATGGGATCGTCCTGAGGCCGACCCGATGGGCAACCATCGGCGCCAGGGAGCCCTGGTGGACCAAGGCCTCCGAGACGAAGTTACCGAGATAGAATGCCTGCACGCGCTCATTCGGGACGCCCGCGTCGTCCAGCGCTTGCCGGCATGCCTGCACGGCCAGGTCGATGATGCCGATGCCGTCATGCTTCCCGAACCTCGTGCAGCCGATCCCGATGACCGATACTCCCCGCATCGCGCTTCTCTCCCGTGAGATGGACATCCTGTCAATACGTGCGCCGTGTCAGTGCGTGGAATCGACGAACGAGGAGCAAATCCGCTGTCATGGCGAGCCAGGGCGGAGCGATCTCGGTTCTCGGGCGCCGCGTCAGGCGCCGCAGCACTTCTTGTATTTCTTGCCGCTGCCGCAGGGACACGGCTCGTTCCGTCCGATCTTCTTCCCGGCAACCTTGATGGGCGCGGACGCTGTCGCCGGGCGAAGCGAACGCTCCGCAGGCCTGGGCTGCGATCCGGCATGGCGGCGCCGGAGGGCATCCCCATCGCCGCCAGGGGCCGAGCGGACCTCCGCCGCCTCCTCGAAGGGCCTGCCCTGAGCAGCGTCGAAGGGAGAGGCGTCGGCGGGAGCGATCTGGACCTTGTAGAGGTATTCGATGGTCTGCTGTTTGAGCCGCTCGACCATCGCCTCGAACATTTCGAACGCCTCGCGCTTGTATTCAATGAGCGGGTCTTTCTGCCCGTAGCCCCGAAGCCCGATCCCCTCCTTCAGGTGATCCATCGCCAGGAGGTGGTCCTTCCACTGGGAGTCCACCACTTGCAGCATGATCATCCGCTCCAGGTACCGGACCATCTCGGGCCCGAGCTTCGCCTCTCGCTCGTCGTACACCTTGCCCGCCGCCTGCTCGATGCCGTCCCGCAGCAGGGCCTGGGTCAGAGTTGGGACATCATCGGCCGGCCAGGAGACCTCCAGGTCGAACTGACGCTTGGTCGCCTCGGTGAGCCCTGCCAGGTCCCAATCCTCGGCATAGGTCTCCGGATTGGTATACAGCGCCAGCAACCCGTCGATCACCTCGCCACGCATCTCCTGGATGGTCTCCTTCAGGCTCTCGCCCTCCAGGATCTTGCGCCGCTCGCCGTAGATGATCTGGCGCTGGGTATTCATCACATCGTCGTACTCCAGCAGGTGCTTGCGGATCTCGAAGTTATGCGCCTCCACCCGCTTCTGGGCGGTCTCGATCGCCCGGGTGACCATATTGTGCTCGATCGGCTCCCCTTCCTCCATCCCCAGCTTCTCCATGATCTTACTGATCCGGTCGGAGCCGAACAGGCGGAGGAGATCGTCCTCAAGCGACAGATAGAAGCGCGATGAGCCGGGATCGCCCTGTCGCCCCGCGCGCCCCCGAAGCTGGTTGTCGATCCGTCGGGCCTCGTGGCGCTCGGTCGCGATGATGTGCAGGCCGCCCAGGGCCACGACCTGCTGGTGCTCGGCCTCCGTCCGCCTTCGAACCTCGGCCAGCGCCCGACCGTAGGCCTCCACGTCCACGGAGAGGTCCACCAGACCATAGCGTTGCATCTGCCGCACCTCGTCCAACGTCCGCTGCACCTCCACGGGATCAAGCCCGTCTTGCGGCACCTCCTCACGCCGGACCAACTCCGCCGCCAGGAACTTCGCGTTCCCGCCCAACAGGATGTCGGTCCCTCGGCCCGCCATGTTCGTGGCGATGGTCACGGACTTGAAGCGACCGGCCTGCGCGACGATCTCCGCCTCGCGCTCGTGGTGCTTCGCGTTGAGGACTTCGTGGGGGATCCCTTTTCGCTTCAGCAACGTCGAAAGCCTCTCATTTTTCTCGATAGAGGTGGTCCCCACCAGCACCGGCCGGCCGCTCTTGTGAAGCTCGGCGATCTCCTCCACGACGGCATCGTACTTTTCCCGATCGGTCTTGTAGACGACATCGGCGTGATTCGTCCGAATGAGGAAGCGATTCGTCGGGACCACGATCACATCGAGGTTGTAGATCTTGGCGAACTCGGCGGCCTCGGTGTCGGCGGTCCCCGTCATACCGGCGAGCTTGCCATACATGCGGAAGTAGTTCTGGAACGTAATCGAGGCGAGGGTCTGATTCTCGCGTTCGATCTTGACCCGCTCCTTAGCCTCCACCGCTTGATGCAGGCCGTCGCTCCAGCGCCGGCCGGGCATCATCCGACCGGTGAACTCATCGACGATCACCACCTCGCCGTCCTTGACGACGTAGTCCACGTCCAGCTTGAACAGCACATGGGCCTTCAAGGCCTGCTGGACGTGATGGATGAACTCCATGTGGGCCGGGTCATAGAGATTCTTGACGCCCAGGAGGCCTTCCACCTTCGCCACGCCGCTCTCGGTGAGGGCGACCGACTTGGATTTCTCGTCCACGACATAGTCGCCCGAGACCTGGGCCTCCGCCTCGTACAGCTTGCCCCCGGCGATGGTCGCGCCCCGCTTCAGCCTCGGGATCATTCGATCGATCTTGTAGTACTTGTCGGTCGATTCTTCAGCCGGCCCGGAGATGATGAGCGGCGTTCGGGCCTCATCGATCAGGATCGAATCCACCTCGTCCACGATCGCGTAGTGCAGGTCCCGCTGAACGAAGTCATCAGCCCCGAATTTCATGTTGTCCCGGAGGTAGTCGAACCCGTACTCGTTATTGGTGCCGTAGGTCACATCGGCTCCATAGGCGAGCCTGCGTGTCGCGTCATCCATGTCGTGCTGGATCAGCCCTACGGACAGTCCCAGGAATCGGTAGATGCCGCCCATCCACTGGCTGTCCCGCTTAGCCAGGTAGTCGTTGACCGTCACGACATGGACACCCTTCGCCTCGAGCGCATTCAGATAGACGGGAAGCGTCGCCACCAGTGTCTTCCCCTCTCCGGTCGCCATCTCGGCGATCTTCCCGTCGTGTAGGACGACGCCGCCCAGGAGCTGGACGTCGAAATGACGCATGTCGAGGACTCGGCGGCCGGCCTCGCGGACCACAGCGAATGCCTCGATGAGAAGGTCAGCGAGCGCCGCCCCTCTCTCAAGCCGCTCCCTGAACTCGACCGTCTTCCGTCGAAGATCGTCGTCAGAGAGCGCCTTCATCGCGGGTTCCAGCTCATTGATGGCCGCCACCATCGGCTGCATCCGCTTCAACTCTCGCTCGTTCTTGGTGCCGACGACCCTCGACACCAGTTTCATGAACATCTTCGGCCAATCTCCTTTGCTGCCACGAACACACTCAGTCGCGTTACGGCGTCACCTTACTTGATGCGTTTGTTCTCGCGCATAACAGCGGCAGATGCATGCTAGCATACTAGCCCAGACCCTTCAACCCGAAAGCCCCGGCGCCGACGCGTCCTGTCCGGACAGGACAAACAAAAACCCCCGGAGGACCGTGTCCTTCGGGGGTCCATTCTGTGCAGAGCGCCGGCAGCGCTATTCCGCGGATTCGCCGTCGCCGAGGAACTTCACCGATTCGGTATCGATGATGTACTTTGTTGGATCGACCGTCTCCCCGTTGACCTGGATCTCATAGTGAAGGTGTGGCCCGGTCACGCGACCCGATGTTCCCAACGTGGCGATCTGGTCTCCTCTCCTCACCCGCTGGCCACGGGATACCCCGTGCTGTTGCAGGTGCGCATAAAAGGTTGAGATCCGGTGCCCATGGTCGATGGAGATGACGTTGCCGAACCCGCCGAGAGGACCGGCGTAGGAAACCACCCCGTCGGCGGGGGCCACGACGGATGTGCCGACGCTGTTCGAGATATCGACGCCCTCATGCATCTGTCGTCGGCCCGTAAAGGGCGAGCGCCGATGCCCGAACCCGGCGGTCAGCCACCCCCTGACCGGCCAGATCGTCGGCGTCGAGGCAAGCACGCTCCGTTTCGCGTGAAGCTGCTCGATCAGTTCCTGCAAGCTCTTGCTTCGGTCATTCATCTCGCGACCCAGGCGGTCCAGCTCCTTCGCCAGCGCGTCCGTGGATGCGGGTTGGTGAGCCACTGCGGCAACCATCAGGGCCCTGGAGCTCGGGACATCGACGCCACCGGCGCCGAGGAAGGAACCGTCTCCTTCCTTCACCTCGAGACCGGCTGCCGTCCGCAAGCGAACATCGAGCTCTCTCATTCGGACCATTTCGTCCTCGAGGCGACCGACCTTCTCTACCACCTGGGTCTGCTGGCTTGCCGCGTGTCTCAGCCTTCGCAACTCCAGCATATGCGCATTGAGGCTCACGGCCTGATAGATGAAAAACAAAAAGGCGATGAATACCAGGCTCGCGGCGGCGGCAAGGGCACCCAGGAGAGGCTTCGCAATGTGAAAGGTTCGAGTCTCGGAACTGGCATCAGGCAGGACGAGAACCGTGTAGAATTTCTTCGCCATCGACGCGTCCCCTTTTTGGTGAACGATATTTCCGGTGGCGAAAATTTCACCGGTCGATCGATCGGCATACCAACGTCGTCAGTCGATGAAGAACACATTCCCGATCGTCGAAAAGTGTCGCGGGAATCTAACAGGTGGCGCCACGGACTGTCAAGGGTTTTTCGCTGAGAGAGACAGCAGATCCGGTGGACGATGTTCGATCACGAGCTTACAGGGGGAGCCTCACCGTGAAGGTGCTCCCACGACCCGAACCGTCCGAGAAAGCCCAGATCTGGCCGCCATGCAGCTCCACCAGCTTCTTGGTAATTGCCAGGCCCAGTCCAGTCCCTTGGCGTGGTTTGTCCAGGGAGTGCTCCAACTGAACGAACTCCTGAAAGAGCCGGCCCAGATCCTCCGGAGCGATCCCGATTCCGGTATCCTGCACCGAGATTTCAACACAGTCTCGCTCCAACTCACGGGTTACGGTCGATGGTTCACCGTGGGCTTCCAACTGCGAACTGCGAACCCGACGACCAGTAACGGTGATGGAGCCACCTTCCGGGGTGAACTTGATGGCGTTGGAGAGAAGATTGAGGAACATCTGGTTGAGGCGTAGCGGGTCGGCCTCGATGATCGGGAGCCCCGGCTCGACCTGGAGCGCCAACGTGAGACTCTTGGCGGCTGCTTGAGCGCTCACGACGGTACGCGCTCGTTCGAGCAGGTCTTTCACCTGAACCGGTGTCGGGCGCAGCTCAGTTCGGCCGGCTTCGATCCGCGAAAGGTCAAGAAGATCGTTGATGATCTGAAGCAGGTGGCGCCCGCTGCTCAGGACATGCTCGACGAACCGGGCCTGTTTCTCGGTAAGCGACCCATGCTGCTGCCTCTCAAGCAGCTCGGCAAAGCCGATGACGGCGTTGAGCGGCGTACGCAGCTCGTGGGACATGTTGGCGATGAAGTCCGACTTGTGGCGAGAGACCTCTTCCACACGACGCATCGCCTCTTGGAGCCTAGCATTCGCGCCGTGCAGCTCCCTGGTTCGATCCTCGACTCTGGCCTCGAGCTGGATGGCCGCCATCCGCTGTGCTTCGTACAGCCGCCCATGCTCAATGGCGAGGGCCGCCTGGCCCGCGAATAGCTGCAGGAGCTCGAGGGTGGCCGAATCGAGCGGCCGCTGGGTGTGCTTCCGATCCGCCCCCAGGACGCCGATCGCCCGCCCCTGGACCACCAAGGGAACATTGGCGAAGACCCTGGATCGAAAGGCTTCGATCCGGTCGTAGGGCGGCTTGAGCCGCAGCTCTTCCGGCACAAGCCCAGTGCCGTCCCACGTGACCACCTGCTGGGTGCGATAGGCTTGGGCAATACCACCACCTGCCGGCCCGATCGGGACCCTGAGCACTTCCACGGGCTCCCTGGTCCCGAGGCTTGCAACCGCCCGGAGCCACTGGCCGTCAGGATCGGCGAGAAGGATATTGACCCTATCCAGTTCGAGCACGGTCCGGGCCATCTGAAGCAGGCGGTCGAGCCGCTCCTGCAGCCCCAGCGGCTCCTGGATCGCCAGGCTCGCCCGGTAGAGCGCCCGATGAGTCTCTTCCACATGCTTGCGCTCCGTAATATCGGTAACTGTGCCCAGATATCCCGCAATCTCTCCCTCCTCACCCCGCAGAGCTACGGCGCTGCCGTGGACCGACGTGACCTTGCCTTGGGCCGTTTGGAAGCGGTACTCAGAGGCAAAATCTCCTCCGGTCTGTGCCGCAGCGTTCCACTCGGTGACGATGCGCTCCCGATCGTCCGGGTGTAAGGCACGCACCCAACCCCGCCCCGCCGCTTCCTCCGGCGTCATTCCCAACATTTCGGAGCAACGCTCGTTCACAAACAGGCAGTCGCCTTCCGCGTCGGTCAAGAAGATGCCCACCGGCGCGAGACTTGTCAGCGTCCGGAAGCGACGCTCGCTCTCCCGCAACGTCTCCACCGCCCGCTTGCGCTCCACATCCAGCCGGTCTCTCTGTAGCCTCACGTCCAGAACAGGGGCGATAATGGAACAGAGACCCTCTAGAAGCTCTCGGTCTTCCTCGTGATAGTCCGCTCCCCTGTTTGCAACGTGAATCTATACTGACCCCCTTGAGGAGTAGACAGAGACTATGACACACTGGGGCGACTCAACAAAGGAGGTGCCGAATGGCAGAGTCGACCCTGACACTGAATCGCTGGACCATCACCCGCAAGG
>Ga0187892_10004279_pt1 | contig 24201 bp, 32 predicted proteins | sample MA1701073metaG_FD_139345 | JGI IMG/M metagenome (GOLD analysis project Ga0187892, IMG submission 139345) | Bio-ooze microbial communities from a basaltic lava cave in the Kipuka Kanohina Cave System on the Island of Hawaii, USA - MA170107-3 metaG ... | reverse complement strand
GCGCACCGTCGAAGATGCCTGGCGACACATCGGCAGCCTGGTCGCAACCATCGAGCCCCGCGAATGCAGCAACTACTTCGCAAATGCCGGCTACGCTTCCGTCAAGCCATGAAACGCTCTAGTAGTCGGGAGGCGCTATCGTCTCGGCGGGCGCGTAGGCGCCCGGCGCCTCTTTCGCGCAATTCTCAACCCTCATTCTCGGCGCCTCTCCTTCGGCTTCGCGCCGGGCTTCCCCGTCTTGCTCGACCTCGATGCAGCCGTTGCCCTCGATCGCGGACCAGCGGGGGGACGCGCGCCAGCCTTGAGTTTCTGCGGTCTGCTGATCGGCGTAGCCATAAGAATTGCCGCCGTAAGGCGGCAGCGGTGGCTGCGAATTGCCGAAAGGAGGCCGAGACGCATGGCCCCCAAGCGGCGAGAGAGGCGAACGAACGACCGGGCCCGAGGGCTTGTAGGCCAATGAATTGGCGCCAGTCGAATTGACCGCGGCCTGCGGCCGCTCGGCGCATGCCGAGAACGCCGCTCCGACCGAAGCGATCGCCATGACGGCAAAGAGTGTCCGCAATTCCTTATCCCCCGGGGCTCCCAGCCCTGAGACGGCGACAAATCTAAGCCCCAAGGGGTTACCAGAAGGTCACGAAACAAGAGCTCACCGCCAACAAGGTCAGCGCCGTAAGCGCCGCCAAGACGCCGAACGAGACCCGCCCCCAATTCAGCATGAGTGTGGCGTTTGCCACAGCCTCAGGGCCCGGCACTCACTAGGCTCGCGTCAGGCTCTATTGATGTTGGCAGGAGCCGTTGATCGGAGCGCAGACAGGGAGTGAGCGGCGATGTGGGGCAAACATTTGATCATCGACATGTCGGCGGGCGACAAGGAACGCGTGCGAAGTGCGGAGCATATTCGCCAGTTCGTTCAAACCCTCGTGTTGGCCATTGACATGAAGGCTTACGGTCCGCCTGTGCTCGAGCACTTCGCCGAACACGTGCCCGAAGCGGCCGGATATTCGCTCGTGCAGCTGATTGAGACGTCGGCCATAACCGGCCACTTCTGCGACCATTCCGGCGACGCCTACATCGATATCTTTTCGTGCAAGGATTTCGATGCCGAACGAGCGATCGAGGTGGTGCGCGCGGCATTCCAGCCAGAACAGATCAAATTCGTCACGCTCGAACGCCAAGCGGCAAGACTGAGCAGCGCGATTGCAGCGGAATGAGGAGCGACATGCGCACCGGATTGGCTCAATTCGAGAGTTTGGTTTTCGCGGGATCGGTGGTGCTCGCGGCGGTTTTCTTCACGGTCGGCGGCATCTTCATGAAGCTTTCGGACGGTCTCACCAAGTTTTGGCCGAGCCTCATCGTCTTTACCCTGTTTGCAACAGGGGCGGCCCTGCAAACGCTGGCGATGAAGCGGGAAGGACTAGCCTTTACCTATTTGGTGGTGGTGGGACTTGAAGCCGTCCTCGCATTCCTGTTTGGCGTGCTCCTATTCCGCGAGAGTTGCACCCCAATGCGCATCGCGGGCGTGTTGCTCATCGCGAGCGGCATCGTCTCGTTGCGGTCCGTCTCCTGACCCAGCACCCTCTCGGGGCATCCTTTCAGTGCCCGTTAGGGCCACCCCGCCCTCCTCTTCATCTGGCTTGGCGAAATGCAGTATAAGTACTATGGGATTTCGCCACGTGGTGCTGCCTGGAGTGCCCGGTCATGGAACGTCGGCTTGCCGCGATTCTCGCTGCCGATGTGCAGGGGTATAGCCTTCTCACCGAGGCCAATGAAGAAGCCTCTACGGCCACATTGCGCTCGTACCGGGCGGCTGTCGAGGAGTTGATCGCCTGGCATCGCGGGCACGTTTTCAGCAGCGCGGGCGACGGTCTGGTCGCCGAATTTCCCAGCATTGTCGAAGCCATCCGCTGCGCGTTTGAGATCCAAGAGGAGATTGCCGGGCGCAACGCCGACGTGCCGGCGAGCCAGCAGATGCGATTTCGCATCGGCGTCAATCTCGGCGATGTGATCGCCGAGGGCGACAATCTTTATGGCACCGGGGTGAACGTTGCCGTTCGCCTCGAGCAGCTGGCGGAGCCCGGTGGGATTTTGATCTCGCAAACGGTCTATGACCAGGTTCGCAAGATCGTGGAGATCCCCTTCGAAGATATGGGCGAGCGCCGGCTGAAGAACATTGCCGAACCGATACGGGTGTATCGGGTCCATCCCGGACCGCTGCCCTGGAACAAGAGACTGTTTTCGCGTGCGCGCTTGCGCCGGCATGGCGTCGCTGCCGCGGGCCTCGTTTTCTTGCTCCTATTTGTCGTGGCCGCAGGCGTGGTCTATTGGCGCGCGCCAACCATGCCGATGAGTCTCCTCGCCGTACTGCGCGGCCCTTCGCTTGCCGAGCAACCGTCAATCGCGGTCATGCCCTTTGAAGATCTCAGCAAGCCGAGCGAGAAGCATCTTGCCGATCTCATCACCTGGGACGTCATTACGGGGTTGTCGAGTTTTCGCGACTTGCAGGTGAAGTCCCGAATGTCAACGTTCAACTACGCCGGGGCCGGGGGTCCAGGCGAAGTCGGCAAGAACCTCAATGTTCGCTACATCCTCAATGGGCGCATTACGCGCCGACCTAACGACGTGAGCGTATCGGCGCAGCTGATCGATGCGAGCACGGGCAATGTCCTTTGGGCCGCGACATTCGATCGGCAGTTGAGCGACTTTTTCGCGATACGCGATGAAATTACGCGATCGATCGCAGCAAAGCTCGGCGGGCTGCGGGGCGAATTGGCGCGAGTCGAGCTTACCCGAGTGGCCGGGAAGAACCCGAATAGCTTCACCGCCTACGATCACGTCGCCGAAGGCTGGTCCAAATGGTACAATTTCGCGCGAGAGGACAACGAAGCCGCGCGAGGTCTGTTCGAACTCGCCACGAAAATCGATCCGAACTTTGCCCGCGCCTATGCCGGCCTCGCCTGGACCTATTCGGCGGACCACGACTTCGGTTGGACAGACGATTACAAACAGGCGGTAAAAAGCGCGACGGAAAGCGCCGAAAAGGCGGTCGAGCTCGATGCGGAGGACTATCAGGCTCACTGGGCGCTTGGTTGGGCCCAACTTCATAACCGGCAGTACGAGAAGGCGGTCGCCAGCTACAAGCGGGCCCGGGAACTTAATCCGCACGATCCGGAGGTTCTTGCCGAGATGGCCAACTTGACCATCTGTCTCGGTGAGCCGGAGAAAGCCGTCGAGCAGCTGAAAGAGGCAATCCGGCTCACGCCATATCACGACGACTGGTATCTCGAATATTTGGGCTGGGCGTACGAAGAAGCCGGGAAGCCGGAAGAGGCCATCGAGACGCTAGAAGGAGTTGTAGACCTTGAAGAGCCGAGGGAGGAACAGCGATGGCTTTTGCCGACTCTCGCGGCCGCATACGCCAAAGTCGGGCGCAAGGACGACGCGAGCAAAGTCGTCGAGATCATCAACTCCTTCAATCTACCGCACCCGATTTTGTACGTCTTGGCGCGCACGCCATACAAGTCAGAGGACCGAGTCAACCGCTACATCAAGGTTGTGGAAGACGCCGGACTTTCGAAGTGACTTATTAGGTGACCGAGTTAGCGGGACGTGCGAACGTCATGGACCGGGCCGACAATGGACGTAAGACGCGGAGTCTCGGGGATTCCCCGGGTAATGGGACTGCCAGTGCCCAGAGACAGGACGTCGGCGCCCAGGCGGGCGGGCACCGATCACAGGACGCGGCGCTCCCCGGGGGCGTGCCTTTTCGTCAACTGAATTTCCCCGTTCTCCTGATGAACTTGCCGCTGTCGCTGTCGGCACGGATCCCCAACAACGCGTATATGGACGATTTGAGTTCTGACGAGCGAGAGGTCTGTCTCGAGCGTGCGATCGGGCAATTTCGGGCGCTTTACCGGCATCTCGCGCAACGCGCCATCGTCTATTTGCTGCCGAGTACCCCGGGGTTCCAGGACCAGCCCTATGTCGCCAATCTCGCGGTAGTTCTGCCCCATTGCCAAGGGGATACCGTCATCATTTCGCGGTTCCGGTCGCGGCCGCGCATGGGCGAGGAGAGGACAGGCTCGGCGTTCTTCACCTTGATGAACTTCAAGGTCGAGCGGCCTCCGGAAAGCTTCGCGGGAGAGCCGGTTTACCTCGAGGGCGAGGCCGACCTCAAACATATCCGCGGCAAGGTTTACGTCGGCGCGCACGCCATGCGCTCCTCGCGCAACGGATTGCTTTGGGCGGCCGAACGCTTCGACATGGACATCATCCCCTTCCGCCTGGTCGATCCCTATCTCTACCACCTCGACTGCTGCCTGTTCCGCATGACCGAGGAGGCGGTGTTGTTATGCACAGCGGTCACCGATCGGGCCTGCCTGCGCGCGCTTGAGCGACATTGCGAGATCATCGACGTCTCCCTCCGTCACGCGCGCGCTGGCATCACTAACGGCCTGTTATTGCCGGACGAGTTGTTGTGCGACTCGCCCATCGCCACGCTCCGCAAAGGGAGCGAGGCCTATGAGGCGGAGAAGGCCAAGCTTAAGCGCCTCGAGGAGATCGGCGCGCGCTTTGGGCGCGCCTTGCGCCTATTCTGCATGTCCGAATTCTACAAGTCTGGTGCCCTCTTATCCTGCCTGGTCATGCATATCAGGCAGGTCACGGACGCTCCTGGCGCCGTAAAGGCCGATCGGTTGGCCCAAAGCCGCGCGGCGGGAGAGCCGACAGTTCAGGAGAGGACCGATGGGGGATGTCAACGGTGACGTCCTGCAGATTGCTTTCGGTCCAACGATCATAATAGCCGGTGTTCTTGAGGCGCCGATAGGCTTCCTCGCCGACATCGAGGCGCAGCATCTGAATGTTCGGGTAGGGTTCCCGCCGGGTGTAGAGACCGTCGATATTGAAGGGATCTTCGGGGTGAGCCCCCAGGGCCATCAGGTTCATCGCCGGCAATGTCTGGTTCAGCTCGCTCACGAGCCGGCGAACCTCGTCCGACGAAAGCCCCGCCTTCTCGGGATGAATGCAGATGACCATGTGAAGCTCGGGCTTGCTCCCGAACAACGGAACCAGGTCTAGGACACCCTGCCGGGTCAACATCCGCACTTCGAACTGAATGCGACCTTCCAGCCGCGCCGTTCGAGCGAACGGACAGACCGGCAGGTTCCCCAACTTCGGATGGGGCTGCTCCACGAAGTCGACGATGTACTGAGTCAGTTCGCGCACGATCGCGGCATGATCCGGAGCGGCTGACATGGTTTCACCCTCGCCGATCGTGTTGCGGCAGTGCGTTCCATGCCGCCCCGGCGCGCCAAGCGGGCAGTCCCCCTGCAAGGAGCAACGGGACGGAAGCGAACGGCATTGAGCGTAACGCGCAAAAGTAGCGGCTAAAGCAGTTTTTTCGAGATGTCGATATCTTCGCCAATATTGCTTCGCCAATATTCGTCAATGTCGCTTTTTCCGGTAATGGCGTTGCGCAGGCCTTCCAGAACCTTGATCTCCTTGTTCAGCTCCCGATCAAAGCCGGCATCGTCCATACCGATAAGATCGTCATTGGCCTCGCGATGCCCGCGGAGTTCCTGTACCCAAGCCTTGAAGATATGCGCTTCGGCGCCCCCAGCCTTTTGGGCGAAGGCGGACGCCGTTCGTACCAGCTCGTCAAGCAGCTCATTCTCTTTCTTGAGCACTTCCCGTGCATTTGTCGCGACCATGATAACCTCCCTTGCTTCGCCGCTTTTCACATCGCAGAACGACGCCAAATTGCCTGCCAGCGTGGTATCTGCGGCATCGATTATACAGCCGTCGGACCAATGATAAAATACGACTCTGCTTGCGGTCGCGGAATCGCGGGATTCCCCGGAAATGGGAGGACCGGCCGTGAAAGCTAGACTTCGGAGCGAATTCTTCGAGCTCCTTGTTGCCCAGCTGGTCCGCTGCAAGCACGTCCTCTTCTCGACGAGACCAGTCGCCCGGGCTTTGCGCGCGGTCGAGCGCCGAGAAGCTTTCGACGACCTCTATCTCCACGAACAGATGCTCGCCGATGCGGTGCGGGTAAACGCCTATCGAGCGGCGATCGAGCGTTACGTTACCTCGCGACACTGCGTCATGGACATCGGCACGGGGACAGGCGTCCTGGCATTCCTTGCCGCTGCCAAGTCGCCGCGAAAGATCTATGCGGTCGAGCACTCCAAGCTGATGGTGGATTATGCCCGGGCTGCCGCCGAGGCCAATGAGCTCAACAACGTGGTTTTCGTCGCGTCAAGCGGCCGCAAGTTCCGCCCAAAAGAGCAGATTGACGTCATTGTCCAAGAGCAGATGGGGATCGCGCTTTTCGACGAGGGGATGGTCGAAACCATCATCGACCTGCGTGATCGCTGCTTGAAGCCCGGCGGGCGAATTCTCCCCGCCAGGTTCGAGTTCCATCTCGAGCCTGTTCAGTTGCGCCCGTCAGAGCGGGTTCCCATGATTCAGGAGCAGCGAATTCACGGCCTCAAATTTCCACGACCGTCAACCGCGCCGAGGGATGGCTATTGCTTCCGCGAGATAACCGCCGAGCAGATCGAATTCTTGCTTTGCGATCCCGGGCCGGCATTCGCCTTCGATCTTGCGACGGTGACGCACGACCAGCTTCCCAAGCGGTTCTGCGTGAAGAAGCCGATCGTCCGGCGTGGTCAGCTCGACGGCATCTGCATGTATTTCCGGGCGATCTTCGACAACGACATCTCGTTTTCCACGGGCCCCCATGCGGTCAAGACCCACTGGCCGATGCTTCTCTATCGGACACAAGCGAATGCTTATCAGCCGGGCGAGGTCTTTGCGACTGAGGTCGAGGTTCCCGATCTCTCCGACCACATCGAATGGACATGGCGCATCGGCGCCCAGTCAAGCCGCGACGCCTGACGCGACGAAAAGGCGCCCCCCGGGAGTGCGCCCGAGGGGCTCTTCTGCATGTGCATCGTTCACCTTGCCGAGCTATTGCGAACTCTTGGCGGTGATCAAGGTGCGGTCCTCGTTCAAAGTCAGGGTCTCGGCAAATTCGCCGCACTGAAGGTTAATCGATTTGTTGTCGGCGCTGTCGATATGGACCATTTGCCGAGGACTGAGATTGACGCGAACCCGTGCCGCCGAAACCGCGCTGGCATCGGCTGAGTCCCACACCACAACGTGCATGCTGCACTCGCCGGCACGCGGCTCGTAGAACGCGATCACCCGCTTGCCGCCGACAGTGGTGAGGATGGGGTCGTGGGGCCCGACCGGGCCTAGGTTCTGGGCGAATTCATCCGCACGAGCAGGAAGGCTCAGGCCGGAGAGGGCGAGCAGAAACCCGAGTGCGAAGAAGTGCAATGACCTGTTGAGATTGAACATAGTGTGTCTCCTTTCGATATGCTCGGAAGCGTTCCGAGCTTGAAGGAGAGTCTGAATCATCTGTCCCTGTTGCGCTGTGATCTTTGCCACAACGCGCTCATTTTTTAGGCCCGGCCCCCGGGCCAAGGACGCCCCGCAACCGCCTTCTGTTGGCGGCGGCGCTGCAGTATTGTCCTGAGGGTTCGACGATCCATCCCAGGGCGGTGCCGATGGTGGGGTCTCCGGTCAAGCAGCCGCAATATTCGCTCGAAAGCGTGGCGCTGTTTCGGGGCTTGCCGCCGCACGTCTTGACGCGAATCAAAGGCCGCTGCCTCTGCCGCCGTTATGGGCCACGCGAGCCGATTGTCAGCCACTTGGATGCCTCCGACGAGGTCTTCTTCCTGCTCACGGGGAATGCGAGCGTGGCCATCCACGCCGTCGACGGCAAGGCCGTCACCTTTCGCGAGCTCGGGCCTGGCACGATGTTCGGAGAGTACGCCGCTATCGATGGCCGGCCTCGATCCGCCAGCGTGGAAGCACGCACCAATTGCCTCGTCGCGTCGATTCCGGCGACCGACTTTCGAGAGCTGTTGGAGACGGAACCCAAAATGGCGAAGAGACTGCTGGAACACTTCGTCGCGGAGATCCGGGAATTGACCACGCGCGTCTACGAATTCAGCACGCTCGCCGTTCGCTATCGCATTCAAGCCGAGGTCTTGCGGCTCGCCGGAGCGTCACAGAGCCGGGGCAACACGGCAAGCATCGATCCCGCGCCCACACATGCCGAAATCGCCAGCCGCACGAGCACTCACCGGGAGGCGGTCACTCGCGAGCTCAACCGCCTCACCAAAATGGGCATCCTCGAGCAACGAAACCGGATATTGTGGATCAAGGATGTGGCGCGTCTGACCGCCCTCGTTCAAGACGCCGGCGGCGACCAGCAAGCGGACTCCGATAGGACCTGATCGAGGCATGTTCGAGGATCCGCTTTTCTGGGTGTTTGTGCTTCCCGGCTTGCTGCTTGGGCTCTATGCGCAGTCGCGCATCAAACTCAACGTCACCAAATATTCTCAAGTTGCGACCAAGGATGGCGTGACCGGCGCCGAAGTCGCGCGCCGGTTGCTCGATGCGCAAGGCCTTCAAGACGTTGCGATCGAGTCGACCCCGGGGATTTTGAGCGATCACTACGACCCCCGGACCAAGACGTTGCGCTTAAGCCAGTCGGTGTACTTTACGCCGAGCGTGGCGGCGGCCGGGATCGCGGCCCATGAGGCGGGACACGCCTTGCAGGACGCAGAGGACTACTTGCCCATGGAAGCCCGAACGTACATCGTGCCGATCGCGCAACTCGCCGCGCAAGTCGCGCCCTGGCTTTTTATCACGGGTTTGCTCCTGCAGCTCGATACCCTGACATGGATCGGGGTCATCCTGTTCGGATCGTCCTTCGTGCTTGCCTTTCTCACTTTGCCGGTTGAATTCAATGCCAGCGCGAGAGCCAAGGAGCTCTTGGTCAGCCACGGCATCATCAAAGGCGATGAGCAAGTGGCCGGCGTCGAAAAAGTGTTGGGGGCGGCGGCTTGGACCTATGTCGCTGCCGCCGTATCCGCGATCGGGGTCTGGCTCTTCTACATCTTCGTCCTGTTTTTTCGCGGGCGCGACGACGCAGGCTTCAGATAGGCTTAGGAAAGACGAGGCCAGCGCTGCCTTCGCGGCGCCTTGCCTTGAAGTCCCGCCCGGCGGCGGTATTATCGCGGCATGCGGACGCGCGCGCGTCACAGTGGAGACCATAACCATATGAAGGCCTATCTCTTCGCCGCAACCGTTGCGCTCGGCCTTGCGCTTGCCGCGCCGGCAAGCCGCGCCCACCATGGCTGGGCCTGGACGACCGGCGAGAACATCGAGCTTGCCGGCATCATCAAGGAGGTGAAGCTCGGCAATCCGCACGGCATTCTCAAGGTCGAGGCGAACGGCACGCTCTGGACCGTCGAGGTCGGCCAGCCTTGGCGGAACGAGCGGGCGGGGCTGAAGGACGGCGACTTAGCCGAGGGCGTGTCAATCCGCGTCATCGGCGAGCCCGCGTCCGACGCATCGGACAAGCGGCTCAAGGCCGAGCGGCTGTTCCTCGGCGACCGCGAATATGTCCTTTACCCCGATCGCGACTAGGCGATGGAGGCTCTTCTCGCGGCGCTCGAGGCGAGCGGCCCGGCGCAATATCTGCGGACGTCGCGCTGGGGCTATGCCGCGGTCAGCGGGGCGCACATCCTTGCATCGCGCTTCTCGTCGGCGCCGTCGTGCCGCTCAACTTGCGTCTGCTCGGGCTGTGGCGTGGCGCGCCGCGTGCACAGCTCTTCCGCGTGCTCGTCCCCGCAGCGGCCTTTGGCCTTATGCTCGCCGTGCCGACCGGCCTTCTCCTGTTCTCAGTCAAGGCGGAAGATTATAGCGCCATCTTCTTTTTTCCGGCAAAGCTCGCTCTGATCCTCGCCGGCATTCTCTCGGCCGTGACCGCCCATCTGCGCTACGGGTTCGAGCTCGAGGGCGCGGAACCTGCGCGGCTCAGGCTCCATGCGCTGGTTTCGCTCTCTTGCTGGCTCGGCGCGCTCGCGTTGGGGCGCCTCATCGCCTTCGCCGACTGAGCCGTCGCGGCGGGGGAGCGGCACGAGCGGCACATTGACCCGCCCCTCGCATGCCGCCACTCTTAAAGCCATGATCCGTGGCGTGCTGCTCGACCTTGCCGGCGTCATCTATGACGGCGATCAGGCGCTTCCCGGCGCGCTTGACGCCGTAGGCTGCTTGCGCGACGCGGGTCTCGCGTTGCGCTTCGTCACCAACACGACGCGCATGACCAAGCGCGAGGTTCGCCAGCGCCTCAAAGGCTTCGGCCTTGCCGTCGCCGAGAACGAACTGTTCACACCGACCCAAGCCGCGCGGGACTGGCTCGCAGCTCACGACTGCTCTCCGTCGCTTCTCGTTCATCCCGGTCTCGCCGAGGAGTTCAAGGACCAGGCGGGCAGGGCGCATCGCGCGGTCGTGATCGGCGATGCCGGCGAAGACTTCGACTTTGCCCGCCTCAACCGCGCGTTCCGTGAGCTGATCGGAGGCGCCCCGTTCATCGCGCTCGCCAAGAACCGGTCGTTCAAGGATGAGGACGGCGCGCTCAGTCTCGATGCCGGAGCCTTCGTCGCGGCGCTCGAATTTGCAACGGGGCGCGAAGCGCTGGTGTTGGGGAAGCCCGCGCCCGCGTTCTTCCATGCCGCGCTCGCCAGCATGGATTGCCGGCCGGACGAAGCGGCGATGGTCGGCGACGACGCCGAAGCCGACATTGCCGGCGCGCTTCAGGCGGGCCTCGGCACCGCGCTCCTCGTCCGCACCGGCAAATATCGCGACGGCGATGAGACGCGGTTTCTGCCACCGCCGACGGCGACGGTCGAGAACGTGTCTGCGGCCGCGGATTGGATCGGCGCGCACCGCGCGCCTTGAGGCCGCAAGAAGAAGACTGCTTCGAGACGCAGCCTCGGGGGCAAGCCCCCTCGGCGGCTCCTCGTGCTTCGAGACGCAGCCAGCGGCAAGCTGCCGGCGGCTGCTCAGCATGAGGACGTGGTTATGCTTTCCGGCCCAACCGCGTCATGGCTCAACCGGCAGCCAAGCCGATCGGGCGAGCCTGCCCGGACATCCACAGAATTTCCGCTCCGCCGATCCTCAGAACAGCCGTTGGAGCAGAGCGACAATCAAAAGCAGGACCACCGCACCCAGAGCAGAGGTCACAATGGCGCCGACGGCGCCTCCGCCCAGAGTCAAGCCAAGACCCAATCTCGGGAACAGCAAAGCCGCAACAAAGGCGCCGGCAATGCCGACCAGAATGTTGCCAATCAGGCCGAAGCCTGCGCCTTCAACCAAGACTCCAGCAAGCCAACCGGCGATCGCACCGATAATGAGGGCGACGACAACTGCCATAATATCCATGATTTCCCCCCTTAAGCGATTTGTATCGTTATCGATTTGTCCGTTGCGCGTTCAGCGTACGGTCCTTGAGATTTAGCGCATCGCGGCACTTGACGCCAGACGCTTATTATCGCCGCCGCCACGGCGCCGGGCCATCATCCCCAGGGGCCGCGCCGGTGCTCGATAGCAAAGGGGCGGGAATGGGCCGGCTGAAATAGCGGCACGGTCTTCTGTTTGAAGACTGGGACCAGCGCCATGCCGGCAACGAATCCGCCGACATGGGCCCAGAAAGCAATGCCAGGCCCGCCCGCCGGCGAAAACGCCGCGCTCATAAGCTGGGTCAAGAACCAAAGACCGAGCACGAACACAGCCGGCACATGTACAATGGTCACGAACACGACGATGATAATTAGCACGCGCACGGTGGCGTAAGGATGCAACAGCAAATAGGCACCGAGAACCCCCGAGATGGCCCCGCTTGCGCCCACCATCGGGATGGTCGAATCGGGATGGATCAGGGCCTGGGTCATCGCCGCGGCGATGCCGCAGACGAGGTAAAAGACGGCATAACGGAGGTGACCCATGGAGTCTTCGACATTGTCGCCGAAGATCCACAGGAACAGCATGTTGAGCCCCAGATGCAGCCAGCCGCCATGCATGAACATCGAGGTGAGCAGCGTCGACCAGGCCGGTATGGCGACGAGCTCGGAGCGAAGCTCGCCCGTGCCGAAGAGGCGCGCGGGAATCATCCCGAACTGGAACACGGCGATCTGACCCCGCTCTTCCCCGAGAGAGGCTTGCCAGAGAAAAACCAGCACGCAGGTGCCGATGATGCCCCACGTGACGAACGGTGTGCGGAGGCGCGGATTATCGTCGGAGATGGGAAACATGCGCCCTCGGTGCGCTGCGCGGCCATGCCGATCCGGCTGGCGAAGCATCACGATAATGCTTCAACCGCGGGCAAGGCTAGTCGGGAAGGCGCCCTGGTGTCATGCCGGCCGGGGAGGGCGCCCGCTCGTCAGCACGACGATGGAGATGCCTTGATGCGCAAATAGCGCCAATCCTCGGCCGGCTCTCCCACGACGCCCTCGAGCGCATAGAACGTGTGCCTGCCGATCGGAAGCCCGTCGCCTTGCGCCCATTTCGGCAAGGAACCGCCACGCCTCGCCCGTACGATCACGGGATTCAAGAAATGCGTCGCGCCGAAGGTGGGATCCGACAACTCTCCGGCAAGAACCCCGTCGGCGATGCGCGCGGCACTGCGATAGCGCGCGTCGTCCTGCGCAAGGCGCTCCATTTCGCTGCGCCGCGTCATCCACGGCTCGAACTGCCAGGGATGCATGACGACGTCCTTGATATTGTCGCCCCACCGTCCGATGCGCGCGCGATTGAGAATCACATGTGCAACGGCTACCTTGCCCTTCTCGGTCTCGCCGCCGGCTTCGAAGACGAGGGTGCGAATGAGGTAGTCGCGCTCCTCGCTGTCGAGGCCGAGCGGCGGCTGTGACGATCCCGGCAACAGCATATCGGCGCGGGCAAATTTCATCTTGCCGTCCGCCGGCGAGGTAGGGACACAGCGGCCGACATTCTTCAGCGCGGCGAATAGAGGCGTCGAAATTCCCAGCACGATAAACGTAAAGGCCAACAGCGAGCACCAAATCCGCACGTCACGTCTCCCTGAATACTGACGACTTTTTCAGTTTGAACGACGCGGATTCGCTGCAGGAACCCGATCAATTTTAAGGCGATACGGTAGCGATCTTGGGATTAATTACGGCAACGGGAACCCTTTTGCTTTGTTTAACCGCAAGCGTTGCGAGAGGACGCACGCAGGTGTCACACGCCCGCACGCTCGCGTGCGGGCGACCGCGACTAGCGCCGCACGTCCTCAGGAGGAGCCGTTGTCTTGTCGGCGCTCCCTTCCGATGTGCCCGGGAAGTGGCTGAAGGTGACCAAGACGATCAGCGCCAGAACGATTGCGGTCACGATTCCAATCAATGCCGTCAGAACTCTGCGATCCTCGGATTTTGGCGGACCTTGTGAAACGACGTGGTCGGACACGTGCTTATCTCCATTCATTGATCCTTACCGACGTGGGAACGCTCTATTGCGCGTCCTGTTCCCGGTCCGAAATTGTGGTTGGGGCTCAAGGAGTTCGCCTACACAAGCCAGCCATGCGATGATGGGAAAGCGTTTGCCGGTCATCGTCCCACATCGTGCACGATGCGGATGGCGGCCTCTTCGAGCGCTGGCGAAATGTCGGGTTCGGCAGGCGCGAGGATCCGCCACAAGAGAAAGAGAAAGGCGAAGGTGAGGAGGAGGCGGTTCATGCCGCTTCCGGCGTCCTCGGCATTGCCGCAGCAGCAACGAGACGCGCCAAACTCGCGGCGTTCCGATAGCGCGGCATAAAAAGCGCTTAGTTAGTACAGAGATTGCGCCTCGACGACCTCACTCAGATCGGCTCAACCTCGATAACGATCCGCTGGCCAAGCAAGTGAAGCGCGGTATTGAGCCTATCGATCTTGATCTTACGCGCAGGGTCAAGCATGCGCTGCACTTCCCTATGATTAAGGCCGAGACGCCGGGCGAGTTCGCTCTGGCTCATGGCGCTCGCCGCGAAGGCGGAAATGAAGGCGATCTTCGCCGCGGTGCTGGGCGTAACCGCCACCATCGCCTCGCCGCGCTTCGGCGGCGAAGGGCGCGGAATCGCATCGCCCTTCCTGATCCGCAACCACAGCGCCTTCTCGAGAGCGCCCTCCGCGCGCGCCAGGGCATCGGCGCGGCCGCGACCGCGGCCGCTCGCCTCCGGCAGGTCGCGGAAGCGGTATGCCACTCCGTCGAGGAGGAGCTTCAGCCGAGCTGGATAGGCGTAGCGTATGGCCGGTCACCCCAATAGCCCCGCTTCACACCCGCATCCGGCCCGGAGTGTAGGGCAAAAATGCGCCGGCTCTCTGTCTCATTCGGGTAGGGGAGCCGCGCACAAGCGCTCAAGCAGGGCACTAGCTCGTGGAAGGGCGGTAACGCATCCCATAAGAACGTCTTGATCTCCGTCCCATAAAAATCGACCGCCGTGCTCCATATATAAAGAGAGGGCTGGGCAGCGGAGGTGGCAAAACGGGCTTGACCGGCCAGTCCATTTCATTGGCGGATTCGCTTCTGCGAGGTCAGTCGAAAGTGAGCAAGCAAAGTTTCGCAATCGGCGCGGCCGCGCTCTATCTCATCGGACTTGCCGTGGTCTTCGCCTTGCGCGCAGGCGAACCGATGCCGCAGGGCGCCGCGGGCACGATGGCGCTGCTGCTGCCGCTGATCTGGGGGGCGGGGCCGATCGTGCTCGCGATCGTCTGGCTCTTGCTCAAACGCGGGAACCTCGCTTCCGCGCGCTTCGGCCTTCTCGTCTTCGCCGCGCTCTATCTCGTGATTGTGGCGCTGCATTGGTACTGGGGGGAGCTGATCTAGGCGTACGACAGCAAAGACCCTGCCCGGTCAAGACCGTGCCTCAGACGCAACACCGCTCAACTCGGCCAAAGACTGGCGGATCACGATGACGCTTCCTTGCAGCGCAAGCGCCGCCATCACTGCGGCCACGATCACGTCAGGCCACAGCGTGCCCGTTCCCAACACGCCGAGCGCGGCCGCGAGCACCGCGAGATTGCCGGCGACGTCGTTGCGCGAGCAAATCCAGGCCGAGCGCAGATTGGCCTCCGCCTCGCGGAAGCGGTAGAGCAAGGCGAGAACGAGGCCGTTGGCGGCAAGCGCCAGCATTCCGATCCCGCCCATGACAAAAGGCTCCGGAACGCGCCCGGCGAAAACCTGCCACGCGGCCTCGCCGATCACCCAAAGGCCGAGAACGGCCATGGTCGCGCCCTTGAGGAGAGCGGCCTTCGCGCGCCAGGACAGCGCGAAGCCGAGCACGGCAAGGCTGATCGCGTAATTGAAACTGTCGCCGAGGAAATCGAGCGCGTCGGCATGAAGGCTGACGGAGCCTGCGACGACGCCAGCTACGATCTCGGTCAGGAACATGCCCAAGTTTATCGCGAGCGCAATCCACAGGATGGGGCGCGCCGATGTCGGAGGCGGGTGGTCGCAGCAGGCCGAGCTCATGGCCATGGCCATACGGCAATGCCTTGAGTTTGGGGAGTCACCTTTTCGTCATTGCCTGCCTTGCCGAAGCGAGCTGCGCATCGCGTGAGCATGGCCCCGCCATAGACCTCACTAGTCATGTCACTGTGAGGAGTGCATCGCCCCAACCATTGCGCGCCGGGACTGAAACAGATCCGTTTGCTAGGTCATGATGGATCAACAGAAATTGTGCGTTGCGCGCCAATTTCCGCCTGACTTTGGCGAGGAGGGTGTTACTTTTAACTGGAAGACTTGCGATGCTCGGCTTGACTGCCATCGTCGTGCTGCATCTTGTGGTGCATGACACTGATACCGGAGCGCTGCTTTACGCGGCGATCCGCCCAATGCCCTCTTTCGCTAATTCGATCGAGGCCTGCCGGCGAACCGGCGTCGAGAGGGCACGGCAGCTCGCCGCCGAGTATCGCAAGACCTATCCGGCAGCCTCTGCCAATGTCGATTGCGAGTGGCGCCGCGGGGTCCTCGCAGACCCCGCCTGACAAAGATATTCTCATTTCAGGAGGCATTGCTGGCCAAGCCTAGCGCGCCTCCCACGGCGATCAGCCAGGACTTCGGCGCCGGTCATGCTCGCGCCGCGCTGACGTCGCCACGCGGAAGTCATGGATAAAAATATGGGCGGAGTGCGCAGCTCCGCCCATCTTCTTACCGCCGCCCATCGCGCGTCGCTCTTGCGGCGTTCGCGCGTTGTCAAATGCTCAGGCGGCGTTGGCGTCGTGGCGAGGGGAGGGGGGACGAGCCCTCGCTTCACGACACAAACCGTCGATCTCGTCTTGCGCCGCCGGGCTGCTCATCCAGCCAAGGCCCTCCAGGCAGTCTGGCTCAAACCGCAACTCGAAGGCGACAGCACGCCAGCCGGCGAACTTACCGGAGCGGGCAAACGCCCGCGCACGGTCTTGCACGCGCTTTAAAGTCTCACTCACGTCTTAATCCTCGGAACGGGCAACATCGAGAAGCGAGTTTAGCTCCGGCGCGGGGGCCGACCTAAAATCCTTAAGAGTTACACCCAATGCCCCAAGCGAGGCCTGGCAGGATTGCCGATGATGCCTCACTTGAGCGACCGGCCTTGCGGGCGAAAGCAGAGGGAAAGCGACGCATGGAGACGCCCCGCACGCACAGTCCGAGGCGTGCTCCTCGGGCTGGGATTGCCGCATGGAACTTCTGCTTCTCATTCCAGTCCTTGCCTTCGTGACCGTCCTTGTCGCCTTCAAGGAATGGCTGGACGTCGCCCACAAGCAATGGCTGAGCGAGCTCGACTTGTTCAAGAGACGCCTCGCAGCTTACGAGCAGCTGAAAACCGCCGTGGAGCCGTTGCGCGCCAGGGGAGCCGTTTCGCGCAACGATGCCGACCGCTTCGCCCGGGCTATGGCGGACATGCGGTTTCTCTTCGACAAAGACTTGGAGTTGTTTGTCGGCGGCATCTATGGCGTCTTGCTGAAGAAGCAGGAGCTCGACGCGCTGCTCGCGAAAGCCGCCACTTGCACGTCTTCTCCCGCCGACAAAATTCTGACGGACATGGCTCAGCGCAAGAGTGGGGAACTCGCGAGCCAAATCGCTGACGGCGTATATCGGGACATGCCTCAGCGCATGGAGAAGTTCATGCACCCGAGGTCCCTGTTTTGAGGGACCAGCCCACTGGCACTCGCTGTCACAAGGGCTTTCGGGATAGGCCGTTACTGAAAGGCCGCTCGCGAAAAGCCGCCGCTCCGGTACCCCGGAGCAGCGGCCTCGGTTTGTACGCGAGCCGCAACCGACGCGAACGCTAAGCGACGAATCGGCTCGCCAGGAGTTGCGTTTAGCAGCCCTTGCCCTTCATCTCGGCCATGGCCTTGTCGGCGTCGGCCTGCGAGCCATACTTGCCCATCATCTTATAGCGGCCCTTATCGGTCGGCTCGCTGGTCATGATGGTGCAACCCTTCATGGTGTTGTCGAACATGATGTAGAAGGTCTCGACCGCGAAAGCGGGGGCGGCGATACCGGCGATAACGGCGGCGGCGATGAGATATTTCTTCATGGGAGGACTCCTTTCAGGGTCTATTGCAACAGACCGGCTTCGGCAGATCAGCACTTTTTCCAATCACAGATAAGTCAACATCCCGGCACCCGGTCGTGAGGCCCGGTGTAGGGGCCTACTGGAGAGGGAACGCCATTCCGCCATGCTGCGTTCCCCACCCATTCTAGCACTGCCGCCCGGCCCCGCCTAACCGCATCCCGCCCCGCAGTCCTAGCCACGTGCGCTCGGGGAAATCGCGCCTTGCGGCTCCTAGGGGCCTCGAAGCTTTTATGAATAATGTGCGGCCGTTCTTAATAATGTGAGGTCCCGTCCCTCACCCCCTCTCGCCTTGGCGCCGCGCCACGCGCGATCACTCGCGTCTGTGGCGTACCTGCCACAGAGTGCTCAAAAGAGGCCCGCTGATCGAGTGGCAGGATCAGCGCCAAGGTCGATGTCACCTTCGGCGACGCGACCCCCGGCATCAGCGCCAGAGGCGGAATGCGCTATAATCAGTGACGGGATCAACCCGGCCATGAGGTTAACCGTTGCCCTCGCGTACCAAGGCGCCGTCACCGCGTAAAAGCACCCCAAAGCCCAAGGCTGGCCCCAAGCCGCGCAAGGCGGCGGCGGAGGTTCCTCAGCCTGCCGACGGGCCGCATTCCGAACCGCGCCCCGCGGAACAGGCCGCTCCACTTGCGCCCGCGGCCGCGCCGCCAGCCGAAGGCGAGCCCAAGACGGAGACCACGATCAGCGCCTCGCGCGGGCTCGTCGATTTTCTCTTGACCCACCGTCTCAGCTTCGCGCTTACCTCCTATCAGACCGGGCAATTGATGCTGATCGGCGTGCTTCCCGACCGCCGGCTCTCGGTGTACCAGCGCAATTTCGTCCGCGCCATGGGGCTCGCTTCGAGCCCGCAAACTCTCTATCTCTCCAGCATCGCGCAAGTCTGGCGGCTCGAGAACGTGCTGAAACCGGGCCAAGTGGCGAACAAGCAGTTCGACAAGCTCTACGTGCCGCGCACCGCTCACACCACCGGCGACCTCGACGTTCATGAGATCGCGGTGGAGAACTCAGGCCGGATCGTCTTCGTCAACACCAAATATTCCTGCCTTGCCACGCTCGATCCCGTGCACAGCTTCAAGCTGCTGTGGCGCCCGAGCTTCATCTCCAAGCTCGCGCCGGAGGATCGCTGCCATCTGAACGGACTGGCCCTTCAAGACGGACGGCCGAAATATGTCACCGCCGTAAGCCGCAGCGACGTGGTCGATGGCTGGCGCGAGCGGCGCGAGGAGGGCGGCATCATCATCGACATCGAAACGGGCCGTGCCATTACCGAGGACCTGTCGATGCCGCATTCGCCGCGCGCGGTTGGCGGCGTTCTGTGGGTGCTCGATTCAGGGCGCGGATATCTCTGCCGCATCGATGCCAAGAGCGGGGCGATCGAGCGGGTCGCTTTCTGTCCCGGATTCTTGCGCGGTCTCTCCTTTTTCCGGCACTTCGCCCTGGTCGCGGCGTCGCTGCCGCGCGACAACACGTTCAAGGGGCTCGAGCTCGACGCCAATATCAGAGCGCGCGACGCCGAGCCGCGCTGCGGCGCCTATGTCATTGACACGCGGAATGGCGATATTCTGCATTGGCTCCGCTTCGAGGGCACGGTGCGCGAATTGTTCGATGTCGGATTCTTGCCGGGAACGCGAGCACCAATGTGTGTCGGGCTCGCAGCCCCGGAGATGCGAACGCTAATCACGCTAGAAGGCGAGCCGCCTGTGCTCGCGTCCATGCCAAGGGCGGAAGGAGCGTAGACTTTATGAAGCGGCTCGCGCTTGTCCTGTTTGTCATCTCGATCGGGTGCGGCAGCGCCTTGGCTGGACCGCAGGGGGAGGTGCCTTCGCCTGCGCCAGCGCCGAAGACTGCTCCCGAGCAGGGCTCGCCCGCGCCGAAGGCCCCGACCAAGGACGCGGCCAAGAAGGCAGCGGAGGCGGGCGGTGAGCGGATCGGCGACTGGACCCTGTTCTGCCCCGAAGCCAAAGACAAGTCGAAGCCCGCACCCTGCACGCTCGAACAGCTTCTCGTCGACGCGGCAACCAAGAGGACGGCATTTCATCTCGCCATCGGCCATGGGCCGCGCGGCAATCTTATTCTGATCGTGCGCGGGCCGCTCGGGATCGCTCTGGTCAGGGGTGTTGAAGTGGCGTTCGGCGGACAGGCGGTGCAGAGGGTGCCGTTTACCACCTGTGAGCCCAAGGGCTGCCAAGCGGTGCTGATCCTCTCGCAGCCGCTACAGGAGGAAATGCGCAAAGCTGAGCGGGCGCTGATCACGGTCTATGCGCGGAGCGGCAGCCCGTTTCAGGCGACGGCCTCGCTCAGAGGGCTAGGCGAGGCCATCGACACGCTCAACAAGCGCCGCGGCCCGTCCTGAGAGATTCGCGGAGGCGCGTATGAAGCGTGAGGCGCAGATGGCAACTGCATCAGCCGTTGTTGGTGGGTTCGCGGATATTCTCGGCCGCACCGTTCCGCCGATCGACGTCCTCGATATCGGCGCCATGGCGGAGGTAGGTGGGGATCACTACGACCCGTTGATCGTGCAGGGCTTGGCGCGCGTCACCGGTTTTGAACCGAATCCGGCCGAGTTCAAGAAACTCGCCGGGCGGCCAGGACCTTATCGCTACCTGCAGCACTTTCTCGGCGATGGCGGGATCGCAACCTTCCACCTCACCCGCTATCCGGGCTGCGCCTCGTTGCTCGAGCCCGATCCTTCCGTCATCAACCTATTCGAGACCATGGGCTGCGAGCAAGACGGGAACTTCCGCGTCGTCAGGACCGAGCGGGTGCAGACCACGCGGCTCGACGACCTGCCGCCGGACATCAAGGCTGACTACATCAAGATCGACGTCCAGGGGGCCGAGCTCATGATCCTGCGCAACGGTCCGCGCCTGCTTGCGAAAAGCTTGGTCGTTGAAACCGAAGCTGAGTTCATTCCGCTCTATCGCGGTCAGCCTCTCTTTGGCGACCTGCAATGCTTTCTGCGCGAGCAGGGTTTTGTCTTGCACAAGTTCGTGGATCTTGGCGGCCGTCCCTTCCGCCCTGTGCGGCCGAAAAACGTCTTCGCGCCTATGAGCCAAGCAATGTGGGCCGACGCCGTCTTCGTGCGCGACTTTTCCCGTCTCGATCGCTACAGCGAAGAAGACCTGATCAATGCCGCGACCATCCTCCATGTCATCTACCGATCCTACGACCTTGTCGGCGTTTTGCTGCGCGAATTCGATAGGAGGCAAGCTAGCTCCCTGTGGAGCCGCTATTCATCGTGGTTGAAGACTTGCGATTTCCCATGCACGGCCGTCACATTGGCGACCGAGGCCACAGCGGCGTGCAACGCTTGAACGGCAAGACAGGCTTCGCGATGGAAGCTATAGTGCCGCGATGCTCGATCCCGTCGTGAATTTCTTCACCCGCATGTTCCAGGCAATCGGTAGGGCAATTGGCGTTGCCGTCAGCGTCGTGCTTGCGCCGTTCCGCATATTGGGTGGCTGGTTCACGCGTGGCGGCGGCATCTTCAAGATCGTTCTCGGCATGCTTCTCGTCCTGCTCGTGCTGCTCTACGCCTATTTCTTTTGGAATACGCAAGTTTGGACTGGTTTCAACCCGGATTACGCCGCGCGCTACAGCGCTTTGGCTGTGACCGTTGCGACCGAAGACAAGACGGAGTCCCCTGCAGGCATCGTCAGCACAACGGACGATCCCGCTGGCGGCGGCCCAGGCACCGCCGGTGGCGGTGGCGCAGCTGCAACCGTAGGCGAAGCCGCCCCCGCTAAAGCCACGAGTGGCTGCAGGCGCTCGCTCGTCGTCGAGGCCACCGCCGACCTCGTCGATTTCAACGTCAATCAGAATGCGTGGATCTCCTCGATGATCCTCTACAAGCTCGGCCTGTTCGGAATCCCGTGGGAAAGGACGCCCTTCTTCGATAACAAGGCCGCGTTCCAGCGCGGGGTCAATCAGGCGATCCGACGTACCGCTATCGAGCTCGTCGATACGCTTGGGCGCGTGCGCGGCACCTCCGGGATCGATTCCGATTTACAGAAGGCCCGCGGCAATCTCCAATTCGACGAGGAGACCTGGTATTTCAGCCTGAGCCCGTTCGGCCCCAAGACGCCGACGCCCTCCTTCTACCGCGCCGCCGGCGACGACCTCAAAGCGTTCAATGCCCGGCTCGAAAGATGCGAAGCCGTGTTCGATGCGCGCGGCGACAATCTCCTCATCTTCATCGATCGCATCGCCAACGATATCGGCGCGACCTCAGCGATCCTGCGCGACCGTTCCGAGAAATACAACAGCGGCTGGTTCGACACCCGCGCCGATGATCGCTTCTGGTTCGCTTACGGCCAACTCTACGGCTATTACGGCATTCTCACCGCCGCTCATGCCGATTTCCGCGACGTGATCGCCCAACGGGGATTGACCCAGCTCTGGTCCGAGCTCGAAGAGCAGCTGCGGGCCTCGCTCAACATCCAACCGTTGATTATCTCCAACGGCGCGGAGTCGGGCTCGCTGATGCCCGCGCATCTTGCCACGCTCGGCTTCTACGTCTTGCGGGTGCGCTCAAACCTGGTCGAGATTCGGCTCGTTCTAGATCGCTAGGCTACCGGCACGAAGACTGCGGATCCGTCATCGCGCCCGCCAGCGCGCCGTGGTAAAATGCGGGCCTGTCCGAAAGCGGGCCACAAGTGGCACGGTCGCGCAGCGCGAGGCGGCAAAAATCTCAAAGAGCGGCAGGCGGTTGCAATGACGAGCGAAACGGCGGAAGGAGCCCAGAGGCAAGGAGGAGGGCACGGCGCCGAGCGGGAGATTGAACGGCTTCTACTCGATGCGGCCGGTGCCCTGCAGCGCCTCGTGGCGGAGCGGGACGCGCTCAAAGCCCGCGTCGAGGTGCAGGCGCGGGAACTCGACCGGCTCCAGCAGCATGTCACTCTGTTCCACGACAGTTACCGCCGGCTCACGTCCGAATTCATCGCACAGTCCCAGCTGATCGACAGCGCGGTCAGCAGCATCGTCGGCCCCAAGCCGGCACAAAATGAGCCGCCGAAGGCGGAACCGGAGGCCGGGTCCAGGGGTTGAAGGAAATGGCGTGGCGACGGGCGCGCCGCAGGCAAGCCACAATCGGCTGCCCAAGTAAGTTGCGCGTAACCCCTTGGCGCGGAGGGCACCAGGGTTGAATCTTCTCGGTCCAAACCCACAACGCGGCTACGGGCCGGTTGACTGGAGCCGTCTCAGCCAGAAGAGGGCGGAGACGAGCGAGGTCACTCCGCTCAATCTTCTCGGCTCGCGTGCCGCCGAATCGAATGAGGCTGAGCCCCCGACTCTAGACGAGGCAGAGGCCAAGCCCACAGTTGGAAAAGCCGGCACCAGCGATCTCCTGATCAGGGGATTGGTCGAGCGGCTGCCCAAGTCCGACGAGGTCTGGCCGCTCGACGAGAGGACCAAATGGCTGCGTACCGCAGCCTCGATCTTCGCGCTCGTCTATCGAGCAGGCGAAGGCGAAGAGAGCGAGATCGCCGTTTTGCTAAAGCCCGGCAGCGGCCCGAGCCCGAATGAATCCTGAGAGGTCAGGCCGAAGTCGCCTCCGTATCAAACGAAAAGGCTAAAAACCGCCAAAGAGAAATGGCGCGCGCCGGCTGAAGGGTATCAGGCCTTGACCGTCCGCGTTGCCGCGATCCGCTCAGCGATCGAGCGATAGCGGGGCGTTGCGGGCGCTGCGTCGGCCTCGCCGAGGCGGATCGCTGCACCATTGACCGGACTTGGATGGGCAGCGCCATTCCCAGGGCGAACATCCTCGATGCAAGCAGCATCGACGAGAGCTTCGGCGCGGGCGCCCTCTTCGAGGCGTGTCATCTCGATATGCGCCGCAAGTGAGGTCACTGCCTCCATTTTGGCCCTGATCCGCGCCTTCATGCGGAACCATTTGGCTTTGCGCGCAAAGGCCGCCCGCTGCTGTGGCGGAACGCCGAGCCGGTCGGCCGCCGCCTTCTCGTAGAGGAGGGCGATCTTGAGATGCTGTTCCGCTGTGAGCACCATCAGGGCAGCATCGGCGCTTCGCTTTAAGAGTTTCCTAATGCGGAAACGGAGGGTCATCACGCTGCGGCAACTCGGGCATCCGGTGCGTGCATGCCAGGTTTTTTCGCTCGGGGTTCCCGGGTAGACTGGGCCGTCTTGGGGAGAGGCACGGCATGATCACGAAGGGCCCGAGGCGCTTTAGTCCAAGACGCGCGCTGAGATCGGCTGCCGTGCGGCTCAAACGCTTGTCGGTCGCCCAAAGACTGAAGCGGAAGCTCGGCTTGCGCCTGCTCGACTGGCGCGCACGACTCCGGCGCCCGGCCCTCAACCATGTGACGTTCGTCGGCGTCACGGGCAGTTGCGGCAAGAGCACCACGACGGTTCTGATCCAAGAAGTCCTCTCCAGGATCGGCCCCTGCCAATCGCGCATCAATGAGCCGCCGGGAACTAACCAGATCATCCGCGTTCGGCGAGTGATCATATCGGCCGACGCCGCGACCCGGTACTGCGTCTACGAAGCTGCCACCAACGGCCCCGGAAGCATCGGCCGCCAGCTCGAAATCCTGCAGCCCCGGATTGGCGTGGTCACCACCGTTGGCTCAGACCACAGAACCAAATTCCGCACCCTTGAAGCGACGGCGAAGGAAAAAGGCACTCTGGTCGAACGCTTGCCGCCTTCCGGCGCGGCGATCCTCAATGCCGACGATCCGCTTGTCGCGGCGATGGCGGCGCGAACAAGTGCGCGGGTC
>Ga0187892_10004278_pt1 | contig 24206 bp, 18 predicted proteins | sample MA1701073metaG_FD_139345 | JGI IMG/M metagenome (GOLD analysis project Ga0187892, IMG submission 139345) | Bio-ooze microbial communities from a basaltic lava cave in the Kipuka Kanohina Cave System on the Island of Hawaii, USA - MA170107-3 metaG ... | reverse complement strand
TTTCCATTCGCCGTGACGGTGACGCCGGGATTTGGCGAATTGGGTTTGATGATAGCGAAGCCCTTTCCGTCCGGACTCCAAGCGACGCGGCGATACGGGCCACGGAATGAGGGCCTGATCGTGTTCGCGAACTGCAGGGCCAACGGGTTTGCTCCCGACGCCCGCATCGCGATTGCACCATCCACTACTAGGACTGCCTCGCCACCGCGCCGGTCCCCATCGCCGCGGTTAGTTGTCGCGACATATGCTACGCGACCGTCCGGCGCCTGTTCGAGGTCGCTCACGCCAAAGTAGGTCTGGCCCTCGACACCATCGATGACAGCGCCGCCGCTACTGCGCCAGCACCCGATTTGCTACCGACGTAGGCGTAGTGCGCGCCATCTGGCGTCACGGACAGAGATGTGATCCCGACGTATCCAGGTCCGGGCTTGCTGTCTACCACAGCGTGCCAGAGTTGGTCTGGAGTCTGCGCGACGTAGATGAACCGCTTGCCGTTCATCACGGTCTGCCTGAAATCGATTGCCCGATACACTGGGCTCTTCACACCGTCGACAACCATGACAAAGCCACCGCCCGCAGGTGCAATGCCGGCGTACGCGAGACGGGACCCATCACTGTTGAACCAGAATTTCCAACCTTGGTTGGTGGCGTACGAAACGCTCTGCTGCGTTTGCGAAGTGAACAGCGTACCAGCTAGCTAAGCGTCCCCTCTACGTATCAATGCGCAAGATCGGCGCGCTTGGGCGCATCAACGATCCAATCGCGCGATCAGCTGCCGTGCGCGGCGCCGGCTCACAGGGACACGGATCCCATCCATCAGCTCGATCTCCAAACCCTCGCGCACGCGCCGCGTCGCGCGCACACGATCGAGGTTCACGATCGCCGAGCGATGGATGCGCGCGAAGCGTCCGCCGCCTAACCGCTCCAGCATCTCGGAGAGCGACTCGCGCAGCACGTGGCGTTTTCCACTCGCGTGTACCACGACATACGCACCGTCGGCCTCGACCCAACTAATTTCCGCTATCGGCACTGAGACGCCGCCCTGTTGTGAACCAAGAAAGATCCGCGGCGTCGCATCGCCACCGCCTGCTCGGCGAACGCGATCGAGAGCGGCGTTGAAGCGCTCGGTCGTGAGTGGCTTCACGAGATAATCCAGCGCGGCGACGTCGAATGCGCGCGTCGCGTGCTCGGGATACGCAGTGACGAACACGACGTGCCTAACGGCGTCGCGGATAGCCGCCTGCGCCGCGAAGCCGTCGGCGTGGATCATTTTTATGTCGAGGAAAACGACGTCCGGTCGCACCTCACGCACCGCGTCTTTCACCGCCGAGCCGTCGGCGCACTCACCGACAACGTCGAAGTCGGGTGCCGTGCTCAGAAGCTGCCGGATGCGCTGGCGCGCGAGCGGCTCGTCGTCGACGACGAGCACCGAATATCGCCGCATCATGCCGGTTGCATCTCGCTAGGCGCCGGCTGGTGCACTTCGGCTTCATCAGGAATCGGCGCTGGAATCGATAACACCGATTCAACACCGCCACCCGCACGCCGGCGCACAGTCAACTCGGCCTTGCTTCCAAAGACGCTCGCCAAGCGCCCTCGCGTATTGCTCAAGCCAACTCCACCGCGCGAGCTAGGAGTCCAGTCGGCCGGCAACTCCACACCGTCGTGCGCAACGACGATCCTCACGCGATCGCGGTCGCACCGCGCATCCAGCGTTAGGTGCATCGTGCCGCTGCGATGCGCCAGGCCGTGCACGACGGCGTTCTCGACGAGCGGTTGCAGGATGAGCGGCGGGACAAGCGACGCCGCGGCGTCAGCCGCTACAGTGACGTCGCAGCGCAGCCTGTCCCCAAAGCGCAAGCGCTGCAGCGCTAAATACCGCTCGGCGAGAACGATTTCCTCCGAAAGCGGAATCAAGTCGCGACCATCGTCGCGAAACGCCGCGTGCAACAACTCAGCGAGCTGCTCGAGCGCATCCGATGCGCGGGTATGCTGCCGATCAGCGACGAGCGCCGAGATGCCGTTGAGCGTGTTGTAGAGAAAATGTGGATGCAGCTGCGCGCGCAGCGCGGCCAAACGCGCCGCGTGTAGCTGGCTCTCGAGTTGCGATTCGCGCAACGCGCGCGCCCGCCGCTCGCGCGCCTGCTGGATGCTCCACGCCGTGAGAAGCGTCGCACAATAGAGCGGCACGATCAGCGGCGCCGAGTTGAACCAGACGCGCGCTACGTGCGCGTCGAATCCAAAGAGTGTGCCAAATGGCAGCAAGCGGACACCTGCCCACCCGTGGACGAGCGCATGAGCCGTGTTGAGCGCAAGAAAGAGAAACACATGCAGCGTGAAGGTGCCTAACGCCAGTGGCCATGGTGGACGCCGCAGCGTGATGCGCAGCACGAGCGGCAGCGCGATGGCAAAGAGGATCCAGCGCGGCGACGTCGCCGAGAGGATCGTACTCCAGGGGAGCGGGTCCCCATGACGCGTCGTGACGAAGCGCGTGTCGGCCGCGCTCATGAGGGCCATCAACAAGCACGCGTGCGCGATCGCGAGCACCGCGCCTAATGGAGTACCAGGCGAGTGCGCGGAGGGCGTCGTCGTCCCCCGCGCAGCCCGGGCATCAGTTGATTGTGTCATCCATTATCAGTCACGCCACAGTCGTCGCGCGTTTGCCGCTATTGCGCGCCAACCAATCGGATCGAAGACGCTCGCGCATGATCTTCGGGGTTCACTGTCACAATGACCGAGAACTCACCGCGCCTGGAGCGCACGCGGATGCGAGCCTCGTTGTGCAGGGTGCCACTCTCCGTGCCGACGATCGAAATGGCGCCGTGTTCGTTGAACATCGTACGGTACGTTTCGACACGTTGTTCCGTGCTGCGGTTTGGGTCGGCCACGAGCGATTTGTCGATGAACGCGCGCATCTGCTCGGCGTCGCCGGAGTTGAAAGCATGGAGATAAAGACCTCCCAGGCGCGTTGCGGGCGTTGCGGTCCAGTCGAACGGCTGCAGCGAGTCGCTCGATCCCGGTGGGGGACGCAGCTGTCCACCGCCGCCGTGTAGTGCCTTGAAGAGGTTCCGTTCTTCCTGTTTCTCTTTGTCACTCGCTGCCGCCGTCTTTCCACCAGAGAGCCGTTCCCAATCGGCGAGCGTGAAACGTCCGACCATCGAGATTTCCCCGTTAGGCGATGTCCGCACAACAGCGGCCTCGCTCTCGCCGATGTCACCGAGCTTGATGCCGGGGACGTAGCGCTCGATGATGAAGTGGTGCGTGACGATCGCGCGGTTTGTTCCGCGAGCGGCTGACTTGAAGACCAGCGCACGCTGCTCAGGCGTCGCGGTGAGCGACATCAGCTCGGAGCTCAGTGTCGGCTCGCCAAATGCAATCTGGGCCGTCTCCTTCGCGCGGAACATCGGACTGGAAACGATCTCGCCGATTGGGATGCCAGCGCTGCGCATAACGAGTCCGATCGCCTTGGCGTCGGCGACGCCTGCGTCGCTCAAGTTGCGCTGCTTGGTTCGATCATCCAGTGGCGCCGTTCTCGGATCGTCCATGTAGCTCTTATCCGTGCGCGCGTGGCGCAGCAGGATCGTGTAGCCACCGTGCTTCATCACCTTGAGCAATGAATCGGCTTTAAGCTCGGTGGTGTCGGGTCCTACGGTGGTGACTGCAAATGCGAGTGCGGCGAGCGTGAGCGATGCGAGCATTGGGCGCCTCCCAGTGCGCTGCGATTGCGGGTTCGGGCTGAGACGAATCCTCTCCCGCGCCGCCGGCAGCGACAACGGTGCCGCGCATCAACGGTCAGCTTTCGTTGTGAACGGAAGGTCGAATGTGCTCCAGGCCGTTTATGAGCCTGGGCAGCCAGAGCCAGCTCCCGTTTTCACGGCAGGAATCACATGCTGGCGCAGGATCCTCGTGCCTAACGTGGAGCCGCTGGTAAAGTCGTTATAGCGGCCGGCAAGGATCGTCACGACCATGTCGAGCCCCGGTAGCACGAATATTCGCTGCTGACCGTTGCCGACCGCTGTGCGCGCCTCGATCAGACCGACCTCACTGGGATAGCAGTTGTACCACCAGAAGTACGAATAGCCGAATTGACCAGCCGCGTCGGGGCCCGTGCGCGGACGGAACCTGAAGTGGCGGCGCGTCGAGAGCTGAATCCACTCAGCTGGTATAATCTGCTTCCCATTCCACCGTCCTGCGTGCAGGTACAGCGATCCAAACTTGGTGACATCGCGCGCGCGCAGCCTGAGGCCTGATGCAGCCGCCGGCATTCCCGCGAGATCACCGATCCACTCGACTTTTGTAATGCCGAGCGGCTCGAACAGTCGCGTTCGCGAATAATCCTCAATGGATGTCTTAGTGGCGCGCTCGAGTACGGCGGCCATGACGTGCGTTAGGCCTCCGTTGTAGTTGAACTCAGATCCTGGATGATGCGCGAAGTCGCGCGAGAGCGCATAACGCAGCGGCTGCGCGTCACGCGTCATGCGGATCTCGTCGTTGCGCGGATCGTTGTAGGGGACTTCCTCGTTCCACGTCAGTCCCGATGTCATGCCTAACACATGTCCCAGGGTCACACGCCGGCGATCGGCGGTGTTGAGGTCCGCATACTCGGGGAACCATTGAACGACAGGCTGATCGAGCGACTCGAGTTGCTTGGCGCCGAGCGCGATGCCGGCAAGCGCGCTGACGACGCTCTTGGTGACCGAGCGGAGATCGTGCAGCGTCTCCGCGGTCATCGTCACTCTGCCGAGTGGCCGTCCCCAGCGCTCATCGAAGCCATCGAAGTACTCTTCGTAGATGAGCCGGCCGGCGCGTTCGATGAGAACCGCGTGCACGTTCAGCTCGGGCCATGCACGCAGCGCCTCCCTGAGGGCAGCCAATCGCTGCGAGTCGACACCTAACGAGTCGGCGTGGGCGGTTCTCCATCCGTCATTCAGCGGGGCCGGTTGCTGATAACGCGCTGGTGAGACGTTCTGCGCGGCCGCTGCAGACGCGGCGAGAAGAGCGAGGGCGAGGGCGTGGGTTAGAAGCATTTGTAGAGCAGTCCGAATACGATCAGTATGTCGGTCTGTGGCTGCCGACAAGAGCGAATGCAGATACTCAACGGGCGAAATGCCCCGTGGATAGGTCAGACCGATGTAGCCTTGATAGGGCTACAATATATAGCTATCATAGGGCTATGAAGAAGGCCAGGATCTCCGAACTAAAGAACCGGCTCAGCCACTATCTGCGTTTTGTGCGTCGCGGGCAGTCCGTGCTCGTATACGACCGCGATCGCGCCATTGCCCGCATTGATCCGATTCGAGATCCCGGCCCGATGGAAGACGCAGGCGAAATGGCCGAACTGGAGCGCATAGGCGCTGTCCGCTCACCAACGGCTCAACTACCGGAGGGGTGGCTGGAGCAGCGCGTGAATGTAAGAGCGAACGTCGTCGCTGCCTTGCTCGCCGAACGAGAGTCCGGGCGTTGAGGTATTGGGACAGCTCGGCAATCGTGCCTATCATTGTTAGGCAGGCTGTATCCTCGAAGGCCGATGCATGGTTCGCTGAGGACCCTCAGGTGGCAATGTGGACCCTAACGCCGATTGAAGTGACCTCCGCGCTTTGGCGGTTGGTGCGCGAGGGTATACTCGCTGAAGACGACGCCCGCCGCGCAGATCACAGAGCCGCGGAGTTAGCAGCCGCCAGTCATCTCGTAGTGGACGTCGAATCTGTCAAATCGCTGGGGCAGCGCATGATTCGCGTGCACGCGCTGCGAGCGGCTGATGCTCTGCAGCTCGCTGCTGGGCTGTTTTGGTCCGGCGGGCGGCCAGAAAGCAAAGTCCTTCATACATTCGATGACCGGCTCGCGTTGGCGGCGCGGCGTGAGGGATTCGATGTCCCGTGAGTTGACTTCAGGGACCCGTGTGAGACCGCGATACTCCCACCTTCGATAGCCCCCAAACTCAGTTTATTGCGCGTGAGAGTATAGCGTCGAGACGCTCGGCCAGGGGCTGGCCGACTGGGCTTTTGCGCGCGAGTTTACGCGGGTTGCCTCCCCTCCTGACCTGGGCCTTTTCGTTAGGCCAATGCAGCTGCTCGTGCGCGGACTCATCGCGGTTTCCTTCCTGGTCCTCAGCGCCGCAGTCTCGGCTCCGCTCCGCGCCCAGGAGCGCGTCGCATTCCGGCACCTGATGATCGCGGACGGCCTCTCGCAGAACGCTGTCTCGGCCATCGTGCAGGACCGGCGGGGCTTCATGTGGTTCGGCACCAAGGACGGACTCGATCGCTACGCCGGCTACCAGTTCGTCGTGTTCCGGCACGATCCATTCGATTCAACATCGATTTCCGATAGCGAGATCACGGCGCTTTTCGAGGACAGACGTGGCAGGCTTTGGGTCGGTACACGAAACGGCGGCGTGAACGTGTTCGATCGTAACCGAGAACGGTTCCAGCGCATCACGACAGGCCCGGCGCGGTATATCAACTCGTTCGCGGAGGACAGCGCCGGCGCGATCTGGGTGGGATCTTTCAGCGAGGGACTGTTCCGCCTAACGAGCGCTGCCGCTGGAGAGGTGTTAGCCGAACGCTTCGCACATTCGGCCGCGGATTCATCGAGACTCCGTGATGATCGTGTGCTCGCGCTGTTCGTCGATATGCATGGAGTGTTGTGGGTCGGAACACAGACAGGTCTGGACCGGCGCGGGTCCAGCGGGCGATTCGCGCACTACACGGCGGGGCGAATAGGCCGCTGGGTCTGATCGACAGTCGCACGCAAGGACTTGCTGGTTCGCAACACAGACGGCAGCGGCACGGAACAGCGCGTCCTCGTTAGGGAGGGACTCCAGTGGCCAACCGACTGGACGCGCGACGGTTACATCGTGTACACGGAAGTCCCACTAGACGAAGATCGCGATATCCTTGTCGTCAAGGCGGACGGCAGCGAGACCGTTCCCCTATCTCGATATGCCATTCAGCGAAAAGGCGGCCGATGTGTCTCCCGATGGCCGCTGGATCGCCTACGACTCGAACGCGTCGGGCCGATTCGAGGTGTTCGTCAACAGCTTCCCAAAACGATCGACTTCACCGGTCATCGTGTCGCGAGCAGGCGGACGGAATCCGCGCTGGAGCGCCGATCGTCGTGAGTTGTTCTACTGGGAGAACAAGCAGCTCATTTCCGTACGATCCTCGAGACGAACTACGCCGCAGCGGACCACGCGAATTACGACGTGCATCCGGATGGGTCGCGCTTCGTGATTGTGCAAGGCCGCGGCCGGCCGCAGCGGATCGTTGTCGCGCTCAATGCGACGGCGCTATCTACCCTGCCTCGGTAAGCGAGCGCGTGCCCGAGCCCCGGAGCCGTGCACGATGATCGACACGATCCAAAGGTGCGACTACCGAGATAAGCTACACGTGCGCGCTTGTCTTGCGCGACCTAACGACTATTCGGTGGACGTCGAACCTTCGTTGCGCTGCTTCAGCCGCGCCGCGATCTCTTCCATCTGCAGGCGTCGCTCGCGAGCCCACGAGGGAAGGACGAACGCAGGGATCGTCAGCATCGCAAGACCAGTCAGAGCCAGAATGCCGAGGGTCTCGAGATTGTCGGTTTGGACGTTTCCCGTGAGCGAGTAGATAAATGCCAACACGGCGGATCCACCGAGCAGCGCGAACCCGCCGCGGATCACGTTGCGCATGTTGCCTTTGATCGTTCGCAGCCTAACGCGATCGCCGGCTCCCATCGGTTCAACAAGCGCCTGCAAGTTTCCGTTCGTCCACTGTTTGAAGTTGCCCTCGGACCTCACAGACCCGCGCGCATCGAAGGTCTCTCGCAGGTCCACAACGAGCCGCTCCCATTCGGACTCACTGAGCCTGCGGTCGAGCTCAATCGTCCGACTGACGCCGATGGGAAGCCCGAGCCATCGTCGCGAGCCTAGCTGCGGCGGAGCGTCGAGTGATGTTGCCGCCGCTCGCACTAGCTCTGGGGATATCCCTACCTCTCGACCGATTTCCTGGAGTTCGGCCAGCGTCAGCCCGTCCGCTGGCGCGAGCTGACGCGTGGGCGACTGCTGGTTCTCAGCAGCACGCTGAATGATCTGCGCGACTTCTTCTTCACTGTATCGACGTTCAGCCATAGCGATTCAAGTTCAAGAAGTCAGTGTCAGCGGGCAAGCCACCGAACGTCACTTACGGTCGCCGGCGAACCCGAGTTCTGGCTCTCGGCAACCTCCGCCGGCGTGATACTAAGCACGGCCGCTCCTTCGCTGCTCAAAGTTCTGGAGGATCGACGGCAGGGCTGACTCCCGTGATCGGCGCTACTGGCTGGCCGATAGACCGATCCGACTTGCCGTTGAATAGAGTAGTAGCAGATTGAGTCACTGGAGCGTCGTCGAGTCTTGCGTCGTCGCGCGGCCGGATGACCGCGTGCGAAGGCGCACATCTCACGTTAGGCAAATTGTCTTTGCGCTCCAGGAAGGTTGTTATGACTATGCTCTCACTGCGAGAGGTTGCCGGCCTCGTGAGGCGACCCTGGCTTCTTGCGGCGGCAAGCGTAGTTGCGCTGACCCTCTCAGCGTGCGGCGACAGCCCCACCGCGGCCCCGGTCGGTTGGCCTGAGATCACCGTATTACCGATCAACGTCGCTCCGGTAGCGGGCGACTACGCGGGCGACGTTCTGATCGGACCGCAGGCGACTCGCCCCTCGCAATCGAAGCCTTTCCTCGACATGGGGTCCTTTGTGCAGTCGCCGACCGGGCCGAAGCAAATCCCGAACTTCGAATTCTACGTTAGGCCCACTGCCGTGGTGGTCGCCCCGGCGAGCGGCATGATTTGGCGGGTTGTGTTTCACGCGGACTTTGACGACTACGCAATCCTGATCCGCGAGCGCAACGAGGGGTTCTTGTGGGTGGAAATCGATCACGTGAGCAATCCGACGGTTAAAGCCGGGGACCGCGTAACAGCCGGTCAGACGATTGGCACCGCGGGGAAGACAGGAGACGTTAGGCTCGGTCGAGTCGAGCTACAAGTTTCTGATGGGAACCGCCAGCCCGTCATGCACTTCTGTCCTAACGTGGCCTTCGCGCCAAGTGCCACGGCGGACATCGAGGCCAGGTTGAGCCGTCTCATGCAGGATATTGAAGCGCGGAACCTCAACAGCAATATCTACAACGAAGCAACCATGTTCCGGGTCGGGTGCAACATGGAAAAGGTTGTGGAGGGCTAAGTCGTTACGGCGAATGCAGTGCGCGACTAATGTGGCGCGCCCCGACTACTTGACGAAGACCTTCACCCAATCAGCCTGTAGGGTGCCCGTTTGGATGAGCGTGGGATCCAAGTTTGGGAAGAACAAGCCACCAACCGCGAGGTTGAGCGTGATCCGCTGACTCTTGCGGAACATGCTCGGGATGTAACCACCGGACTTTAGATGGACCACCTGGCCGTCGAAGTAGTACGTCAGGTCATTCTTGCTCCAGATCACTTCGTAGACATGCCAGCAACTCGTTAGGCTCACGGGGGAGCTGATCGTCACGCCTGAATTCTGGACGAGGTTGACCCCTGGCTTGCGGCCATACCAGTACGCTGTGTAGTACGTGAAGGGATCCTGGCCGCGCGCCTCGACGATGTCGATCTCACCCTGCGTCGGCCACGGATCGCCATAGCTCCAAAACGCGGGCCACATGCCGTACCCGTTAGGCAGCTTCAGCCGCGCCGCAAGTCGCACGTTAGGCGTTTCCCGCGACGCTGAGAAGTGCGCGCGAGATTCAATGCGGCCCGATGTGTAGTCGAAGCTGCTGAGGGACGGATTGAAGGGTGTCGTCGGGCCGACAACCGTTTCCTGGCGCGCGCTGATGTTGAGCATGCCTCCCGCAACTTGCAGGTTCGCGCCCTGGTAAAGCTGCAACTCGTTGTTGAACGCGCCTCCGTACCAGACGGACCACTGTGACAGTCCGGCGGAAAACGGTTCGTCGAAAACCTTGCTCCAGCCCGTCGCTCCGTAACTGGCATCCGAAGCGTCATAGTCGCAGACCCCGGCTGCGGCAGCAATTGCCGCGTTAGACATCTCGCTAGGCGGTACGCTGAGAGTTGGAGCCGTAGGCGACCCCTGATCCGGGCTGCAAGCGGCAGCAAACAGGAGGGCCGTTAGGGCGAGTCGGAGTCTGACTCTGCGCATTGAGAGTGGGAGCAGGGTCTGGTAGGCGCGAGAGAGATAGGCTGAAGGCCCCCACATTATGGCCGAGTCCGGCATCGCGCTATTTCGCGGATGGTCAGCGTGGGGGCCATGCGAGCCCGGGGAAGTCCGCGACCGGGTCAAACAGCTTGCTGCCTAACGACAAAATCAACGATCGCCTAACGACGCAGCCCGCCGCCGCAGTCCATTTCTCAAATCCGACTCGAATAACGGCGGTTTACGCGCCGCGAGCGTCCTTCACTCGTCGCGCAGCGCGTGGGACGGATCCACAAGGCTCGCACGCCGAGCCGGGAAGTAGGACGCCACTGCCGCGACTGCCAGCAGGACTGCCGCGACGCCGGCGAACGTGATCGGGTCCGTGCTGCTGACCCCTACGAGGTAGCTGTTCACGACTCGGGTCAACGCGGCGGACGCGCCGAGTCCGAGCACGACGCCGATCGCTGCCAGAATCAATCCCTGACCGAGGATGATCCGCAACACGTCGCGGTCGCTCGCGCCGAGGGCAACTCGCACGCCCATCTCTCGCGTTCGCTGTCGCGCCGAATACGAGATCACGCCGTACAGGCCTAACGACGCGAGGATGAGTGCTAGTCCGGCGAAGGTGCCGCTGAGCGCGAGCAGGAACCTGTTCTGCGCCATCGACTTGGTCACCCAGGACTCGAGCGTCGTGAGCTCGGCGACTGGGACGTCGGGATCCAGAGCACTGACCGCACTCCGGATCTGGGCCATCAGACTCGTAGAAGCAGCCGTGGTGCGCACAACGAACGTGAGCGGCAGAAACGACTGGAAGACGTACGGCATGTAGATCGTCTCGCGGCCGTCGGCTGCCAGCGAAGCGGATCTGACGTCCGCCACCACGCCCACGATTGTCACGGGAAGTCGTTCCAACGAGAAGGTCTTCTCGTTGAAATGGTCGACTATGATCTGCGTTCCGACTGGGTTCGTAGCGCCGAAGACGCGCTTGGCGAACTTCGCGTCGATGATCGCGACATCAAGCGCCTGATCTTCGTTGTCGCCCCGAACGAACAATCGTCCCGAAACGAGCTGGATGCGCATCGCCTCGAAGTATCCTGGCAGCACGGCCTTGTAGTCTGCCTTGTTTGCCTGGTAGACGTTGTCCGGATCGCCGATGCGGCCATAGGAGCCGACCGAATACTGCTCGCCGCCGGCGAGTGGCAGCGGCGTCACACCGCCCACGGCTTCGACTCCGGGGAATGCGGCCAGACGCTCGCCGAGCAGGTTGGCGAAGTTCGCCCGCGATTGCGTCGTTAGGTACTTCAGGAATTGGAGCGGAGCATTGAATGTCACGACATTCTGCGCATCGAATCCGGGATCGACTTTCTGGAGCTGCGCGAAGCTACGCACCATCAGGCCAGCGCCGATCAGCAGCACGAGCGAAAGTGCCACCTCGCTCGCCACCAGCACTGTGCGCAGCTTGTTGCCGCGAACGCCGCCGCTATCGCTGCCGCGCTCCCGGAGCCCGTCGACGAGATTCCCGCGGACCGCATGCAACGCTGGCGCCAGTCCGAACACAATGGCTGCCACGATGCCCACCCCGGCCGCGAAGGCCAGAGCGCGCGCGTCGATCGCCACGCTCCCGATCCGCGGCAGGTTCGCAGGGCTAAGCGCTTTGATGACGCCGATGCCCTGCCACGCGAGCACAAGCCCAAGGACCGCGCCGCCGGCAGCAAGCACCAGACTCTCCGTGAGCATCTGTGCCACGATACGACCGCGCCCACTACCGACCGCAGCGCGCACCGCAATCTCTCGGCCGCGCTCGGTCGCCCTAACGAGGAGCAGGTTCGCGATGTTGGCGCACGCGATCAGCAACACGAAACCGACCGCGCCCAGAAGCGCGAGCAGCGCGGGCCGGGCGTGATTCACCACGTCCCGATGCATCCCGTTCACCACGATCTGCAGATTCTGCGTCTTGTGGAACTGATGGACTTGGCGCAGCCGCGCTGCCATCCGATCCATCTCCTGCTGGCCCTGCTCCGGGGTCACGCCGTTCTTGAGCCGCGTCACCACGGTAAGCCAAGCAGCATCGCGCGCGAAGTCTCCGATGTTGCTCGGCAGGACACCCCAGGCATCGATGTCGGTGGGCATGCCCGCGTCCGCGGGCAAGTAGATGCGGAAGTTTGGCGGGAGCACGCCGAGCACGATCGAGCCCCAGCCGTCCATCTGGATGGTACGGCCGATGACCGATCGATCGCCGCCGAACCGCCGCTGCCACAGCTCGTAGGTCAAGACCACTTTGCCGGGCGGCAAGTCGGGGTTTGGACTGCCGAACGCCTTGGGGTCAATCGCAAACGCATCGTCCGCGACGGGTGCCCGACCGAGGATTGGCCGGACGCCCAGCAGCTCGAAGAGATTCCAAGTGACATAGGCGTTGGTGATCCGCTCCGGGGGTCCGTATCCCGTCAGCGTGCCGGGGATCGCGACTGCCCCGGCAAAGCCTTCGAACTGCGTCGTCTCGCGCTGGTAGTCCTGGAAGTCAGGTCCGGACACGAGCGAGCGCGCGACGTTTGTCGCCGGCAGTCGCGTCCACACGAACGCCAGCTCCTCGGGATCCTGGAACGGCAGGGCGCGGAACAACACGGCATTCGCGACGCTGAAGATTGCGACGTTGCTGCCGATCCCTAGCGCCAGCGTCAGGAGGATCACCGCGGTGAAAAGCGGTCGTCTGGCGAGCGAGCGGATTGCGTACTTCGCATCGAGCAAGAAAGCCATGTCGAATTTGCGGGTTGCCGGTCAAGGAGCGTCGGGCCGAAGAGCGTCGGCGCGGAGGGCGGAAACTGCGACGAGACGTACACCGGCGCAAACCCGGTCCGGATGCTAAGTAGCCGCGAGGAGGATCTCGCGGCTACCCAGCTGGACGTGCTGCCATGTTACGGCTGGGGCACAACCACCGTCGGGCGAATCTCACGATCAAACGTCTCAGCCGGGTTGACGAGATCGATCGGCGTCAGCGACGGATCGTCGATGCGTTGCTCAATGCGTTAGGCTCGACGACGCCTTCTTGTACGTACTGTCGACCGATAGCGCCGCACGGTACGATTCCACTGCCTCGTTAGGCTGACGTAGCTCCGTCTGCACTCGCCCCATCATCCCATGCTCCTCGCCAGACATCGAGTCGAGCTGCGCGTCCGCGGGGGGGGGGAGCCGCGCGCTTGCCGTTGCTCCTCGCCTCCCAGCCGGCCAACCTCCCAGCCATTTTTCGCAGCCGTCCGCCCGCCGCAATCCTCGACTGCCCCGACGTTCAATGACGCGGTTCGACCGCCGACTTCGCCTTGCATTCCTTGTGGGTTTGCTCCTGACGAGCGCGCGGACCGGCGCCGCCGGCGCACAGGCACGGGCGATCGACGGCCCGCCCCCACCAGTGCCACCGGAGGTCATCACGCGTCGAGCCGATGGGCAGGCCACGGTCCGTGCCATAAAGCTCGCCGACCCGCTCAGATTGGACGGCGTCCTCGATGAGGAGGTGTACTCACGCGAGAAGCCCTTCGGCGGCTTGATCCAGGTGGCGCCGCGCTATGGCGAACCGATGACCGAGAGAAGCGACGTCTGGATCCTCTACGACAACCGGAACATCTACTTGGCGTGCCGCTGCTGGGATTCCGCGCCGCCGGAGGAGTGGATCGCGAACGAGCTGCGCCGCGACACCAACGGACTGCGGAACAACGACCATATCGGCGCGATGTTCGACACGTTCTACGACCGCCGAAGTGGCTTCGGATTCTACACGAACCCGTTAGGCGCCAGGGCCGACTACTCAGTCGTGGACGAAGGCGGCTCCAACACCGACTGGAATCCCGTCTGGACCTCGAAGACCGGGCGATTCGATGGCGGCTGGACGGTCGAGATGGCGATCCCGCTCAAGTCGATCCGGTATCGCGCGGGCAACGACCAGGTGTGGGGCATCCAGTTGCGCCGCTCCGTGCGACGGAAGAACGAGTGGGCGTACCTGACACCCGTCCCACAGAGCCTCGCCGGGCCACAAGCGCTGAACCGCATCTCCGCGGGTGGTACGCTGGTCGATCTCGACCTTCCACCCGCTGGGCTCAACCTGGAGCTCAAGCCGTACGCCGTCGCGCGGGTGACAACCGATCGTTTGCTGACGCCTCCCGTCTCCAATGATTTCGGAAGCGAGATCGGGGGGGACGCCAGGTATTCCATCACGCCAAACCTGACCGCTGACGTCACAGTCAACACCGACTTCGCGCAGGTGGAGATCGACGAGCAGCAGGTCAACCTAACGCGATTCAGCCTGTTCTTCCCCGAGAAGCGCGACTTCTTCCTCGAGGGTCGCGGCGTCTTCGACTTCGCACGCGGGGGCGTAGGGGCCGGAGGATTCAACGCCGGCACGACTGACACGCCATTTCTTTTCTACTCGCGGCGCATCGGGCTTAACGCAGGCCGCGTGGTGCCGATCGATGCCGGCGGTCGCGTGACAGGAAAGGTGGGGCCGTACGCGATAGGCATCGTGAACATCCAGACGGACGACGAGGCCGTCTCGCAGACGCAAGCGACCAACTTCACCGTGTTGCGCGTCAAGCGCGACGTGCTGCGCCGGAGCACGATCGGCGTGATGGCCACGAACCGCTCCGTGTCAGCGCTGGGAACGGGGTCGAATCAGGCGTATGGTGTCGATGGATCATTCGGACTCACGCGGGATCTCAGCCTCGGCGCGTATTGGGCACGGACCGCGACGTCCGGACTGCAAGGTGACGACCAGAGCTACGAAGCGCGTATCGACTACAACGCCGATCGCTATGGGGCGCGGGTGGAGCACCTGTCAGTCGGCGCGAACTTCAATCCTGAAGTCGGGTTTGTGCGCCGCACTGACTTCAATCGCTCGTTCGCTGAATTGCGGTTCTCGCCGCGGCCAGCGCGTATCAGGAGTGTGCGCAAGTTCACGTGGAGCGGGTCGGCAGAATACATCGAGACTGGCGCCGGAGCCGTCGATGCGCGGGTTTGGCAAGGGCACTTCGGGACCGAGTTCGACAGCAGCGACCAGCTTTCGCTCGATTTCGGGCGGACCTATGAGATGCTCCGCACCCCATTCACACCGGCTGGGTCTCCTGTGCCCATCGCGACGGGCGGCTACTCGTTCAACGATATCTCGGCCTCGTATCAGTTCGGTGCGCAACGACGCGTCTCGGGCGCGATTGCCTTACGAGTGGGAGAGTACTACAACGGCACGATCCGGAGCCTAACGCTCGGTCCGGGAGGAAACTCTCCCGGACGCGTGTCGGTTCATCGGCAGTTGTCCGTGGAGCCGACGTTCTCCATCACGCGCGTCGAGTTGCCCGACGCGAGCTTCACGACACGGCTGGCGCGCGCGAGAGTGGACTACGCGTTCACACCCCTCATGTTCGCGAGCGGATTGTTGCAATACAGCTCCGCCGACCGTGCGTTCAGCACTAACCTGCGTTTTCGATGGGAGTATGCGCCGGGTAGTGAGCTGTTTCTCGTCTACACCGACGAGCGTGACACGACTGACGACGGCTTGTCGCCGATGGCGGTCCGTGGGGGAGGGCTGAAGAGCCGGGTCTTCGTCGTGAAGCTCAATCGTCTGTTCCGACTTTAAGGTCGCTACGCGCAACCCGTAGTCGGCAGACTAACGCGGGGAGCACCTAACGGCGCGGGCTGAGTAGCCATGAGAAGGATCTCGCGGCTACCCAGCTTGACGCGTCGCCATGTTACGGCTGGCGCACCACCACCGTGCTACGAATCTCACGATCGAACGTCTCCGCCAACTCGGCGAGGTTGATCGGGCTCACCGACGGATCGTCCACGCGCTGGTCCACTCGCGTCAGGCTGGACGACGCCTTCGTGTAAGTGCTGTCGACCGATAGCGCCGCACGGTACGACTGCGCGGCCATCGTGTAGTGCCCCGTGCGCTCGAGCGCGATGCCGAGGTTGTTGTGGAAGACGGCCACGCTCGAGTCGAGCTGCACCGCCCGCGCCAGTGGCGGGAGCGCTTCGTCAAAACGCCCTTGCTGGATCAGCACCAGGGCCATGTTGTTCATCGACCAGACGTCGGTCGGCTCCAGCGAGAGTGCCACGCGGTACGACTCCACTGCCTCGTTAGGCTGCCGCAGCTCCGTCCGCACGCGCCCCATCATGCGGTGCACATCGCCTGACATCGAGTCCAGCTGCACCGCGGTCGTGACGTGCGTCAACGCGTCGCGCGGCTTCCCTTGCTCGATCAACACGCGGCTCAAATTGAGCAGCGTCTTCACGTGCTTGGGATCGATCTCGAGCGAGCGCTCGAAAGCGCTGCGCGCGCGATCCAGCTCTCCAGCTTTCCACGCCGAAAGGCCGAGCATGTAATGGCCATACGCGTTGTCCGGTTTGCGCTGGACGTACGTTTCGAACATCGCCGCTGCATCGCCGTAGCGGCGTTCCTTGTACACGGACTCGGCTTGGGCAAATGAGACGTTGGCAGGAATGCCAGTCGACGCCACGATTCCGGAGTCGACTGTCGAAACGGAGGTCGGCACCGAGGTCGAGTCGTTGTGAGTCTCTTCTTACTGCACGCCGTCGCTGCGACAAGTGCGAGCGCGGCGATTGAGAAGCCCGCCACATAGGTCCTATCGATTGGGCGAGCGGGAAGCATAACGCGGATCATCTGATCCTCCTTGAAGTGCGCCTTGGAGGCGCTGGTGTGATGAAACGACGCCAACACGAAGCGCAAGCGCGGACCCATCGCTGAGGAGACCTAACGCGACGCGCTAACTACCTGTCATTCAACGAGGTGGCTATTGGCGGCGGATTGCGCCTACGCCGCTTCGTGTTCGCTCGGACACACCGCGAGAAGGGTGATGTGTCCAGTCAGACACATCACGTGTCAGCGACTGCTGATCTCAGGGGCGGACGTCGCGTAGGTGGGCGAGCCCGATGTGTCGGTCACGTCTCGCCGGACGGCAAAAGGCTCCTCCTGCTCAGAGGAGTCGAGGACCAGCGGCTCGTGGTCACTGTCAATGAAACTTTGATCAGCACTAGACCGTCTAGTGGTCCATGGCCGCCACGCCAGCACCACTACTGCAGGGGACGCTCGATCTCATCGTGCTGCAGCTCCTCCGCGCCGAACCCACGAACGGCTACGATCTCACCCTTCGCATCCAGGCGATCTCGCGGGACGTCCTCCAGGTCAACGCTGGATCGCTGTACCCCGCTCTCTATCGCCTCGAAGAGCAGGGACTCATCCGCGGGCAGTGGCGCGAAACGCATACGGGACGTCGCGCGAAGGTCTACTCCCTGACGGTCGCTGGCCGGAAACGTCTCGCCGACCAACGAGCGAGCTGGGCACGCTTCTCCGCCGCCCTCGCCGCCATTCTCGACACCACCTAACGCCTCCCCTCTCGTATGAATGCCATCCGTTGGCTGATATTTCGGTTACGCGCGATTGTTCGGCACCGCGCACTCGAACGCGACATGCAGGAGGAGATGCGAGAACACCTCGCGCGTGCCACGGAGCGTTTCGTCGCGCGCGGCATGTCACCGGCACATGCCCGAGCTGCCGCTCGCCGCGAGTTCGGTCACCTCACGGTGATCCAGGAACAAGCACGCGACTCGCGTGGTGCGCGTTGGGTCGACGCTCTTGTAGCCGACGTGCGTTTCGCGCTGCGCTACTTCGCGCGCAAGCCCCTGACCGCAGCCACCATCGTCACCGTTCTTGCGTTAGGCATAGGCGCCAACAGCGCGATCTTCACGGTGATGGATGCTGTGTTCCGACGTCCCGCACCAGCCGTTCCTGACGATAAGTCTCACGCCCGTATATACGGATTGGAGCAGACCACGCGCGGCAGCCGCTGGCAGTTGCGCAATTTCTCGTATCCGGAACTGACGCAGCTTGCGGAGCGCCTCGAAACGTTCGCCGAGGTCGCAGGCTGGACCACTCAAGATATCGTGCTCGACCTCGCGGACAGCAGTATCACGCGCGAGGTTTCTGCCGAGTTCGTGACGCCGAACTTCTTCACCACGTTAGGCGTTCGTCTGGTCGCGGGGCCCGGTTTGGCGCCGCACCTCCCCCTCCCGACGACACCGGATCCCGCGGCCGTGATCTCGTTCTCGATGGCCGAGGAGCTGTTCGAATCAGCGGCGCATGCGGTGGGCCGTCAGATCTTCGCGAACGATATTGCGCTGCGCGTCGTTGGCGTCGCATCGCCCCGTTTCCAGGGAGCGATCCCGAACAGCAGGCGTCCCAGTATCTGGATACCGCTGAGCATGCGCGCCGAGGTGGGAAGATCGTCGCCGCTCTGGCTCACAGATTCGGCGCACCTCAGCGTGTTCGCTCGGCTCGCGCCTAACGTCAAAACGCAAGATGCATCCGCGATTGCACGGAACGTCGTTAGCCGAATGCTCCCGGACACACTCGCACGCGCCGGAGCAGTCCGCAGCGCTGAAGTGACCGGCCTCCGCGCGCCGCCGCCGACCCGCGGGATCGAACGAGAGGAAGTCGCCATCGCCATTGCTGCGGGGATCATCGGCCTGCTCATCCTCGCGGTGGCCTGCACCAACGTGAGCGCCCTGGTCGTCGCGGCAGCCGTTGGCCGGCGGCATGAGATTGCGGTGCGACTAGCGCAGGGGGCGTCGCGCGGACGACTGGTTCGGCAGCTGCTTACGGAATCGTCGCTGCTGGCAATAACTGGCGGAGCGTTGGGCCTGGTCCTCTACTGGTGGCTCATCCGCTTCGTCGCCAGCAGCGCGAATTTGGACATCATGCCCGACATAACCAGCCTAACGTTTACGATGTTGTTCGCGCTCGGTACTGGCCTTGTCTTCGGGCTTGCACCCGCGATGCATGCAACGCGCACCGGCCCAGCAGTCGCGCTCCGCGACTCGGGCGGCGGGACGGCGAGCCGGTCGCGCTTGCAGCGAGTTTTCGTGATCGCTCAGATCGCATGCTCGCAGCCGCTGCTGGTCATGCTTGCGCTCGTCCTGTCGGTGACCATCCGGACGCGAGCACCACTTCCACCGGATGTCGCCGAGCACGTGATCACTGCTTGGTTCTGGCCCGCGGCCGTCGGTGATACCGTCCAGCGGCGCCAACTCGTGGACTCGCTGAGGCGGCGCGTGGCCACACTCCCTGGCGTTGCCAGCGTTGTGCCTGAAGTGTCGCCGATTGATTTCTGCGCCGTGCGGCTTGCTTCGACCGGCGCAACGGACGCCGGCGATCCTGTTCCTGTGCTCCTCACTGGTGCGTATCCGGGATATTTCGATCTTCTCGGAGCGCGCATTCTTCTCGGTCGCGATGTCTCCCTCGCCGACACCGCTGGAGGCGACCAGTCCGTCGTTGTCGGAAGCGATGCTGCGCGGCGGATTTGGGGCGACTCGAACCCGATCGGCCAGCGACTCGCTTCAGTGGAGCGCCGCGATGGTAAGACCGATTCGCTGCACTTCGTAGTGGTCGGCGTCGTCGATGCCACGCACCCGGCGATCGTGAGCCAGAACATGAAGCTGTACACAGCGCATGGAAAGCAGTGGAGTGCTGTTGCGTTCCTGCTGCGGTCACACGGGCCGGCTCAGCCGTTCCTGTCGGAGCTGCACACTTTCTTTCGCGGCCATGCACGGTCGCTGACTGTGAATGGTCTGCAGACACTTGCTATGACACACGCTGAGGAGCTGCGCGAGGCGCGGTTAATGGCTGCCGCAACGTTAGGCGCTGCCGTGCTCGCTCTCTTGCTCGCGTCGCTAGGTCTTTACGGCGTCGTCTCGTTGGCGGTCGGGCAGCGCATGCGCGAGATCGGTATCAGGATCGCGGTGGGTGCGTTGCCGCGACGCGTCGCGACGATGTTCTTCTCGTCAGGCGTGCGGCTGAGCGCGATTGCGCTGCTCATTGGACTTCCTGTCAGCCTCGTTGCCGTACGCCTGGGGCTTTCTGAGGGCGTATTAATCGCACCGAAGGCGAATGTCTGGCTGATTGGAGCTGGCACGGCCGGCGTGATGATGCTGTTGGCATCGGTCGCATCGTGGTGGCCGGCGCGCCGAGCTGTGCGAGTTGATCCGGTCGTCACGCTGCGCGTCGATTAGGGGGTCGGGGGGTCGGGGGTCGGATCTTGAAATATTGGTCCTGACGAGCGCACTCGCGAGCAAATTCACGCGGCGTGAAATGGTGTACTAGTGCGTGGTTTAGAACCAACATTTCAAGATCCGACCCCATCAACTAGCGTCCGCCGGCGGCCAGTGACTCGAGGATTCGATCTAATTCCTGGCGCGATAACCATCGTCCCCGGACCATGACACCCGCGATCCGCCGTGTGTCACCGACGCTGCTCAGCGGATTAACGTCGAGCAGCAGAAGGTCTGCCACACAGCCCGCGCGCACTTGGCCGATACACGGCGACGAGCCGAGGAATGCACTCGCGTTTGCGGTGGCCGCGCGCAAGGCGTGGTAAGGCGAGAGGCCCGCGTCGACAAGCTCCTGTAGTTCGTCATGCGCGGAGAAGCCCGGAACAGTGCCGACGTTCAAACCGTCGGTGCCGACGAGCAGCTTCACACCCGCGCTGTCGAACGCTTTCGTGAGCCTTTGCAGCAGGGCGTGTCGCGCGAAAATCCCTGGCGCTTTCTCCGGGCCAAACCGTCGTGTATAGGGATTAGTCTCCGGTCCCCACGAGACTCGAATCGGCGCCGGCAGGTACTTCATTTCCGGGCGGGCGAGGATTGCCGAGAGATCCTGCGCCATGAGTCCGATGATCTTGTAGGCGGTGAAATTCGGCATGAGCCAAATGTCCGCGGCGACCATTTTGCGCGTGAGCTCCGGGATGCGCGGCTCGAACTTCGGCAAGTCGACGTCTCGCGAACTGCCTGTCGTGTCGTATAGAAACTCTTCGGCGTGAGCGAGCGCGTATTGGCGTTCGGCGAACACCGCATCGATGCCTAACGTGCGCGGGGCATGGCCGATGATGCGAATACCCTCGCGCCTTCCAACCGCGTGCAGTCGTGCGTACGCTTCGCGCGACAGCTCGCCGTGCATCTTGATGAAGTCGTAGCCAGCGCGTTTCTGCGCAACGACCTCTTGCTCCACGCTGTCGGGAGTGGTGAAGAACGGCGCATTCACGAAGCGACCCACCGTGTACATATCGGGGCCGAACACGCGTCCCGATCGAATGTCCGATCGTAGCACGATGTGATCTGGCGTTCCCCGCATGTTGAGGATCGTGGTCACCCCGTTGACCGCGTACATCTTCAGCAGCTCGAGCTGAAGCGAGCGTGGGACGGCCATGTGAACGTGCATGTCTGCCAGCCCCGGCATGAGGTACTTGCCGCCGGCCTCGATGCGCGTCCCTCCCGCCGGAATGCGCACTCGGCTGCTCGACCCTACCTGCTCGATGATCCCGTCGCGGATCAACACCGTCTGTCCGGAGAGAATTGTGTCCCTGTCCATCGGAAGCACGTTGGCATTCACGACGGCGAATGTGCCACGTGCCTGCGCCTCCAGCAGAGTTCCGCAAGAGAGCAATAGCGTCAGTGCTGCACGAAAGACTCGCATGGGCTCTTCCATCAGATAATCTAGGGGAACAACATGGCGCTCTCTCCCTTAGATAATCAACGGGTCACCCTCCAGTAACGACACTCGGGCTACTGCTGTCAGCGACTGCTGATCCCGTGGCGGCGCATGATCTTGAGGAGGCTCGCGTGGTCGGCGAGCTCAAGCTGCTGCGCAGTTCGCGTGATGTGCCACTCGTTGCGTTCGAGCGCTGTCACGACGATCTGCCGCTCGGCTTCGGCCTTGAGCTCAACAAACGATCGCGGCGAAGCGCCTAACGTGGCGGGCCGTCCAACTCCGGTGATCTCTTCTGGGACGTGTTCCCGGCCAATCGCCTCACCGTCTGTCGCGATGATCATTCGCTCGACGACGTTGCGCAGTTCGCGCACGTTGTTCCGCTTCCAGTCGTACGACCCCAGCTGAGCAAGCGCTTCGGCGGTGATGCGTTTGCGGCGCATCCCGAACCGCTCGCAAGTCACTGTGAGGAGATGATCCACAAGCTCGGGAAGATCCGAGAGGCGCTCCCTGAGCGGCGGCACGCGCAGCTCGTGCACCTTGAGACGAAAGAGAAGGTCCTGGCGGAAACGCGCAGCGGCGACTTCCTCGGACAGGTCACGATTTGTCGCCGCGATGACGCGCGCAGGAACCGGAAGCGGCCGCGTGGCACCAAGCCTAACGACTTGTCGCTCCTCCAGCACACGCAGCAGCTTCGCTTGCGCCGCCGGTGGCAGTTCGCCGATCTCGTCGAGAAAGAGCGTGCCTTTGCCCGCCGCTTCGAACGCGCCTTTGCGTGTGACGTGCGCACCAGTGAATGCACCGCGCTCGTGGCCGAACAGCTCGCTCTCCACGAGAGTCTCTGGAAGCGCCGCACAGTTCACGACGATAAACGGCTCGCGTTCGCGAGCCTCACCGCTCAGTCGATGCACATCGTGCGCGACCAGCTCCTTTCCTGAACCGCTCTCGCCGATGATCAACACGGTGCTCGGAATAGGCGCGACGCGGGCGATGGAGTCCTTCAGCCGTCGCATGGCCGGGCTTCCTCCGATCAGCGCGCTGTCTTCGGCGGCGTATCGACGCAGCGCCACCACTTCGGCGAGTAACGCGCGCCGCTCGATGGCGTTCTCCACCTCGCGCGCGACCCGCTCAACCGGATCGCCCTTGTCGATAAAGTTGTGCGCACCGAGCCGCATAGCCTGTACGCAGCGATCGTAGTTGCCCGTTCCCGTGTAAACGATGACGGGCACGTCGAGCGCACGTTCGCGCATCTCGCGCAGCACAGCGAAACCATCCTTTCCCGGCATCTCGAGGTCGAGCACGACGCAGTCGACGCTTTCGCGCGCGAGAGTCTCCAGCGCCGCGTCACCATCGAAGGCTGTCAGCGTTTCGAAGTGCGCGAGACGCCGCAGGTCGTACGCGTACTGGTCGGCCATCGGCCGCACGTCGTCTACAATGAGAACGGTGGTCATTTGAGGCGAGCAGGTTGAGACACAGCGGCGGGCAGATCGATCGTGAACGTTGTCCCGCGTCCCGGCTCGCTCTGCACACGAAGCGTCCCGTGCATGTCAGCCGTTAGGCGGCGAACCACCGTTAGGCCGAGCCCGATCCCGCCGTCTTTGGTCGTGTAGAAGTCGTCGAAAGCGTGAGCCAGCTGGTCGGCGGTCATCCCGCCACCGGTGTCCGCGATGCTGATACTGATGTTGCCGTCGCCGGTCCGGGCCGTTCTCAGCGAGACGCTTCCGTTCCCTGGCGTTAGGCTCTCGACGCCGTTGCGCACGAGGTTGTCAAGAATGCGCCGCAGGAGCACCGGATCACCGAGTACCGGCGGCAGGTCGGGCTGCAGTCGCGCTTGCACGGGCGCACCGCCGCCGGCCGCTGCGCGCACCACATCCAAGATCACCGCGTTCGCGTCGAATGCCCGTTTTTCGAGCCGGGGGGACAGCCGCGCGTAGTTGCGCGCCAACGTGTCGAGAAAGGCAAGGCTCGACTCCAGCGTCGCGCGGCGCTCGGCGAAGACGGCCGGCAGCTCGCGTGGCTCAAGCTCCTGCACTTCGGCGAAGTGTCGCACGACGTTGCGAATCGGGATCAGCCCGTTCTTGATGTCGTGGTTTACCTGGCGCGCCATCTCGCCTACGGTGGCAAGACGCTCTGCATCGCGCAGCTTAGCGGCGCTGGCGCGGAGTCGTCGCGCCGTCGACACCAACCTTCGTGCGAGCGCGCCGATCTCATCGTCGCGCGCTATCGCGATCTCGACGTCTGGACCGTCAAGGTTGATGGAGGCGGTGGCGTGCGCCAGGTCGGCGAGCGGGCGACTTAGAGAAAAAGAAAGCCACATGCCTAACGCAAGCGCTCCGACGACCGCCAATGCCACGGCGGCGAGAAACCAACGATCGACGTCCGCGTGCAGGGAGTCCAGGTCGGCGGCGGAATAGTTGATTACCAGCTGTGCCGATCCGAGCCGCGCGGAGTCGGCGGCCGGACACTCCACATACGGCAGCGAAAGCTCCGCCGCGGTGTGACGCCTAACGGCTCGTTCGCCGTTGTCGCGAGCGGATCC
>Ga0187892_10004277_pt1 | contig 24216 bp, 23 predicted proteins | sample MA1701073metaG_FD_139345 | JGI IMG/M metagenome (GOLD analysis project Ga0187892, IMG submission 139345) | Bio-ooze microbial communities from a basaltic lava cave in the Kipuka Kanohina Cave System on the Island of Hawaii, USA - MA170107-3 metaG ... | reverse complement strand
TTGTCGTTCGCGTTCGGCTTCGGCACGCTTAGCCATCGTCCGGACCATTGACTCCGGCAAAATAATATCTTTAAGCTCCACTCCTAAAACCTCTAGCCCCCAGCCGCCGGTTGTTTCGCTAACGATATCCTTGATTCGTTCTGCTACCGTATCGCGCTTTGTCAACAAATCATTCAGTTCAGTCTCACCGACTACATTTCTCATAGTTGTTTGAGCCAGTTGGTCTACGGCGACGCCAAAGTTTTCTACTTCCAGCACAGCTTTCGCGGAGTCAATTACACGGTAAAAAATAACAGCGGAGATACGAGTAGTAACATTGTCTTTAGTGATGGCTTCCTGATCCGGTACACTGACTGCTTTGGTTCGGACATCTACTTTGCGGTAGAACTGGATTATCGGAAAAACCAGTCGCCACCCCGGTTCCATAACACCTGTAAAACGGCCGAACGTAAACTTTACTCCACGCTGGTACTGATTAATCTGCTTAATAGAAACCAGTATTAACGCCAATATGGCACCAAGCACAATAGCTAGCCACAACATAGTTTTTTCTCCCTAACTACTGATGATTGTATTCCTGAGTGTGTCTAAATACAATTCAAACCAGGAATATTTTGTATTAACTTGTTATAAATCAAAGTTCGCCCCAGTTTTGGCCGTGAGAAATATCAACTTTGAGTTTGACTGGTAGTTTATAGGCGCTTTCCATGGTTTCTTTAACCATCTTGCCCAGTTTTTCGGCCTTCCCTTTCGGGCACTCCAGCAAAATGCTGTCATGAATTTGAAGTAGCAATTTGCAGTCATCGTCTAACTGGTCCTGCACCTTAATCATGGCTAGTTTCATGATGTCGGCTGCCGTGCCCTGCAAAGGATGGTTGACCGCCGCTCGGTAAGCCGCCTCGCGGACCGCGAAGTTGGAAGATTTAACGTCCGGTGTTGGCCGTCGCCGACCTAGCAGTGTCTCTACATACCCCTGTTCTAGCGCCAGCTTACGGGTAAGTTCAATGAATTCTTTCAGCTTTGGCCGGATTTCAAAGTATTTATTTATAAACTCCCGGGCCTCGCCAAAGCTCAGGCCCGAACTAATACTCAGGGCGTGCGGCCCCAGCCCATACATGATGCCAAAATTGACAGCCTTGGCCGAGTAGCGCTGATCTTTGGTAACTTTTTCCGGCGGAATATCATAGATAGCCGCCGCCGTTTCGATATGGATGTCGCGGTCGGCGTTAAAGGACTCAATCATGCCCTCATCACCAGATAATGTGGCGGCCAAGCGAATTTCGAACTGGCTGTAGTCGGCGCTGACCAATACATTACCCTTCTCTGCCACAAAGGCCGTGCGGATGCGCCTGCCCAGCTCCGTCCGAACAGGAATGTTCTGCAAATTGGGGTCTGCGCTGGAGAGCCGACCAGTAGGAGCGATAGTCAGGTTAAAAGTTGTGTGCACTCGGCCGTTTTTGTCCACGACCTTGGGCAAAGTATCAACATAAGTATTTTTGAGCTTAGCCGCCTCGCGGTACTGGGTAATCAGATCAATTATGGGGTGCAGTCCGCGCAGTTTTTCCAGCTCGGAAGCGGCGGTGGAATAGCCAGTCTTGGTCTTTTTGATGTTGGTAGTTGGCAGGTTCAACTTCGTGAACAAGGCATCGGCCAACTGCGTTGGTGAGCTGATATTAAACTCGTAATCGGCATGGCCGTAGATAGTTTGCTCTAGGTCGCTGATAGCGTCTTCCAGCTCATTGGAAAATTTGTTCAGGTACTTGCTGTCCAGTTTTATGCCGGCCATTTCCATATCGGCCAACACGGTTGTTAGCGGCCATTCCACGTCTTTGGCCAGCTTGGCCACTTTGGGCATTTTGGCCAGTTCTTTTATCTGATGCTTGTGAAGCTCGTTGATAACGGCAATAAATTCGGGCGCGCGGTGCATCAAATCTTCAGTCGGGATATCCTCGAACGATTCGCCATTAAAATTTAGGTCGCTGATGGCTAGGTCTGTCAGCGACTGGGCCCGCACTAGCGAGTTTATCAAAAAAGCTCCCACCAGCACGTCGTGGGCGACGTTTTGTGGCTCAATACTTAGGTTTTTAAGCGCCTTAAAGTCACTTTTAATGTCGTAACCGACCTTGCCAATTTTTTGATTTTGCAAAACTGCTACTAAAGCTTTATGTAGCGCTTTGAGCTTTAACTTGGTCAAATCAAAGGTGTAAATTTGTTTTTCTGTGCCAACAATCAGCACCTGCGGGTCGGCTCCGTGGCGCCCGGCAGCCCGGGAATGTACAAATATAGTTTTCGCTCCGCCCAAATTTACTTTAGATAATTCTTTTTCAGAATTTACGAGCACATTCTTTGGCAGCTTTAGCTTCACGCCGCCAATTGTATCGGTTTTGGGAGTGCTGGATTGCATATTAGCTGGCAGATTAGCTAGCAAGCTTCTAAATTCCAGTTGCTGCAACAAATCTTTTAAACGCTCGGTATCTATTTTAGTGCCGTCCATCTCGCCCAAGTTCAACTTCATCGGCGCGTCAGTCCAAATGCAGGCTAACTCTTTAGAAAGATAAGCCAGCTTCTTACCGGCTTCCAACTTGGCTCGCAGGGTCGGTTTGATATCGTCCAAATTTTTATAAACGCCGTCCAGTGTTTTGTAGTTCTTCAGCAGCTCAATTGCTGTCTTTTCACCCACGCCCGGCACACCCGGAATATTATCGGAGCTATCGCCTTTTAGGGCCTTCAAATCCAAAAATTGCTCGGCATCTATACCATATTTTTGCTCAAAACTTTCCGGATGGAACAGCTCGATGTTGGTCAGACCTTTTTTGAGTGCATAAACGTGTACATGCGGACCGACCAGCTGTAGGGTGTCGAGGTCCGAGGTGATTAGCATGACCTCCACATTTTTCTTGGCGGCCTGCTTGGCCAGAGTGCCCATAATGTCGTCGGCCTCGTAATCATCCAGTTCGTACATGGGCCAACTAAAAGCCTGCAAAAGCTCATGCAACAGAGGTATTTGGGCGTAAAAATCCGGTGGCGCCGGCTTGCGGCCAGCTTTATATTTGGGATACATCTGCAGTCTTTTCCGGATATTGGTTTTAGGTTTGTCCCACGCCACGGCTACATAATCGGGTTTGAGTTTTTTGATTAGCTCCAAGCTCATGGCCGCGAAACCGTATACTCCGCCGGTTGATATGCCCTCTTTGGTGCTTAAATTGGGCAGGGCGTAATAGCCCCTATAAAAAACAGACTTTCCGTCTATCAATGCGAGCTTCTTGCGTTCACCTGCCATTAGCAATAATTATACGCCACAGCTACGGATATAAAACTGCTTATGTCTGGGGGCAGTTTAGGGGTTGTTGGTGATGTTTACGTTGATGTTTGTAGAGTTGCAGTTGCTGGCGTTACCGCTGGTGGCAGTACCACCGTTAGTGTTGCCGTTGTTGCTGGCATTCCCCGAACTGGCGGTTTGGTCGTTGTTATTGTTTACGTCCACCGTTGTATTACCGTTGCCAGTTCCGCTGACATTGACATTGGTGTTAGTGGTATTGTCGCCACCTGTACATTGATTCGGAGGGGGCGGCGGTGTAATTGCACCGCTTGATATCGTGTTGCCTGTTAGCGTCGCCGTGGTAGTCAAAGCGGCATATGTGGGTATGGCGACAGCAGCGGAAATAACCAACAAAAATACTGTCAATTTACCGGCCAGTGCTAACTTTGCTTTGCCGGCTGAACCTTTCATTCGGGTTAAGACCCTTGCTGAAATGTAAGGCTGCATCCTGCGATAATGATCGCTTAAACGGCGGATTTCGCTGATAACGATAGCCAGAGCTGGGATGTAGATAAGAGCCAAAAGTCCAAGCGGCGTGCGGACAAAATTCACGCCGTGGCCTAGATAAGGCACAGCGGTCTTAACCCTACCAACAACGCTGTTAGCAAAGACCACCGGGTCCGGTGCCCTGTTGGCGTCACCCTTCACGGTTATCTGCGGCCCGTTTATAGCAATTATCCGGTGCGTGATAGTTTGTTTTTGGTTGTGCGGATTGACGTAGGTGATTACGTCCCCAACCTTCAAAGAAGATATGGGGACACGGTTCACTAACACCATATCGCCTGGATTGATGGCTGGACGCATACTGCCGGTTTGCACAGACAGCGCTTTCCAGCCACTTGTAGGTAAACTCAATATAAATGGCAACGCGCACATTCCAAGAAACAGCGCGATACCGCTCAGCTTCAATACTGTAGTGAGCTTGCCCATAGCCGGTTATATTTGTTTTAGAAGCTTGTACCAGTGAATACTAGTGGAAAGCTACCGATAGATGCTGATGAACCGGTAACCGCACTGGCGCCCAAACGTACCTGCATCGTGAAAGCAGTCGTCAAAGGAAAATCCAGAAAACCAGGTACGCCTGTCGAAATGTTAGGCATATTTCTACCAGCAGACTCCAGTTGTGCCAGCGTATATTCAGCAAAACCTGGAGTTGTTTGGTTCGTGAACTTTACGAATACTTCGTTTCTATCGATTGTACCCGTAGCGAGACCAGCACCAGCTGAAACCGTTACATCCAGTTGTGCAGTGCCATTATTTTCTAGCCTTAAGGTTTGTCCTGAACCATATGCTGCCCCTGGCAACAAATTATTAAAGGCAAACCCTGGTTCGCTAGACGTGGCAACTGTATCGCCATCACTGCCGTCTACTAATAACCCAGCGGTAGCGCTTGATAGAGTATTACCTGTTAATGTTGCTGTTGATGTTAGAAACGCGAACGTAACGCCGGCCGCCAAAACAGCGACAGCGCTAATTACCGCCACTGCACGCAGTAGCGGATTGATGGTACGTATACTTTGCATACGCTTCCCTCCCCCTCACTTAATTGTCTATATATTATCTCATTAGCATAAACGTAATCTCAATGTGCTTTTGTCAACATCATGTTCTTTTACCGAAAAATCTCGGGGGAATGAAAACACTTAACTAGTCAACTAATTTCCACCACCTTTTACCGAAAAGGTGGCGCCAAAGCTCTCGGACATTCGAAAACACTATTGAATTTGATCTAGTCCTCTTGCCGCGCCAAAACAACGACAAGCGGTCTTGTTCCCTGTCTCCATTAGGAGGAACTTCGACACAGTTTTGGCTTGATTCGGCAAACCGAACTACCAAATTCATCGGTTTTCTCGAGTCCGAAATATATAATGTCAGACTGAGACCCATCAGAGGTCGTATCTATGCCAGCACGAAGAGCGAAGCTTGTTCAAAAAAAGTGGGGTAAAGAGCGCAAGTGCAGCCGGAGTAACCAACTGGATTACCCCGCGTGAAACGCACACTTTTTTGAATATGCGAGCGAAGTTGACAAATATAAGCTTTAGTATTACAATTGCTTTAATCAATTAGCCTACAGCAGAGGTGATTGTACCGAACTTTAACCCTTCCACCTGCTCCCGGAGGAGTAAATGTCCGCCGTTCCTACCCATCAGGAACTAGTCGATCTGGACATCGACGCCCGACTTCTTGAAGTCTGGTGTGATATTTGGGCTGATGTCCAATCAGGCAAGCTGCCCGAAGCACTGCTCCCGCTCGTCGCCAAGCACATCCGCGCCGCATACGGCCGGGGCTACTGTGCCTGCATCGACGAAGACGAATGGACTCACGGCTCCCTGCTTCACGCCCATGGCTACTCAGTACCCAGGCGCCGCAGTTCAATCCCCTAGACCTCTCCCTACCCCTGCCGGAAAGGACTCCCGTGTGGAGGACTAACATTTCCAGGTGTGGTGCACAGGCGACCACGGCAGTGAGATGTCACGCCAGCAGGTTGAATCGCCCAAGTCCGGCCGCCAGAAACTGTGTCGGTACGACTAAGCACCGGCAGAGATGCTGGCCTTGTTCGCCGGTACCACAAAGTCGGAGGTGTATGCCGCGTGAAGCTCAACGCTTCGACAACCGCATCGGGAGGGTGCCTTGTGGATAAGCCCAAAAGCTCAACCCTGCGCCCGTCCACCTCGTCGACTACCGCCGCAACCTTTCGGTACGGCGTGAACCTGCCAAGGCGCCACTGAGTGTAGCGCCGAAGTTGAGGGGTCCAACCAACTGCTCGCATGGAACGGGCTCAGGAAGGAGGTGAGATTTGAGCTGGAACAAGAAGGCTCAGTGATTTCCAGTCTCCGAGTCGAGAGTTTGGACAATCACCTTAACGACTTTGGACAACCCCGCGACAAACGGGGTCGGAAAGGAGATATGCAGATGCATCCGCCCTAGGGCGGAACGCTCACATAACCAACCCCAAGTGCCCAAAGTGGGGAAGGCTCACATGAGCCTTCCCCACTCATAAACCCTTGAGACTCAGGAACCCTGGGTCTTTTTTAATTCATAAATTTCGACAGCTCTTTTTCGGCCTGGTCTTTGAACGCTCCGATATCATCACTATCATTCACGATAAAAATATCGGCCCGCTCTTTTACCCCGCTCAAGCTGAGCGTGGCTTCATCGCCGCTTGGCTTCATTTGAGCCTGCTCTTCGGCTAAAAACTCATCAAAAGATACGTGGTCTTCGGTACCGCGGTTTCGGTCGACGATTCGCTGGTAGCGAACCTTTGGGTCAGCATCTGTCCAAACCACCCGGCCCCCCAGTTCCTGCACCCTGGCTGCTTCACCCGGATGGCGCAGGCTGGCGATAACCAAACCCTGGTATTTGTCACGGCCGCCGCTTCTGTGAAACTGCTGGACCGCTTTGTCCACCAGCACACCCAGGCCATGCTCCCGTCGCCACTCGGCGCTAAGAGTCCGAAGGTTTTTGCGCTCTATAGGCACTCCGCGTTTTTTTAGCTCGTCACGTAGGATTTCGCTGACCGACACAAACAGCCAGCCATGCCGATTGACCAGCATTTCCGAAACGGTGTCTTTGCCCGAAGCGGTCGTACCGCTAATGCCGATGATATTTACAGCCATTGCTTAAATTGTACCGCTTATTCCAGATCTTCCGGAGTTATCCCGTACTTGCCAGCATTGAGAAATAGCCTTTTTAAGATACGGTCTTCTAGCTGACGGACGCGTTCGCGGGTAATGCCCATTTCTTGGCCTATGACCTCTAGAGTTCTTGGCTCCTGGCCATCCAGCCCATAGCGGCAAATTATGATGTTGCGCTCTCTTGGTCCCAAACTGTTTATCAGATCCCAAACATTCTCCGCGGATACTTGCCTAGTGGCTTGATCGCCAGTATCGACAGCCTGCTTATCCACTAATACGTCCGCCAGCTTGCTATCATAGCCAAATACGTCACCCTCGCCTATCGGCGCGTCTAAAGAGGCTGTTTGATGCTGAGTGTCTATTATGCGACGAAGATCTTCCACTTCCTCAGTGTCCATGTCAAGCATTTCGGCGATTTCTACGACCGTTGGTTCACGCGAAAGACGGCTCGTTAGTTCGTTTTCGGCCGTTCTGAGTTTAAAAATCTTTTCGCTGACATGTACAGGAGTGCGAATAGTCCGGCTTTTATCGGCCATGCCGCGCGTGATGGACTGACGAATCCACCAGGTGGCGTAGGTACTGAATTTGAAGCCTTTGCGCCAGTCGAATTTTTCGGCGGCACGATATAAGCCTAGGCTACCCTCTTGGATCAAGTCCAAAAGCGGCATCCCATGACCTTGGTATCTCTTGGCCAGAGATACTACCAAGCGCAGATTGGCTTCTATCATCCGGTGCTTAGCCTCTTCGTCCCCGCGCTCAATACGTTTAGCCAGCTCTACTTCCTGATGAGCTTTAAGCAAAGGATGCTTTTCCATGTCTCGATAAAACAATCGGAGTGGGTCGAAATTGATTACATCACCGTCTGGGCTCATAGAATTGGCTTTAGATTTCTTTTGATTTTTGTCGGTGAAAAATTCTTCGGCATCCCGAGCCAACTCGGGATCTTCATCGAGCTTTTCAAGTTCGGCCCAATCTTTTGGCCGACTGTGTTCCAGCAAGGCATCCAGACCAGCTTCATATTCCGGCTCATCTGAAGGTGGGACCGGCTGAAATTCAGCCGGTCTTTCTGGGTGGTCAGGAAACTCACGCGGTGCCTCCATGCTTAAAATATAACCCTCTTAAGTCAGCTAAACATGAGCAATTTTATTGCAGATATTCGTGCAGTTTGCGGGCATCCTTGTGCTTACGCAATTTGGCCAGAGCTTTGGCCTCGATTTGGCGGATGCGTTCGCGAGTGACGCTGAACTCCTGCCCTACCTCTTCCAAAGTGTGGCTTTTGCCATCATCAAGACCGAAACGAAGCCGCAGAATTTTTTGTTCTCGCTCGGTTAAGGTGCCCAAAATTTGCTTGACTTGCTCTTTTAGCAGCTGCTCGGAAGCCGATTCGGTTGGAGTTTTGGTATCTTCATCCTCGATAAAATCGCCCAGCACGCTATCTTCTTCGTCGTCGCGTACACTGGCGTCTAGGCTGGAAATATCCTGCTTAATTTTCATGATGTGCTCGACCTTATCGACGTCCATTTCCATAGCCACGGCGATTTCGTCGTTGGTTGGTTCACGATTTAGCTCCTGGGTCAGGCGGCGCTGAGTACGCAGCAGTTTGTTGATGGTTTCGACCATGTGTACCGGGATACGGATGGTGCGGGCTTGGTCGGCAATGGCCCGGGTTATGGCCTGGCGGATCCACCAAGTAGCATAAGTACTGAATTTGAAACCTTTGTCGGGATCGAATTTTTCGACGGCCCGAAGTAAGCCGGTGTTGCCTTCTTGAATAAGGTCTAAAAGGTCCAAACCGCGCCCGACGTAGCGCTTGGCAATAGACACTACCAAGCGCATATTGGCCTCGGCCATGGCGTCTTTGGCCCGCTTTTCGCCGGCCACTACCCGGTGGGCTAGGGCTAATTCTTCTTGAGCAGTTAAGAGGGGGATTTTGCCGATTTCGCGCAGATAAAGACGCACCGAGTCATCGGCGATATCGTCCATATAGGTCGAGTCGGCTACCAGCTCTTCACTGTCCTCGGCGACCCATTCGTCGCTGAAATCTTCAGCTGACGGCTCGGCGGTGGCAATGACCTCGACGCCAGCATCAGTAAGATCGGTATACAGCGCGTCAAGCGTATCGATATTGGCGGGCGTATCCGGAATAAGATGAAAAATCTCGCGCTGTTCCAGCGAGCCTTTCTTTTTACCGCGCTCCAGCAGCTGGCGCAGCTCTTTCTCGTAATTCTTGGGCTCAGCGTCCGATCTTTTTACTAGAGTTTTTGGTGACATGAACAACAGTTCCCCTGCTATTTTACCCGCCAAAATTTTTTTCTGAAATTTTAGGAGGGTTAATCAATTTATTCAGTTTATCGGCCTGACGCATGAGTTCTCTGAGTTCTTTTGAGTCGGTAGTTTTGCCCATGGACTTGGCCAGCGCACGTTTTTGAGTTTTGACATATCTGCCTATCAGACGGCGTTTAAGATTTAAGGCCTGTTCTTCTAAGTCTTCTAAGGCCAAGCTTTGGTATAGCTCCTCAAACTGCAATGCTATAACTTTAACATAATCGCTAATCTGTTGCAACTCTCGTATAGGCTCGGAGCCGCCTTTGAAGGCTGGGTTGGCTTTTAAAAACTCCAGCAGTCGGCGCGGAGCTCCTTCATTGAAAAAGGCCGGATCCCAATTTTTAAGATGCTTGCGAAGTTTAGGCTGCATTAGCATCATGGCCAGCAAATGATCCTGCAGTTTTTGGTACTCGGCGGCTTCAGAGTTGGCGGCAGCCGGTAAAATTTTAGCCGCTCGGCGCGGAGTCTCACCAGGCGAAGTTGTAGCGTATAGTTTAGTTTTTACGGCCTCAAAGCTGGTATCGGTAAGCTCGGCAATTTTTTTGAGGTAGTGTTCTTGCTCCACGGCGTCGCTCAAGCGACGGATGGTCGTAAGCAAAGCGTCGGTAAAAGCCCGTTTTCCTGGAGCACTTTTTAGATCCAGCTCGTCCGCATAACGCTCGATTAACCAATCCGGGGCGTACTTGGCATCTTTGATAGCTTTTTGCCACAGCTTAACGTCTTTGTGCACCAGTTCATCGGGATCTTTAGCGCCTGCCAGGGTGATAATTCGCAAAGCTACGCCGGCTTTTTGGGCCAGAGGAATTATGCGCTCGGTAGCCGCCACGCCGGCGCGGTCGGCATCGAAACTGAGGCGGATATCACCGCTGAAGCGTTTAAGCTGCGACAGGTGCATCTGCGTCATGGCCGTGCCGGCGCTGGCTACCACGTTCGCAACGCCCGCCTGATGGCTGCTGATAACGTCTAGGTTGCCCTCGGTCACTACCACAAAACCTTCCTTACGAATGGCTTCTTTAGCCAGATGCAGTCCGAAAATATGCCGGCCCTTATCGTACAGCAGAGTTTGAGGCGTGTTTATATATTTAGGCGCGTCAGGCTCGTCGACCAGCAGACGAGCGGTGAAACCGATAATTTTGCCCTGCCCGTCGCTCAAGGGAATCATGATGCGGCCGCGGAACATATCGCTCACACTGCTGCGACGCTCGAAACTCAAGCCAGCCCGTTTCATCTCATCAGTAGTAAAGCCATGCTTGGTCAAAAAATTTGTCAGCGCAGAGCTCTGGCTGGGTGAATAACCGAGTCGCCAGGTCAGCAGAGTCTGCTTAGTAAAACCACGCTCCTTAATAAGATAATGCAGAGCAGCGCGGTTGACCGTGAGTTGTTTTTGATAAAAACGGGCGGCCAGTTCCAATGCTTCACTGCCCCGCGCTTTGAATGAACTACTGGCTCGATTGGTTGAAGTGCGAAATTGCTCTAAATCAACACCGGCCTGGCGAGCCAGCAATTCCAGCGCCGCTCTAAAGTCCAGGCCCTCGGCTTCCATTACGAAACTAAAAACATCACCGCCCCGCCCCGATGAAAAATCGTGCCAAATCTGTTTTTCGGGGCTGACCATGAAACTGGGCGTCTTTTCGTTGGTGAACGGGCTTAAACCCTTGAAATTCCGGCCGGCTCGCTTAAGCTGCACGTACTGGCCAATGACGTCTTCAATATTTAACCGCCCCTTTACTTCACTAACCGCATCCATACCCACAGTTTCGCACCGCAAAAGCCTGCTGTCCAGCGAAGCCGGCCACTCCACTTTTGCTTGTAGCGACCTACTGCGTCAGAAACTGCGGTGCTCCTTCAACGTATTTCTATATACGCCTCAGTCCGCTCCTCTTTTCCTCCTTGTATCCCATCTACATGCGAAAACTGTAGGTAGGGCTAACAGCTTACGGCATACAGCTTAAGCGTGTATCCACTTTGCTATGATGAAGATAATGAGAACTAGTCTTAAGATTGGCTGCGAGGCTTGGATTGTAAGAGATAACCAAGTTCTTCTAGGAAAAAGAAGGGGCACAGCAGGCTCTGGAACTTGGGCGCTTCCAGGGGGGCATCTTGAGTTTATGGAACGTGCCGATGAGTGCCTTGTAAGAGAATTAAAAGAAGAAATGGATCTTACTGTTAAACTCTCAGACCTAAAGCTTCTAGCCGTAACTGATGATTTAAGCCCAGATACAGCAAACCACTACGTCCATCTTACTTTTCAAACTGAGATTGGTGGCCAAGAGCCTAAGCTTTGCGAACCAGAAGAATGTGAAGAGTGGAAGTGGTTTGGAGTCGATAAGTTACCTGCTAATATTTTTCCACCCCATGCCAAGATTTTACGAACAATCAAAAGCCAAAAAATCTACTTACCGGAATAAGAATTTTTCTGTCCCGGTATGACTCTCTTATTTAAATACTTAACTAGTCAAGTATTTCCTACCCTACCCTCTAATCTCTATGCCCTATATAATGTGCTTATGCCTTCACAAGTGCAGGATCCTTTGCCGGATAATGCCTCTAGTTCCAACCCTTACGGTTTTATCTTAGATACTCAGCATCAGTCTGAACAAAAACCTAAGAGGATGCCGACCAATTTGGGCAAGCTGACCCTAATGATAGGTGCCGGCGGCCTTGGGCTGGTTTTTTTGATTATTATAGCCGTGGCCATCATTGGCGGCGGCGGAGCCTCTAAAGATTTGATCAGCGCCTTGGCCAGGGGTCAGGAAATAGCCCGAGTCAGCGCCTTGGCCCAGCCTCAACTCCGCGATACCGACTTGCAGGGCTTAGCGGCTACTACCATTATCTCGCTGACCAGTCAGCAGGCTGAGCTGAGCGCTTATTTAAAATCTAGCGGCACCAAAATAGATACTAAGTCTTTAGCTATGTTCTATAGCTCAAAAACCGACAGCGATTTTAAAAACGCCGCCAGTAACGGTAACCTGCCCAGGGTTTACACGGAGTACCTGAAGCAAAACCTGGGGGCCTACACCACCTCTTTGCGAGCCGCCTACAAAAGTGGTTCTAAAAACACTAAAGCCAAGGTCGCCCCTGCCATACTAAGTTCCCAAACTCTCCTAGCCGCCCCTCAAATTGCCTCCACTAAATAAAGTCAGCTGGCAACTAGATCATAGCTCAAGCGGATAAGCCCCTGTATCTCCGGCCAGTCCAGTTGACCTGATAAAACGATTGTATTCCAATGTTTTTTGTTAAGGTGATAGCCCGCCATGACGCTCTCGTATTTTTCCCGCAAAGTCACTGCCAGCAACGGGTCGCATTTTAAACTTATGCGCACCGGATCACTTTTTTCAGCAACGAGGGCAAACATCTTATCTTTAACTTTGTATACTGCCACATCTTCGCCGAATGGATAATCCAAACGAGCACCGGGCATACTCAGCAGGTATTTTTCGACCTTTTTATGGCTTATCATCCCAGTTCGTGCTCCTGAATATTTGCTCTACCCGGCGGTTTGTTTCTCCAAAATTCATGTCGTGCTCAATGGGAGTCTTCTCTTTTATTGAAGTACTGATAGCTCTTCCCTCACCTATATAAAAGCCAATGTGCTCATGCCAGCCATCGTCAAATTTTTCCTTTTCCCATACTAAAACATCACCAGCTTTTGGGTCTTGAACCTCCTGCCAGCCTGATGCTCTTAGATCTTCGACTGTTCTGACAATCGTACCGTGAACGCCATTAATTTTTTTAAAGATGGTTAAAATCGAGCTTACATAAAAGGCGCAAGAATTATCGCCGTCACTTAAAGCATCGAACTCCCCTTTGTCTGAGGTGTGGACATAAAAGTTGCGAAACAAGTTTGACCCAACCGAGTTACGAATGGCTTGAATGTAAGACTTGAAGTAAAGCCGCTGGGGCTTTTGCGGGGAGCTATTTTTTGGCATTAGACTTGCTTTTACCAGCCGGTTCGAAGCCAAGACAGGCGGAGTTGATGCAAAAGCGCATGCCGGTTGGTTGCTCAGGCGCGTCGTGAAAAATGTGGCCTAAATGACTACCGCAATTCGCGCAAGACACTTCAACTCGCTGCATGCCATGAGCGCGGTCTTCGGTGAGTTTAATGGCGTCGGTTTTAGCCACGTCATAAAAGCTCGGCCAGCCAGTGCCCGAATCGAATTTGGTATCGCTGGAAAAGAGTTCGGCGCCGCAGACCGCACAGGTATACATGCCGCTCCCTTTATGGTTCAGATACTTACCGGTGAACGGCTGCTCGGTACCTTTTTCACGCAAAATACGGTATTGCTCTGGTGTCAGCTTGCTGCGAAGTTCTTTATCGGAGTAGGGCTTGGTCATTTCTTTTTTGCGGCCTTAGCCTCGTCCTTCTTGCCGTCCTCTTTTTTCCTATCCAGGCGATCGAGTCTTAAACCGTGCACTACCAAGTAAATTATGACGGCGATAGTTAAGAAACTAATTAAACTGCTAAGAACCACACCCCAGGACAGCTTATTGGTGCAGACCCCGTCAACCCTGTCAAGACAAATAAATTTGTTGTTCAAGCTGGAACTGCCCGGCAGAATCACGCCGACAAGCGGGTTAACGACATTATCGACAATTGATTTTACAAACACTGTCACCGCTGTTCCTAAAGTTAAACCAACGGCCAGCCCTACCACCCCCTGTTCACGGATAAAGTCCATGAAGCCTTCTAATGGTTTTGACACGCTCTTGCTCTCCTTTTCTGGTCTTATTATAGCTTACATGCGCTCGGGCGCAGCGATGTTCAACAAGCCTAGACCGTTTTTGAGGACTTGGGAGTAAGCTCTGACTAAGCTAAGGCGCATACGCGCCCGAGGATCGCCAATTACTTGGTTGTGTTCGTAGAAACGATTAAAAGCCTGAGCCAGCTCGTACAAGTAAGTGGCGACGTGGTGCGGCATCAGCTCGGCCGTGGCTTTGTGAACGGCTTCGGGATATTCGCTGATTTTTCTTGCTAAGCTTCGTTCGGCCGGTTCAAAGTTCTTAAATTCTGACCCCTGCCCCGCATCACCAGCTTTTTGAATGATGCTGCGTGCCCTGGCATAAGCGTACTGCAAGTAAGGTCCGCTGTTACCTTGCAAGCTAATGGATTCGTCTATATCGAAAATGAAATCGCCGCCGACACGATGTTTTAAGTATTCATACTTCAGGGCACCAAAAACGATGTCGGGACTAGCTTTGTCGCCGCCATAAAGTTCTCGAATTTTTTGCTCAATATCGGTTTGCAGGTCAGTTAGCGTAACCACCTGGCCGGTCCGGCTGCTCATTTTGCCGCTGGCCAGTTTTACGACCCCATGAGAAATGTGTCGTATTTTAGTCGCCAACTCGCCATTAATTTCTTTAATAGCTGCTACCAATACTCGGAAGTAGTCATCAATCTCGTTAGCCGTAATTACGATAAATGAGCTGGCATTTGGGTAATCCCGCTCTTTGGCAAAAGCTAGGCCGATTTCTTTGGCCTCATAGGTAGGCAGGCCTTGACTGGTAATGAAAACCCTTTTGTGTAGTCCGACTTTCTCACCGTCGTAAATAATTGCTCCGTCGCTTTCTTGGAATACTTTTCCGATGTTTTCGCGGACAATTTGGATGCCCTCAATGGCTACTTCACTTTCAAAATATTGCTTTTCGAAAGTTACCTCAAGTCTTTCATAAATCTTATTAAAAGCTTCCAGACTGCGCTTCCGCCCCTCCTCGTAGAGGCGGTTTATTTCCGGATCATCTTGCGAGTATACAAGTTCATTGATTCTATCTATTTCCTTTTTAGCCTGAGGGTCATCCTTATAAGCTCCTGCGCCAGCGGCGTAGGACATACCTAAACCATCCTGATTTTCGGAATTTTTTAGACCAAATATAGCCATAGCTATATGCAGGCCGACGTCTCCGTGGTAAGAAACTTGGCGAACTTCGGCTCCGGAGTTGGCCATAAGCTTACCGATGGCTGTGCCCACGGTATTAGAGTAAGCGTGTCCGATATGAAATTCTTTGAACGGATTTGGATCAGTGTGTTCAAGTACTACTGTCTGACCGGCGTAGTGCTGGTTTTGGCCGTAATTTTCATTGACAGAGCGAATCTCGCTGCCAACAGCCTCATCGGTGAGTCGGAGGTTTAAGAAGCCTGGGCCAGCCACTTCTACTTTTTCTAAAATCGATAGATTTTTTAGATCATCGGCCAGCTGCTGGGCAATTTCGCGGGGATTTTTACCGACACTGAGGGCCAGTTTTAGGGCTATGTTAGTAGAATAATCGCCGAAGCGTTCATCGGGCCTGGTCACTTCGGGTTCTATGTCGGTATTGAATAAATTTTTGGCGGCTGCTTTGAGGGCATACCTTAGCTCCTGCATATCGAATATGATATCAGGTATCCTTGGTCCGCCGCGACCGGCGTCCGTGAGTCGGACGGGCCCATATCCAGATCGCCAAGTATATTGTGCCTATTAAAACAAAAAATAGAACGGTGACATTGATAGCTCGGGGGTGACCGAACGGGTCCACTACCCTGTCGGACACGTCCAAAATAAGCCCACCCGGGTCGGCTACCACATCCCAGCTATTCCAGCGCAAATCTCGGCCTAAATAAATGGCGAAACTGCTCAGCAGTAAAATAATAGCTACCATTGCCCCGCTGACCCGTGAGCCTAGCCGCTTTCTTAGCTCAAGGTGGACTAAATATAAGCTTGCAAATCCCAGCACGAAACCACTGATAACCAGGCTAGTCATCAGCACGATATCGTAAAGCTGGCTTATTTCACCGGTTGCCCGGATATGAACAAAATCTGTCAGTACGTACCAGCTATTTGGCAAAAAGACTAGCCATAGGACACTGAGGCTCAGGTTTTGCCAGCTCAGCCAGCGTTGTTCCTTGAGTTGCCCGACTAAAACCCAGGCGAAAATAAGGCATGCCCACGCCAGGGCCAAATTTTCAGGTATGAACCAGTAGCGATAAGTACCGGTCATCAGGATTCGGACCAAAAAGAGTATCAGGCAAAGTAGACTGATTAGCGAAGCAGCCTGTAAATAACGCGTCTCCCTATCCCCGAGCGTTACCATGCCAGCATTATAGCCTAAAAATGGCGACCCAGGGTTGTGCTAAAGTTAAATAAGAAAGAGGCGACAAGCATGAAGCTGATGATAATACTGGGTAGTTCACGGCAAGGCCGCAAAGGTGAAGTTGTCGCCAGGTGGGTCAGGAAACACGCCGCGGAGCGTTTTGAAGTTGACTTTGTTGATTTGCAAACGCTCAATCTGCCTTTCTTCAATGAACCTTTGAGCCCTTTTAGCATGAAGCGTGAAGGTAGGGAATATACTCACCCCGAAGGCCGGACCTGGGCTGAGCGCGTAGCAAAAACCGAGGGCGTGATGTTGGTTACACCCGAATACAATCATGGCTACCCTGGCGTTCTAAAAAACACCCTGGACTGGGTTGGACCGGAGTGGGTTGATAAACCAGTGGCTTTTGTAAGCTATAGCTCCCAAATTACAGGGGGAGTCAGGGCCGTAGAACAGTTAAGGCAAGTAGTTGTGGAGCTCGGCTTGGTCCAAGTGGCCAACGCTATACATATTCCTAGGATTGCCGAAGCCTTCGACGGCGATGAACCGACCCATCCCGGGGCAACCGTGGCCTTAGGAAAAATGTTCGATGAACTTGAAAGATTACAAAGAGCAATGGCTAGTCAAAAAAAGTAGATTAATATTTGACTAGCCAATTTGGACTGTCAATAAGGTGCTCCAGGCGAAACTGCAATTCCTGCATGGTTTCGGAACGACCGACTTCATCCATCCCCAAAACGTTCAGGGCCACAAAGGGCTCGTGGACGTTCATACCGCAAAAAGCCAACGTGCCATGGTTAATATGATGCAGGATCTGCAGCGGTGTGGCGCGGTGGCGACCGCTTTCAAGATAATACTCTTCCGGCCCACCGGCGCTTAAAATTAACATAGCCTGCTTGCCTCTTAGCAAACCGTTTTCGTATATTTTACCGCCGTCCCACGTTACACCCATGGCCAGCACCCGGTCAAACCAGCCTTTCAATATGGCTGGCACGCTAAACCACCATATCGGCGCCACAAACAATATCAGATCAGCCGCTCGGACTTTTTGAATCTCGCCTACGATATCGGGCGAAAAGGCCATGTCGAGTCGGGTGGCATGCCTTTGCTCAAACATATAGTTGAAGTGCTTGCCGGTGGTGGTAACAAAGTCCCATTTCTGAGCCTCGGCATTAAAGCCCTGACCATACAAATCGTTGACCACGATACTATGACCCATTCTGCCCAATATCTCGACCGCCAGATTTTTCATCGACGACGTAAAGGAAGTTGGCTCGTGATGCGCGTACACGACGAGAACATTCACTTCAGAGGCCCACCTTATGTTTGTTCATAAATATACAAAATGCCTATGCTAATTGTATAGCAAAACCATTCGCTTAGATATAAACGTTATGGGATAAGAACATCGACAGAGCCGGTGACTCTGCCGCGCGTAAAAATTAGCGTATTGCTAATTTTATTCTAGGCCGGAGCGCCAAGCGGGCGGACAACTTGGTCCTGCAGACGGAAAATCATTTGGCTAATTTTCCAGTTGCCATTCTTGGTCTTAATAAGAATGTAATCTATGCTTCCTCTAACCGTCCAGGCGTAACGTTCGCCTCGGTCAGCTACATAATGGACGTGTTCTACGGCGGTTGTCACTTTGGCACGATGCGAATTAAGCATTCTAACCGCAAGACGTCGTATGAAGTGACGGGTAGCGTAAAAGTAACTGCCAATTTCTTTGCGCCAGCTTTCAATCAGGCGTTTTTTAGCGATTAGGGCCGGCATCTCGCCGTTTAGGGCTTTATTATCAACAAAAGGGCGTTTAACGAAGTAATTTTCTAGCCTCTCCCATTGCTTCATGTCTTGAAGCAGGGCTACGCTGGTAACGATTTCTTTTATCTGTTCTTTGTCGGTCATGGTGCGTCTTCTTTGGCTCCTTTCCCGATTAGTTTTATCGGTATCCCCAATTCTGGCAAACCAGACTGAGAATTGGCTGTTAGTTTTTCAGCATAGTTGGCAACACATCAGCCTCCCATGCCTAATACTATTATATCATCCCGCTAGCACTTGCTTGGGTAGAAATTTTCTCTGACAGTACTCCGGTAATACATATGGTGGCAAGCTTAAAATAACAGAAGTGGGTGCTATAATCGACTTGCATATGACAGAGACTGCAGCACCCTATGCTGAGCATGAGATAACCGGTGAGCACCTACCGATTGATTTGCGCGGGCCAGTCGCCGAATTGTCCGGGCGCTTAGAGGCTGTAGCGGCTGAAAAAAGTCCTGGCCTTGAGACCGTGGTTAAAATAAATGAGGAGCAGGTATCGCTTGGTGATGCGAGTTTCGAGCCTAGCGCTGAAAAGGGGCTGATAAAATTCACACGCGAACACAAAAAAGAGCTGATAGTAGGTACCATAACCGTAGGCGCATTGATAGGTGCACTAGCGGCCCGCCGTTTTATAAAACGTTCTTAATATCGCCCCTTAAATACCCCTAGCCCTGGACCTTGACCGTACGTGATCTTTTTTTGGGCGGAGTCTTGGCCCTGGGGCCTAACCCTGAACTTGGTGGCGTCGGGCCCTTGGAAGAAGTTTTGACAGCGGGTGTCGGGGGACCGTGATTTTTAAACCTAGTGAAAGCAATGGTGATGACACCCAAAGCGGTATAGGCTGCACCGAATATCCAGTAGGTCTTATCTATTTCTTTAGTCGCTTCAATGGTTAAAGTTCGCAGTTTATCAGTCAGCACTTTGTTGTTCAGGTCAATTTTAGGTGCTACTTGCTCAGAGACGGCTCGGTTAAGTCCCCAGGCGAAGAGCAGTAGTAATATACCGACTATTAGCAAGATAACCCCTACTCTTCTAAGACCTTTTCGTTTTGAATCGCTTAACAAAATAATCGAGGCTACCAGTAGTAGCGTAATAATTCCAAGTACCCAGGGGCTTTGCTTGGCTCGCTGATAGCCTTCGGGTATGTTTTGGATTTCATCGGCAAATACCGATTTATTGGAACCGGCAGTTTTTACACTATCGGCAGTGATAACCGGGTGGTCCAAAAAGTTGCCACCGCTAACAATATTGTTCTGGATAACCGCGGCCTCGGATGCTGGGTCCGCCCCTTTAGGCAGGCAAGTCGCTTTGAAAGCATCGAAATTCTCGGCGCTGGTAGTAGCTGCCACGCATGGCGGCAGACTGGCTAGTCGTTTCTGGGCAGCCTCTGCTACATTTTCAGCGAACCGCGCTTTGGCGGCAGTCAGGTCAATTTGAAAATCGGGCAAAGGTGTTTTGTCATCGAGCCAACGGTATACACTGTCTATAACAGTCTCGGTGTTAGTGCGGACAAAGCTAGGCGAAAATGCTTTTTGGGCGGCTGTTCTTATGGCTGGGTCATCAAGCGAAACGTCACCACCACTGGAAGTTACTTTTCCAGCCTGCTCAAGTAGACCATTAACCACGGAATCGTACACCCGGCTATCGACCAAAATTTGTTTAATGTTGTCAGGACGCGTTCCGATGCGAACAAATCCGGTGTCAATAGCGGTTGCCAATAAAATCAAACCGAGCAGGGGCGCTACGACTACAAGCAGAGCCCTCCTCACAAACTGCATATACTAATTGTATATCCGGTGTCATTTTTTTCCAAACAGCCCTTTATTAGCCCCAAAACTTTTGTTTTTGTCGATAAGATGATGTTGGTCATACTATAATGACAAGTGGTGAAAAGAGGTGAGAAAAGTATTAGGCAGGTTGCCAGGTGTTTTGCTACAAACGGCTTAGGACAATATGGTCTGCGCTTAGCAGTATGCGCGGCGCTTGGGGTTTTGAGTCTTAGTCAGATTGAAGGCACCCATAAGCCATCGCCTGCTTATCGCAATCAACAACCGCTTAGCTTGCTAACTAACCGCTCCACCGTGGTGGCCGAGCAAACGCCTCCCCCAACTCCGGCCGCGCCGCCGCCGCAGTTACCACAGAGTTTAATGCCGTGGCACGAGCCGGTTGAACCTATAGCTATTGCACCAAACAGCGTGCCGGTTATTAATAGAATCGCAACTACCCAACCAGTGGTATTTTTAACCATTGATGACGGTGTTACTAAAACACCCGAAATCATGGATTGGCTAACCACCTATAAGCTGCCGCTTACATTATTTTTAGACAACCATGACATTAGGAATAACTACAACTTTTTTAGGCGCTTACAAACTGCCGGTATGACCATTCAAAACCATACGATGAACCATCCTAAATTAACTAATCTGCCACTGGCTGATCAACAGGCTGAAATCTGCGCAGCGGCTGATACTTATAAAAGCGTATTTGACTACCGGCCAACTCTAATGCGACCACCATATGGTCTTTTTAATGACACGACCCGCCAAGCGGCAGCTTGCGGCATGAAAGCCATTGTCATGTGGCATGCTCGTATTATCAAAGGGGTCATCCAATATCAAGAGGGGGACCGCCTGCAGCCGGGTGATATCGTGCTGATGCACTTTAGTTTGGAGTTTATGACTGATATTCAAGCTTTTATCAACCAGATTGAACACGACCATCTTCAGGTCGGCCGCCTTGAAGACTGGCTGCAATAACACATACAATAGCTTTCGGAAGGGTGACCGAGTGGTTTAAGGTGCTGCTCTCGAAAAGCAGTGTGCAGGCAACTGTACCGAGGGTTCGAATCCCTCCCCTTCCGCCATTGAAAATGACTCGCCTGTTTGGCGGGTCTTTTTCAATTCTGGGAGGGATGAGAACCCGAATAAGCGAACGAAGTGAACGAAAGGTTCGGGCGCCAAGTAGCCGCGCGCAGAAACTACCTCATAGTTTCGAGCACGGTGACTGCGTGTTGCGCATGTCAACCATCCCTCCCTCTCCGCCAGTTAGGAAAAATACTTAACAAGTTAAGTATTTTTACTTGTTGCTTTTCGGGAAGTTGCTGAAGCCCTGGTATAGCTCGGTGGCAGTATTTTTTTCAGGCACGCCAAAAAGGCATAACGTATCAAACTTAGCCGCTGAAACGCCTAGCTTGGCTTCAGCATTTTCCCACCACTTCTTTCCCCACCCCCGATACTGTTGCACCTCAAACGGAAAGTCAATGGAGCTGCGCGGTGTATTGTTGAAAAATTCAACTATAAAAGCCGGGTCATAAGTTTTATTCATCCGCGCCGCAAGAGGCCCGGAAATATAGTTTTCGCCAACTGCGACTGACCCGCTGGCACCGTAGAAGCAACTATCACCTTGCTTAGTTTTGGAATTAATGCCAACAACGTCCATCGGCACAGCTTTGCCTGCCCAATTTTCGGATTTGATGCGCCCCAAAAAACGCCCCGTGCCAACCACCGGCCGTTGGCTAACCATAGACCAGCCAAAAAGAGCTATTTCTTGCCCTTTTACCGGGCGAGCGACTTCTTTGCTAAAAGGCATGGCCGGCATACTGTCCAGTGTTCTGCCAACGGTCGCTTCGCCGCTTAAATTCTCCTTTGGCGCAAGCATAAGCATCGCCCAATCTTGGCCTTTAGTATTGACTGAAATGCCGGTTACGTCGGCAAACGGCTGGAGTTGCTCTCTGGGGCTATGCGGGGTAAGCGGATCAACTACGCCAAACTCATAAGTGCTGGAATTTATGAAATTTTGCGCTGGCGGAGCTGATGGGTCAGGCTCCAGGCCTTCTGTTCTTCCGGTTTCATTGTCAAAGCAGTGCCCGGCAGTCAGCACTAGTTTCTGTTCGGGCCCGCCTTTTTGAGCGTTTGGATCTGTCGGTACGGTAACCATTGCTCCGTCGCATCTCAATCCCCAAGCAGAGTCGCTGCCTTTTTGCCGGGCAACGATTTTTACTGCGCTGCCTTGGAATTGTTGCCGGCGCTCCGGGCTAACCAATATGTTGTAGCCAGGTAGCTTCTCTGGTTTTGTGAGAGGCTTGGGCTTTTTTTTCTCTAGAGCTGCGTGTTTTTCAGAATCTAAAACAGCCTCGGCAGTAGCGCGCGTGCCGGCCTTACCGGCTTTGGCCTCGGAAGCCTGGCTTTCGCCGGAGTGGCCCATAAGAGTTAGAGAGGCAACCATCAAGGCGGCAGCATTGCGCACTCCTCGTCTTTGAGAGCGCTCAATTGCAGATGGAATACTTTCTTTAGTTTGTGCCATTTTTTGTTTTGCTTAACTTTTTAAATGCTAGCATAAAACACCTCAAAAGTCAATGCCAGGTCAGTTTAGCATAGGCTTGTTATGATGTCTGTATGGAAGAGTGCCGGCAAAATGAAATACAGTTTAGCCCAAGCTGCTCTTTCCATCGAGAAGTTCCAGACCCGTCTGTTCTACCGCTAAGCCTACTCATTTAACAAAACTCTCATGTTTTGATAGGATGAGCATAGCCTTATAACACAAAAATGCCAGAAACTTTAACGCTCCCGCCGCCAACCGAGGTTAGCCCCTCAGCCGAACCGACGCAGTCTAACCCTGATTACCTGTGCCGAGCGTTTAACTTATACATGGCCGCTCAATCAGTATTGATGTCTAAGCAAACAGGCCTGAGCCGCCAAGAGTTCTCACCAGAACATTTATCTAAACTGGAGTTTAGCGAGCTTTTAGCACTTAAGGGGCGAGTAGACGGTTATTGGGCAAGCCCCACAGACTCGGCTCTAGCCGACTCATTTAGCGAACGTTCTCATATAGGCAGCCAGGAAATCACCATAGACGATCCTATGGCTCGCCAGGAAATCGTTGAGTTAGCCCACGCTGGCGTAGCCTGCGCTATGGTCAAGCATATTAAAGACCGAAGCCAAGAACTTTTGGACAAAATATCTAAGGCACAGGGCGGCGCTATTGATAGAAGCAGACTGCGAGATCTAAGACACGGCCTGATCGAAGAGTCGAAGCACACTACGGCCGACGCGATTGATTTTAATCATCATGCGCGGGATCTGATGGAAAGCCAGTGGGCAAAAAAACACCAATTAGGGCGTCACCAGCTGTACCAGCTGATTGCCGTAGCCCTGCAGGGAGACCGAGCTGAAGCAAGACAGTTAGAGTCAGGTATCTCTGTCGAGATAGCCTTGTGTCGCAGTCTGGATAAAATTACTACAAATCGTAATCGCCACGATGGCGGTGACCGCAACGTCCGTTACGGAGATGCCCAAGAAGACGCGCGAGGCGGAGATATTGTTCTTACACAAAGTGACACGAAGTTCTATATTGACTCCAAGAGTCGGGATCCGGACCCCGAAACCCGGAATTCTGCCCAGCAGGCCGGCTTTGAAATAACCAGAGCCGGCGCCGATAAGAATGGCTATGACTATAAAGTAACTCTGTGGTCCTCGGGTCACGAAGCAGTCGGGGAGCATTTTGAAACCGATAGCGCCCTTAGCGCCCAACTGGTCCGCCTGCTTGACGAAGCCGAGAATCTTGTCAAACGCTAGCGTTTGACTTTATCATCTCAATCTGTGATTCTATATATGCTTTACTTCGCGGGAAAGACTGGGGGTGGGGCCTATAGACACGGATGCCCGGCTTCCGCCGGGTCACAACTGTGCCCTGGCCCGATTCAGGGCCGAGCACGGCGACGAAGCAACTAAAAGACTGCTCTCCTCGCCGCGCTACGGGCGGCGTTACCAGAAGCACTCTCAAACCTGTAGGGCCTGCGCCCTACTGATCACAGAGCTCTTCGGCGACGAAGAGATCCCGACTCGGGACTGGGTTGAAGAACTCGGCCCCGAGGAGCGGGCCTTTCTCGAGCAAATCGAGACAGACCCGGCTCAGTAGCAAACAAGTTCATCAGAATAAGAGTATTAAGTTGGCCAGTGAGCCGCCATACCCTTAACGTAACATCTGAAGAACTTGTCGCACCACAGGGGCGGAGCCCTCAAGCTCCGCCCCTTAATCTTTTTGAGAGTTTGC
>Ga0187892_10004276_pt1 | contig 24229 bp, 21 predicted proteins | sample MA1701073metaG_FD_139345 | JGI IMG/M metagenome (GOLD analysis project Ga0187892, IMG submission 139345) | Bio-ooze microbial communities from a basaltic lava cave in the Kipuka Kanohina Cave System on the Island of Hawaii, USA - MA170107-3 metaG ... | reverse complement strand
CTCTACCTCGCGGCGATGACCGCCTCGCGCTTCAACCCCGTGCTGCGCGCGCTCTACCAGCGCCTGCGCCTGGCCGGCAAGCCTCCCAAGCTCGCCTTCGTCGCCGTCGCCCGAAAGCTCCTCACCATCCTCAACGCCATCGCCCGGGAAAGGACCGCTTGGCAAGCACAAAAGACTTGACTTCGATCACGATCGCTTGTTAGGCGGCAGCTGGCCTAAGACCTTGCTTCTCGGCCAGCCTGTCGCCGAATTCGCCAGGCAGCAACAGCAAGCCATATTGCGCCACCGAAGAAGAGCAGAGACAGAAAGCCAAGGAGTGAAAGCATCGAGTAGTACTCGTAGGGTCGGTCAGCTCGATAGATGGCCGGGGAAAGAAATGGACCCCGCCAGATCGCGTTCTCGACGATGCTTCGGAATAGGAGGATGGCTGGGAAGAGTCCGAACGTGAACACTCCCAACGGCTCCAACCACCAAATGTTCGTAGGTCTCTTGCGAGTCACTCCCTGCCGCCTAACTACTACTAGACCGCGTCCAGCGCATCATTCTCTCCCGCCAAGAGGCTGCAGCGCAAGTCGCTCTCGGAGAGAGCCCGCGGGGTTGCAGCGTTTCGCCGGGGGATGGTGTCGCGAGGCTGCATGCCGTTGCATGCCTATCACCCCTGTTCGAGCGCCAATAGGCTGCGAGCGAGCCCGAGCGCTCGGGCGGAATCGAACGTTCGCGGACGGCAGGGTCGGGTGCGCAGACGATGGGACGCTGACGACCCGCAGCGCCGACCCCGTGCTCCTAGAGCGGCGGCTTCTCGCTTGACCCCAGCGTCAGCACCTCGACGCCGTCCTCGGTCACGAGCAGCGTGTGCTCGAACTGCGCGGAGAGCGAGCCGTCGATCGTGATCGCCGTCCAGCCGTCGTCGAGGATCTGCGTCTTCCAGTGGCCGAGGTTGATCATCGGCTCGACGGTGAAGGTCATGCCGGGCGTCAGCAGCTCGCCGCTGCCGGGCTTCCCGAAGTGCAGGATCGAGGGCGCGGTGTGGAAAACGCGGCCGACGCCGTGGCCGGTGAACTCGCGCACCACGGAGTAGCCCTGCGCCTCGGCGAAGGTCTGGATGGCGTGGCCGATGTCGCCGGTGCGCGCGCCGGGCTTGACGGCGCGGATGCCGAGCCAGAGCGCGCGGTACGTGTCGGCCACGAGGCGGCGCGCCTTCGGCGAGACGTCGCCCACCACGAAGGTGCGCGAGGTGTCGCCGTGCCAGCCGTCGATCACCGGCGTCACGTCCACGTTGACGATGTCGCCGTTCCGCAGCACGTGCGCGGCGGAGGGTATGCCGTGGCAGACGACGTCGTTCACCGAGGTGCAGCAATGGCCCGGGAAGGGCGGCGCGCCGTGGCCGCCGTAGCCGAGCGGGGCGCTGCGCGCGCCCCGCGCGCGCGACAGCTCGTCCACGCGCTGGTCGATCTCGAGCGTCGTCACACCGGGGCGGATCAGCTCCGCGACCCGGTCGAGCAGCTCGGACGCGAAGCGGCCGGCCGCGCGCATGCCCTCGACCTGCTCGGGCGTCGTGGCGCGCGAGACGTTCTCCCGGCGGGCGGGCGCGAGGTTCTTCTTGCTTCGCTTCATCTTCATGGGCGGACGCGACGGCTCAGAATAGCGCCTCGGCCTCGAGCAGCCCGATCAGGTAGGGGCGCATGTTCACCGGCGCGACGATCTCCTCGAGGGAGCCCACCTCGCGGGCGCGCTCCACGCTGTGGACGGCGTCGAACTCATCGGCCAGCTGCGCCTGCTTCTCGAGCGTGATCTCGGCCAGCGTGCGCTCGTACGCGGCCCGCGCCTCGTCCGAGCTCCCGGCCCGCTTCCCGAGCGCCGCGACGCGCGGGTCCGCGACGGCGCGCGCCCGTACGTCGCGGCTGAACACGACCGCGGCCGCGGGGCCGCCGCCGATCACCGAGGCGTAGGAGCCCTCGAGGGCGGCGGCCCGCAGCCGCGGCGAGAGCGCGCGCGAGAACACGACGTACGCGCCGCCGTGGTAGCGGGAGACGACCAGGAACAGGATCGGGCCCTTGAAGTTCACCACCGAGCGCGCGATCTCCGCGCCGTACTCGAGCTGGAGCTTGCGCATCGACTCGGGCGAGCCGTCGAAGCCCGACAGGTTCGCGAGGATCACCGCGGGCCGGTTGCCGCTTGCCGCGTTCAGGGCGCGCGCCACCTTCTTCGACGAGAGCGGGAAGAGCGTGCCGCCGCTCCACGAGCCCGGGCCGTCCGCGGGCCGGTAGCCGTCGCGCGCGAGGTTCTGGCTCTCGATGCCGATCAGGCACACGGGCCGGCCGCCGAGGTGCGCGTCCCACACGATCGCGGTCTCGGCACCGACCCAGTTGCGCCAGCGCTCGAGGAAGCCGCCGTCGCGATCGGCCAGCGCGCGCATCACCGAGCGCATCGGGAAGGGGCGCTTGCGGCCCGGGTTGGTGCGGTCGTCGAAGATCTCCCCGACCTTCTCGAAGCCGCTGCCCGCCTCGCACGACTCCTCGGTGACGAGGCGCTCGCGCGGATCGCTGCTGCGCAGCGCTCGCGGGCCGCGCTCGCCCGGCGCGACGTACGTGTAGCGGTAGTGCTCGTAGAGGATGCGGTAGGCGTCCGCGAGATCCGAGGCCTGGTACTGCGCCTCGCCGTTCGGCCCCATGATGCGCTCGAAGCCGCCGATGGCCTGCTCGTCCTCGGCCGACACGGCGCCCGACGCCTCGAGCGCCGCGCGCCCGGTCAACACCATCGACGCGTTCGGCGTCATGATCAGCGCGCCGCGCGTGTGGAGCAGCATGGTCGCGAGCGCGTCCCAGTAGCTCTGCGCGCCCACGTTCACGCCGTTCACGATCACGTGGATGGCGCCGCCCGCCTGCGTGAACTCGATGATGCGGCGCACCACGCGCGCCGTGGCGTCGAGGTTCTCGGTGCCGCTGTCCATCGCGATGCGCGCGCCGCTCGACACGGGCAGCCACTCGACGGGTACGCGCAGCGTCTCCGCCAGATCGAGCGCCGCGACGACGCGGTCGCACTCCGGACCGGCCAGGGAGCCCATGCCGCGCGTCGGGTCCGACAGCAGGATCACGCGCTTCATGCCCTCGGGCACCTTCTCGGTGGGCGTGCTGATCACGCCGAACACGACGCCGCACGTGTTCCGTCCGTACGGGCGGCCGGCCACGCTGATCGCGCGCGGCAGCACGCCGCCGGCCGCGAGGTCGTACTCCTCGAACTCGCCGGGCGGGAGGGCGCCCTCGTCGAGCCCGCTCGGCGCCGTCGAGCCCGTGAGCATGCGAAGGATCTCGTACGGGTACACCAGCCGGCGTCGGCGGGCTTCCACCACCTTGCGCTCGTACTCGCTGGTGGGCGAGAGCTGGTTCCGCCGCGGCTCGCGGGCGTCGATGCTCATGTTCGAGCCGGTGAGGTTCGAGATCACCACCTCGCTGGCGCGTGCGGGGAGCTCCGGCGCAGCGCGGTCGAGCAGGTGCAGCCGCACCACCACCTTCTCGAGGCCGAGGTGGCGGGTGGCGGGCTCGAGCTTGCGCGAGAGGTGCTCCGCCAGGCTCGGGTCGAGGAAGATCTCGGTGGCCAGGTAGATCGCGATGCGGTTCCACTGCAGCCGGCGCTGCGGGTCGCGCTCCGCCACGATGCCGCGCAGCACGCGCGTAGCCTCGTAGAACAGGTGCTCGAAGGCGGGCAGGTGCAGGCTCGCCTCGCGCCCGGCGTCGGGCGAGCGCGTGCGCAGGTCGCCCAGCACGAAGATACGCTCGTCGCCCGGCTCCGCGCGGCTCCGGCCGTGGAAGGAGTACAGCGACTCGGGCGCCGCGAGACGCGTGAGCTCGAAGCCGCGCAAGCGGTCGAGGTCGATGCGGGCGGCGGCCTCGGGGTGGATCCCGAACAGGTCCTCGTCCGTGCGGAAGCCGCTCACGGTGGGGACGAACGTGGTGTGGAAGTCGGGGCCGCCGGTGCGGACCAGCGTCACCGTCAGGCGCCCGGCCGGCAGGCCCGCCGCGAGCGCGCCCGCGAGCAACGCGCGCACGTCCGGCGGCTCGTCTCCTTCGCTCGGCGCGAACAGCTCGATCGCGGTGACCGCCGGCCACTCGTGGCTCTCGCGCGCCGCCTCCGCCACCGCGAGCGTGCGCTCGGCGGTCTGCGCCAGGTCGGCGAGGCTGGTCGCGGCGCCGAGCACGGTGCGGCCGCCGCGCAGCTCCATCCGCAGCACCCAGCTCCCGTCCTCCTGCTGGAACGCCTGCTCGACCGGCACGGCGGGCGAGTAGGCGCGGCGCAGGTGCGCGGCCAGCGCGATGCGCCGGCGGCGCGGGTCCGACTCGCCGAGCCAGCCGCCCACGCGCTCGAAGATGCCGCGCGGCGCGTCCGCGAGATGCTGGAGCACGTCTTCCGGCGGCGCGCTCGGCTGCGTCTCGGCGAGGTCGAGCCAGGCCTGGAGCTGCTTGCTCGTGCGCTCCGCCTCGCTCTCGGTCTCGGGCCGCTCGAAGATCACGTAGCGCGCCTCGATCGCGGCCTCCGCCACCGCGTGCGAGAGCAGGCCGCGCAGTCGGCCGATCTCCTCGAGCGCTTCGGCGAGCGCGCGGTCGTGTCCGAGCGGCTCGCCGCTCCGCGCGAGCGCGTTCACGCGCTGGATGCACGCGAGCGCGAGCCGGTCACGCAGCTCCGTCGCCTCCTGCGAGGCGAGCAGCCGCAGCATGGCGCGCTCGAGCGCGTCGGAGGGCTCGAGGCTCTGGATGCCGTAGTGCCCGAGCGCGCGCTTCACCAGCTCGAGGAACTCCTCGGCGATGCCGGCGCCCGCGGCGCGCACGCGGCGCGCATACATGCGGAGGCGCGCGTGGTTCGACGGCCCGAGGTCGCCCGACACGGACGCCGCGGGCGACCGCACGAACAGGCGCGCCACGTCGGCGAGCGCGACCACCTCGTGGCGGATCTCCGCGAGCTCCGCGCGGAACTCGGGCGAGAGGCGCTCCGGCAGCGAGGCCTCGAGGAACTCTGCGAGCCGGTGCGCGCGAGACGGATTCGCGTCGTACCCGAGCAGCACGCGGCGGGTCTCTTCGCCCGCGGCGTCGATGGCCGCGCGCCGCGCGTTCCCCGGCTTTCCGTCGGCGGCGGCGAGATCGGGCGCGTAGAGGCGCTCGTCGCCGCTGCCGCTGAACAGCGGCTCGAGCGGGTCCGCGAGCTCCTCGAGCTGGAGCCGCTCGCGCGTGGGCGCTCCGGTCTCCGCGTCCGTCTTCGGCTCGATCACCAGGATCACGTCGCCCGCGGCGACCTGCTCGCCCTTGCGTGCGCGCACCTCCGTGACGACGCCGGAGACGGGCGCGTCGAAGCCCACCTCCATCTTCATCGCCTCGAGCAGGCCGAGGCGCTGGCCGACGGCGACGGAGTCGCCCGGCTTCACGTGGATCGCGACCACCATGGCCGGCGCGGCGGCGCGCACCTGGCCGGCGCCCTGCGACGCGAACGCGAAGGCGCGCCCCTCGACCTCGACGCGCAGCCTGACGTCGCCGACGTCGTAGAGCACGCGATACGTGCGGTCGCCGAGCAGGAGGCGCGCCATGTTGGCGCCCTCCTCGCGCAGCGTCGCCGCCACGGCGCGGCCCTCGAGGTGGACCCGGTAGCGCCACGAGCCCACGCCGAACACGTGCAGCCGATACTGCTCGCCGCCGAAGCCGAGGTCGATCTCCTGGCCCTGCGAAGCGGGCATGCGCGCGGCGGCAAGCTGCGCGGGGTCGCTGAAGAAGTTGAGGCGCGCGCGGGCGCGGCTGCGCTGGTACGAGAGGATGGAGGCGGCCACCAGCGCCGGCACGGCGAGGACGTCGTCGCGCTCGCGCGCGGCGTTGAAGCGGTCGAGCCAGGTCGTGTCGACGCCGCCCTTGCGGTAGTCGGGATGGTCGATCACCTCGGCGAGCCAGCCCTTGTTCGTGGCGCCGCCTTCGATCACGAGGTCGAAGTCCGCGAGCGCCGCCGCGAGACGCGCGCGCGCCTCCTCGCGGTTGCGGCCGATCGCGATCACCTTCGCGATCAGCGAGTCGAAGGCCGCGGGCACCTGGCTGCCGGCCGCCACGCCGGTGTCGACGCGCAGGCCGGGGCCCAGCGCCGGGTCGAAGCGCGCGATGCGGCCGGGCGCGGGCAGGAAGCCCGCGTCGGGATCCTCCGCACACACGCGCGCCTCGATCGCGTGGCCGCGCTGGTCGGGCTTCACGAACGAGAGCGTCTCGCCGCGCGCGATCCGGATCTGGATCTGCACGAGGTCGACGCCGCTGATCGACTCGGTGATGCCGTGCTCGACCTGGAGGCGCGGGTTCATCTCGAGGAAGTGGAAGCCGCCGCGCGCGACCAGGAACTCCACCGTGCCGACGCCCTCGTAGCCCACGTGCGCCGCGAGCCGGCGGGCCGCTTCCTGCAGCTCCTCGACCAGCGCGTCGGGGAGGTCGGGAGGCGGCGCCTCCTCGAGCACCTTCTGGTGACGGCGCTGCACGGAGCAGTCGCGAGTGCCCAGCGCAAGCACCACGCCGTCGCGGTCCGCGGCGATCTGCACTTCGATGTGGCGGCCGCCTTCGACCTTGCGCTCGATGAAGAGGCGGCCGTCGCCGAACGCGCCCTTGGCCTCCGCCTGCGCCGAGCGGAAGGCCGCGGCGAGCTGCTCGGGCTTGTCGACCACGCGGATCCCGCGTCCGCCGCCGCCGGCAGAAGCCTTCACCACCACCGGGAAGCCGAGCTGCTCGGCGACCTTCATCGCCTCGACGTCGTCGGCCAGCTCGCCGCCGCTCCACGGCGTCACCGGCACCCCGGCGGCCTCTGCGATGCGCTTGCTGCCGATCTTGTCGCCGAGGGCGCGCATGGCGGACGGCGAGGGCCCGAGGAAGCGGATGCCCGCCGCCGCGAGCTTCTCGACGAACTCGGGCGACTCGGAGACGAAGCCCCAGCCCGGCCAGACGGCGTCGGCGCCGGCGGCGCGGAGCGCGGCGAGCAGCCCGTCGTGGTCGAGATAGGCAGCCACCTCGCCGCGCGGCGCGGGCAGCTCGAAGGCGTGGTCGGCATGGCGCACGAAGGGCGCGTCGCGGTCGATCGCGGTGTAGAGCGCCACGGCCTCGAGGGTCGAGCCCTCCTCGGCGCGCAGCGCCTTCACGGCGCGCACGCAGCGCATCGCCGCCTCGCCGCGGTTGACGATCGCGAGCCGCTGGATCGGCTCGAAGCGGTTCACGTCGGGCTCCATTCGCACGGCGACTCCGCGGCATAGGCCACGAAGCGCCCATGATGCGACAGGGAGAGGTCTACGGGCACCTCGCGCCCGGCCACGCACAGCACGGGGATGCGGCCACGGCGGGCGATCTCGATCGCGTCGGCGCCCGTGCCCAGCAGCTCGGCCAGCTCGGCGCGTGCCAGCGCGCGCACGGCGGCACTCGGGTCGGCGTCTGCGTCCGGCAGCTCCGTCACGCGCGAGCGCACGCGCGCGAACGCCTCGTTGCGGTCACTGGCCACGGCGTGGACTCGCTCGGCGTCGGCATCGACGCGCACCGGCAGGCGCAGCCCCTCGTGCTCCACCGCGCCCCCGCCCGCGCCCTCGAAGCGCACCACGAAGCGCACGGGCGACCAAACCGCGGCGTCGTCGAGCTTCTTCGCGACCTTGTAGGCCGCCTCCTTCGCCGCCCAGAACGCCCAGCGCAGGGCGTCCGGCGCGGCGCTCTCGCGCAAGGCGCGGTGCTCCGACGGCGCGAACACACGCGCGTCGAAGCGCGGGTGGCGCGGTCCGGAGACGATGCGTGCGCGCAGGTCCACGACGTCGTTACCGACCATCGAAGTGGCGCTGCTCCATCTCGGAGAGCTTCGCGGTGATCTGGCGCGCGACGTCGAGCGAGCCGCGCAGCCCGCCCCGGTCGCTCTTCGGCTCGATGCAGGCCACAGCCACGTGGAAGCGCTCGCCGCGACGCGGCAGGTCGGACCACGTGTCCTGGCCCTCGCCGCGCAGGTACACGCACAGCACCCGGCAGCCGGGCAGCGCGTTCACGATGCGGCCCACGCCGTAGGCGGCGGCGTCCACCTCCACGCGCCCGCTGCGGCTGCGGCCACCTTCCGGGAACACCAGCGCCACCTGCCCGCGCGCGAGCAGGAAGCGCACCTTCTCGAGCACCTTGGCCACTTCGACGCGGTCCGAGCCGCGCGTGACCGGCACGCACTTGTAGAGATAGGCGAGCGTGCGCTTCCACCAGTTCGAGGCGAAGTGCACGCGCTCCGGCGTGTTCCACGGCAGCGAGCCGAAGTCGCGCAGGTAGTCGAGGTCGAAGCCGATGGCCTGGCCGATCACGAACGAGTCGAACATGGTCAGGTGATTGGCGCAGATCAGCAGCGGCGCCTTCGACTCAGAGCGAAGGCGCCGGTACTCGCGGCGCGCGGCCGCGCGCTCGGCCGGCTCGATCCGCCAGCCCACGACGAAGCGCATGAGCGCCCCCGTGAGCGGGATCCAGAGCGGAGACAGCAGCCGGCTGACCGCGAGCTGCACGAGTAGGGCGGCCCGCTCGCGAGCTGGCAGGCGAACTTCGCTCAACGGCTCACGCCACCTTCTGTTCGATCAGCGCGACGCAGTCGCCGATGGTGTTGACCGAGTCCACGTCCTCGTCGGCGATCTCGATGTCGAACTCGTCTTCGAACGCGAGCACCACGTCCACGAGGCGCGCGGAGTTCACCTTCAGGTCTTCGAGGATGTTCGTGGACGGCCCCGCGCTCGCGAGCGCCTTCTCGTCCTTCACGTACGGCGTCAGGATCTTCACCACGCGATCCTGGATCTCCTTGGCAGTCATCTTCCCTCCTTCAGTGGTTGCGAAAGCTATCGCCATTTCCGCAGCACGAGCGCCGCGTTCACGTCGCCGAAGCCGAAGCCGGCCTTCATCATCACCGAGAGCTCGGGGAGCTCGCGCGTCTCGTGGGGGATCGAGGCGGCGAACGGCGCGATCTCGGGGTGGACGTCCTCGCAGTTGCGAGAAGCGTGCACGAAGCCGCCCTCGAGCATCAGCACGGCCGCCACCGACTCGATGGCGCCTGCCGCGCCGAGGCCGTGGCCGATCAGCGACTTCGTGGAGGTGATGACGGGGAAGCGCTCGGGCCCGCGGCGCAGCGCGCGCGACCACGACGCGACCTCCTTCGGGTCGGCGCCGGTCGCCGTCAGGTGTCCGCTGATCGCGTCCACCCGGCCCGGTTCGAGCGCGGCGTCGGCGAGCGCAGCCTCGATGCAGCGCACGACGCCGCTCGGGTTCGGCGCGGTCATGCTCCCGCCGCCGCGCTGGCCTCCGCAGTTCGTCGCGACGCCCAGCACCTCGGCGCGGATGCGCGCGCCGCGCGCCACCGCCGACTCGAGGCTCTCGAGCACCAGCACGCCCGCGCCGGAGCCCGGGATGAAGCCGGCCGCGCTCGCGGAGAGCGGACGCGAGGCCTTCTCGGGCGCGTCGTTGAACTTGCGGCACAGCACGCGCATCGCGTCGAAGCCGGCCCAGATGTACGGGCTCGGCACCTCGGCGCCGCCGCACACCATGCGCTCCGCGCGCCCCGCCCGGATGCGCCAGGTCCCCTCGGCGATGGCCTCGACGCCGGTGGCGCACGCGCTCGAGTTCGTGGTGACCTGGTTGCCGAGCGCGAGCAGCCCGGCCACGCGTGCCGAGATCCCGCTCGCCATCACCTGCTCCACCGACGTGCTGCCGAGCCGCTTCGACTTCTTCTCGTTCACGAGGGGCACGACGCGCTCCGCGATCGTGTCCATGCCGCCGATGCCCGTGCCGAGCACGGCGCCGCTGTCCCAGTCCGCGCGGTCGTCGCCGAGCTCGGGGCGCGCGAGGCCCGCGTCCTGCCAGGCTTCGAGGGCCGCCAGCCCGGCGTAGCGATGGCTCGCGTTCATCGCGAGCAGCTCTTCCTCGCGGAACGCGGCCTGCGCGAGCGCGTCCACCCCCTGCGGCACTGCCGCGACGTGGCAGCCGAAGCCCGCCTCCTGCATCGAGGCCTGGAACGAGAGGCCGCTGCGTCCCTTGCGGAGCGCGAGCAGAAACTCGGCCACGCCGTTGCCGTTCGGCGCGATCACGCCGAGGCCCGTCACCACCACGCGGCGGCTCACGGCGCGACTCCCATGCCGGCGAGCTCGCCCGAGCAGACGAGCGCGCCGTCGTCGCGCTTCATCTCGGCGCGCACGCGCACCTTGCGGCGGCGATAGAACAGCAGCTTCGCCTCGGTGCGCACGCGGTCGCCCGGGCGGACGAGGCCGGAGAACTCGATCGTGGCGTCCGTGAACAAGGTCTGGAACTTCTCCGCGTCGGCTTCGTGGTCCCGGTAGAAGAAGTAGATCGCGAGCGGCACGATCGTGCACTGCGCCATGCACTCGACCAGCAGCACGCCCGGCGTCACCGGGTAGCCCGGGAAGTGCCCGCGATAGAAGTCGGCCTCGGGCTTCCAGCGGTAGACGCCCGACACGCGCTCTTCGCCGAGCTCCGTGATCTCGTCCACGAAGCGGAACGGCTCCTGCTGCGGGATGAGCGGGAGCACCTCGGCGGGGCTGAGGATCCTACCCACCGTACATGCCCCCGTTCACGTGGATGACCGTGCCGTGCACGTAGTTCGCGCGCGTGGCGAGCCAGGCCACGACCTCGGCCACCTCCTCCGCCGCGCCCATGCGGCCGAGCGGGATGCGCGCGAGGATCGCCTCGCGCACCGCCGGCGGCAGCTCCTGCGTCATCTCCGTGTCGATGAAGCCCGGCGCCACCGAGTTCACCAGGATCGGCCGGCCGGCCAGCTCCTGCGCCAGCGACTTGGTGAGCGCGTCGAGCCCGGCCTTCACCATCGTGTACGGCACCTGGCCCGGGTTCCCGGTGTGACCCACCACGCTCGAGATGTTGATGATGCGCCCGCCACCCTGGCGGAGCATGAAGCGCCGTAGCACGAGCTTGGTCAGGTACCAGGTGCCCCGCGCCATGGCGGCCACCGCGTCGTAGTCCTCGAGCTTCATCGCCGGCACGAGGCCGTTCACGTTGTGGCCGGCGTTGTTCACGAGCACGTCCACGCGGCCGGCGCGCTCCTTCAGCTCCGCGATCAGCGCGTCGAGCTGCTCGGGCACGGCGAGGTCGGCCTTCACGAGCAGCGCATCGGAGAGCTTCGCGGCGACCTCGCGCGCCGACGCCTCGCTCGAGCGGTAGTGCACCGCGACCCGGAAGCCGGCGTCCGAGAGGGCGCGCGCGCACGCGGCGCCGATGCCGGTGCCCGCGCCCGTGACCAGCGCAACCCGGGGGTCGCTCACGCCGGGCCTCCGAAGCGGACGAGCGCCCGCGCCCAGGTGAGGCCGCCGCCCACCACCGACACCGCCACGTCGTCGTGCGGCTGCCACTTCTCCCACTCCATGGAGAGCACGGAGGGCGCGCTCGCCCCGCCCGTGTTGCCGTGGAGCTCGACGTTGGCGTGGTGCAGGGCCGCGGGGATCGCGCAGCGCTCGCACACCTGCTCGAGCACGCGCAGGTTCGCCTGATGGCCCACGAAGTGGAGCGGGCGCCCCTCGCCGTCGGCCTCGTCGCGGCGCGCCTCGACGATGCGTTCGTAGCCCTCGCGCGTGCGCTTGATCGCGAACATCTGCACGGCGCGGCCGTCCTGTCGGAAATAGCCCGTGCGCGGGATCAGCACCTTGTCGGCGCCGGCCGGGCTCGACTGCGCGTTCACGTGCAGCACGCGCGCGCGGCCGGGGATGCGAAGCGACACGACGGCCGCCGCCGCGGCGTCGCCGAACAGCACCGCGGTGTTGCGGTCCGTGTAGTCGACGGCGGCGGTGAGAGACTCGCACTGCACGATCAGCACGAAGTCGGGCAGGCGCTCCGGGTGCATCAGCGAGAGGTGGTAGAGCTGCGCCAGGAAGGTGGTGCAGGCGGAGTTCAGGTCGAAGGCCGGCACCTCGATGCCGAGCTCCTTGGCCACGAACGCGGCCTCGGCGGGGCACACCACGCCCGGCGCCGAGCTGCCCGAGATGACCATCCCGATGCGCGAGCGGTCGAGCCCGGCCCGGGCGAGCGCGAGCTCCGCGGCGCGCGCGCCGAGCTGCGCGTTCGTGTAGAGCGCCGCCTCGGGCGCCGCGCGCACGTCGCGGTTCCGCGTGGTGCGGATGTAGTCGAGCGGCAGGGCCGTGCGGCGCGCGCGGATGCCCACGCGCTCGACGATCCACTCGTTGTTGGTCCCGATGTCGAGCTCTTCGAGGAGCTTGTTCGAGATCTCGTTCTCGGGATGGAAGTGGCCGAGGCCGTGCAGGTGCAGCGTCACGTCGTGCTCCCAGCCACGTGCTCGCCGCCGTCCACGCGGATCACGGAGCCGTTGATCCAGGCCGCTTCGTCGAGGCACATCAGGTAGACGACGTTGGCGACGTCGCGCGGCGTGGTGAGCCGCCGGAACGGGTTGCGGAGGCGCGCGTGCGCCTTCAGCCGGTCGCTGCCGGGGATCGCCGCCAGCGCGGGCGTCTCCGTCACGCCCGGCTGGAGCACGTTGCAGCGCAGGCCGTACGGCGCGAACTCCATCGCGATCGAGCGCGCCAGCGCCTCGAGCGAGACCTTCGCGGCCGACACCGCCGCATAGCCCTTCCAGGCCACCTCGTTGCCCTCGCTCGTCAGCCCGAACACGCGCGCGTCGGACGCGAACAGCCCCTCGCGGTGCAGGTCCTGCACCCAGTCGAGCAGGCTCGTGCCCATGCAGTGGATGGTGCGCGCGAAGTCGTCGGTATCGAGGAAGGAGTGCGTCGGATACGCGGGCGCCGTCGCGATCTCGGCCAGCTCGTCGCGCCCCTCGGCGAGCAGCTTGTCGGCGGCGGCCACGAGCTTCGCGGAATCGATGCCGAGCTCGGCGGCCAGCTCCGCCGCGGCGGTGCTCGGCCGCGGCGACTCGGTCACCAGCAGCTTCAGGTTCCCGAACGCGATCGAGTGGAGCAGCATCCGCACGCGCCCGCCCGCGCCGAGCACGCCCCGGAGCTCGCCCACGATCTCGGCCCGCTTCGCCGCGTCGAGCGCGTCCGCGTTCCAGGTGCGGAGCTGCACGCCGGCGCCCCGCAGCTTCTCGAACTCGGGCTCGATGCGGTGCATGGCGCCGCGGCGGTCGCGGTGGACCAGCGCCAGGTTCATGCCGTGGGCGGCGAGCTTGTGGGCGGTGGCGAGCCCGAAGCCGCTCGAGCCCCCGAGGATCACGCCCCAGTCTTCCGATCCGAACGTACGACTCAACCGCCCCTCCCATCTCCACGCCCCGGCCCCGGGAAGCCGAGGAGAATGACTTGGAGTCACCCCTTGTCAATCGAGCCCCGGACGGTGCAATTCGCATGCCCCGGAATGCCCCGCGGGGTCGCGTGCTCAGCCCATCCAGGCGCCGTTGTTGAGATCGAATGCCTGTCCCGTGAACCCCGCTGCCGCGGGCGACAGCAGGAAGGCCACGAGGCTAGCGATCTCCTCGGGCTCGCTGATGCGCTGGAGCGGCACGCCCGCCAGGAGTACGCGCCGCGTCTCCGGATAGCCCTCGCCCTGCGCCGCTCCGATCTCCGTCATGCGGTCGACCGCCATCTGCGTCTCGACCCAGCCCGGGCAGATCGCGTTCACGAGCACCTGCTGCGGCGCCCACTCGGCGGCGAGCGAACGCACCAGGCCGAGCTGGCCCGCCTTCGCCGCGCTGTAGGCCGAGATGCCGGGCACGCCGAAGCGGGCCACGCAGGAGGAGATCACGATCGCGTGGCGCGCGCTGCCGGCCGGCGCCAGGTGGCGCTCGAACGCGCGCAGCGTGAAGTAGGCGCCGTCCAGGTTGGTGCGGACGATCTCGTCCCAGCGGTCGCCCGCGCCCGGTGCGTTCGGGCCGCCTGCACCTGCGTTCGCGACCGCGACGTGGAGCGGCCCGAAGCGCGCGCGGATCGCGTCGAACGCGGCATCGACGGAGGCGCGCTCGCGGACGTCTGCGAGGGCGATGCACGTCTCGCCCTTCGCCTCGCCGGCCACGGCGTCGAGCGTGGCGCGCGTGCGGCCGACGAGCCCGACGGAGGCGCCGCGCCGCGACAGCTCGAGCGCGATGGCACGACCGATGCCGGTGCCCGCGCCCGTCACCACCGCAACCCGACCGGCGAGCTCCATCTGACGTGACTCCGTTCGGCTCACCGCGCGCTTCGCTTGCGGCGCTCCTTCAGCGCCGAACATACTTCAGCGGGCGCGCGCGGCGCGCGTCCCGGCGGCCGGGAAGAACATCCGCTCGAGCGTCGCGACGTGTTCGTCGACGAGCGCCTCCGCGCTCGGATCCTCGCCGGTGAGCAGCTCGAACTCCGCCGCCAGCGCGTACACCGAGGAGGCCGCGCCGATCAGCATGTAGTGCAGGTGCTCCGGGCGGCCGAGCGGCGCCATGCCCTCGCGCTGCGCGGACTCGACCATGGCGCGGATCGCGTCGTGGATGGGCCGGATGTGGGTCTCGACCAGCCACTCGAGCCGCGGGGTCCGGGCGATGCCCTCCTGGATCATGAAGCGGTGAAGCTCCGGGTGGGCCGCCTGGAAACGCACGAAGTCCCGCAGGATCAACCGCAGCCGGGTCGGGGTATCCACCCCCTCGAGCCCCTCGAAGCGGCGCCGGAACGTCTCGCCGAGGCGCGCGAAGATGCGGTCGGCCGCCGCCTTCCAGAGCGCCTCCTTGGTGGTGAAGTGGTAGGGGAGCGCGGCGAGGGCGACGCCGGCCCGGCGGGCGATCTCGCGCGTGGTGGCGCCGTCGAAGCCGTGGCTGGCGAAGACCTGGAGGGCGGCCTCCACCAGGCGTTCGCGGGTGTCGAGGGTGCGCTGCTGGAGCCGGCGCGCCGGGGGCTTGGTTTTTCGGGCTTGACGCATGGCCCGCAATATCGTACAAACGTACTAGTTTGTCAATCCAACTCGTACACGCGTACATGACGCGCCCAGGAGGTCCGATCCGATGAACCGCGAGGAACGGCGCGAGTTCGTGCGCAAGCACCGCACCGCGGTGTTCGGCTACGGCCGGCGCAGCGACGGGCCGGCGCAGTCGATCGTCTACTACGTGATGGACGGGGACGACATCCTCGTCTCGACGATGGGGGCGCGCGCCAAGGCGAAGGCCGTGGCGCGGCTCGGCAAGGTCTCGCTCTGCGTGCTCGACGAGCAGTGGCCGCCCACGTACCTCGTCGCCTACTGCCACGCGAAGCTCGAGACCGAGCCCGAGCGCGTCGTGGACCTGATGCTGCGGATCGCAGGCGTGATGGCGGGCAAGCCCATGCCCGAGACGGTGCGTCCGCTCGTCGAGGAAGGCGCTCGCCGCGAGGGGCGCGTCGTGGTCCGTCTCACGCCCTACTCCACGTTCCACTCGCCGCCCAAGCACGTGCATCGCGAGAGCGACATCAGCGAGAAGCTGCTGCACGACCTCGGCGACGCCCTGCCCTGGTAACGGAGACACCCCCATGAAGCTCTGCACCTTCACGCACGCGGGCGCGACCCGCCCCGGCGTCGTCCTCGACGACGCCGTCGTCGATCTCTCCGCTGCCGCGCCCGAGCTGCCGCGCGAGATGTGCGCGCTGCTCGCGGCGGGCCCGGCGGCGCTCCACGCCGCCGCGAACGCCGCGACGCGCACGAAGGGCCGGCTCGCGCTCGCCGACGTACGGCTCGCGCCGCCGATCCTGCGCCCGCCGAAACTGTTGGCGATCGGCCTCAACTACGCCGACCACGTCGCGGAGGCCGGCCTCGAGACGCCCAAGCTGCCCACCGTCTTCAACAAGCAGTCCACCTGCGTCGCGGGCCCGCACGACCCGGTGCACATGCCGCGCGTCTCGTCCGCGCTCGACTACGAGGGAGAGCTCGGCTTCGTGATCGGCCGGCGCTGCCGCCACGTGCCGCGCGCCCGCGCGCCCGAGGTGATCGCCGGCTACCTGGTGGTGAACGACGTGACCGTGCGCGACTGGCAGCTCCGCGTCCCGACCTGGACGATGGGCAAGTCCTTCGACACGCACGGCCCGCTCGGCCCGTGGCTCACCACCGCGGACGAGGCGGGCGACCCGCACGGCCTGCGCCTGCGCACCTGGGTGAACGGCGAGCTGCGCCAGGACTCGAGCACGAAGCAGCTCATCTTCGACTGCTTCGCGCTGGTCGAGCACCTCTCGACCGCCTTCACGCTGGAGCCCGGCGACGTGGTCGCCACGGGCACGCCGGGTGGCGTCGGCATCGCCCTGAAGCCGCCGAGGCTGCTCTCGGTCGGCGACGTGGTGCGCGTCGAGATCGACGGGCTCGGCGCGCTCGAGAACACCGTGATCCCCGAGCCGGAGGAGGCCCGATGACGGACGTACGGGTGCCGGTGCTGATCGTCGGCGGCGGCGGCGCGGGCCTCACCGCCTCGATGCTGCTCTCGACGCTCGGCGTCGAGTCGCTGCTCGTGAGCGCGCTGCCGACCACGTCGATCCTGCCGAAGGCGCACGTGCTGAACCAGCGCACCATGGAGATCCTGCGCGACGTGGGCGTCGCCGACGCCGTCTACGCGCGCGGCACGCCGCCGCAGCACATGCAGGCCACCGCCTGGTACGCGGGGCTCGCCGGCGCCCATCCGGATACGGGCCGGCGGATCGCGCACATGGAGGCATGGGGGGACGGCGGGCGCAACCCGCACTGGGCCGCGGCAAGCGCGTGCCGCTCGACGAACCTGCCGCAGATCCGCCTCGAGCCGATCCTGCGTGCGCGCGCGGAAGCCCTCGCGCCCGGCCGTGTGCGCTTCGCGCACGAGCTGGTCGACTTCAGCCAGGACGCCGAGGGCGTCAGGGCCGAGGTGCTCGATCGCGACGCGGGCGCTCGCTACCTCGTGCGCGCGGACTACCTGCTCGCGTGCGACGGCGGCCGCACCGTCGGGCCGAAGCTCGGCGTGGCGCTCGAAGGCCAGCGCAACCTCGCGAGCGAGGTCTCCTTCCACGTCACGGCGGACCTGTCGCGCTGGTCGCGGGACCCCGACGTGCTGATCCGCTGGCTCTGGCTGGCCGAGAGCGGCGCGCTCGCGGTGCTCGTCCCGATGGGCCCGGAGCGCTGGGGGGCCGACTCGGAGGAATGGGTCTTCCACCTCAACTACCCCGCCGACGACGCGCGCTCGCTCGACGACGCGCGCGTCGAGGCCGACATGCGCCGCGCGCTCGGGATCGGCGAGCTGCCCGTCACGATCCACAAGATCTCGCGCTGGTCGCTCGAAGGCGTACTGGCCGAGCGGTTCCGCGTGGGGCGCGCCTTCCTCGTCGGCGACGCGGCGCACCGCCATCCGCCGACGGGCGGGCTCGGCCTCAACGCCGCGATCCAGGACGCGCACAACCTGTGCTGGAAGCTCGCAGCCGTGCTGCGCGGCCAGGCTTCGGACGCGCTGCTCGACAGCTACGAGCCCGAGCGGCGCGCCGTCACGGGCCGCAACGTCGAGCGCGCGCTGGAGAGCGCGCTCAACCAGCTCCGCGTCGGCCAGGTGCTCGGGCTCGACCCGAAGGCCGGCGCCGACGCCAACTGGGCGGCGCTCGGGCGGCTGTGGAGCGCCCGCCCCGAGGACGTCGAGCACCACCGCGAGACGCTCCGCATGTTCGCCAGCCAGTCGATGGAGTTCTCCGAGCACAACGTCGAATGCGGGTACACGTACGCCTCGGGCGCGGTCGTCGCCGACGGCACGCCGGCGCCCGTTCCGGTCGACGACATCCGCGTCTACGTACCGAGCACGCGGCCGGGTGCGCCGCTGCCGCACGCGGAGCTCGATGGCCCCGACGGCGAGCGCCTGCCGCTGATGGACCTGGTGGCGCCCGGCCGCTTCCTGCTGATCGCTGGCGAAGACGGTGCAGCCTGGTGCGAGGCGGCCGAGCGGGTGGCGAAGCGGCTCGAGCTGCCGCTCGACGCGATCCGGATCGGCCACCTCGGGGGCGAGTACCGCGACCCGCGTTCGAGCTGGGCGCGGCAGCGGGAGATCTCGCCGCAGGGCGCGCTGCTGGTGCGCCCCGACCGCTTCGTCGCCTGGCGCAGCCTCGGTGCGCAGGCCGACCCCGACGCCCGACTCGAACGCGCCCTCCAGGAGATACTGGCCCGATGACCGCACGCCGACGCATCGACGTCCACCACCACATCCTGCCCCCGCGCTACACGAGCTGGCTGCGCGCGCAGGGCATCGACGACGCGGGCGGGCGCGAGCTCCCCGCCTGGTCCGCCCCGGACACGCTCGCCATGATGGACGAGCGCGAGATCGCGAAGGCGATCGTGTCCGTGTCGGCGCCGGGCGTCCACCCCGACGCCAGCAAGCGCGACGACGCGAGCGGGCGCGCGATGGCGCGCGAGGTGAACGAGTTCACCGCGCGCGTGGTCCAGCAGCACCCGAGCCGCTTCGGCTTCTTCGCCACCCTCACCCTCCCCGACGTGGACGGCGCGCTGGCCGAGGCCGAGTACGCGCTCGACACGCTCGGCGCGTCCGGCGTGATCCTGCTCGCCGGCACGCACGGTCAGTACCTCGGCGCGCCCGAGCACGAGGCGCTCTTCGCCGAGCTCGAGCGGCGGCGCGCCGTCGTGTTCGTGCATCCCTCCGTGCGGCCCGCGCCGCCGATCCCCGGCATCCCGCCGTTCGCGATCGACTTCCTGGCGGAGACGACGCGCGCGGCCTACCGGCTCGTGCAGAGCGGGGCGCTGCGCCGCTTCCCGAACCTGAAGTTCATCCTGTCGCACGCCGGCGGCTTCGTGCCGTACGCGAGCTACCGCATGGCGCTCGTGCTCGCCTTCGAGAACGGTCGTCCGTTCGACGACGTGCTCGACGACTTCCGCAGCTTCTACTTCGACACCGCCATCTCCGGCACGCCCGCCGCGCTGCCGAGCCTGCTCGCGTTCGCGAAGCCCGGGCACGTGCTGTTCGGCAGCGACTGGCCGTTCCTGCCGGCGCCGGCGATCGCGGCCTTCACCGGCATGCTCGACGCCTACCCCGCGCTCGACGCCGACGGGCACGCCGCCATCGACCGCAGGAACGCCGCCGCGCTCCTCGGGGAGGACGCCTGATGTCGCTCCATCGCCTCGCTTCGATCGCGATCGGCGTGCCCGAGCCCGAGCCCGTGCGCGCGTTCTACGCGGAGTTCGGCCTGGCCGAGACGCGGCCCGGCCGCTTCGAGAGCGCCGACGGCGGCGAGCAGCTCCGCATCGAGCCCGCGCCGCGGCGCCGCCTGCTCGGGCTCGCGATCGGCGTCGACGACGCCGACGACCTCGCGCGCACCGCCGCCGCGCTCGCGCGTCTCGGCGTCGCGGCCGAGCGCGGCGCGCGCTCGCTCGAGGCGGTCGAGCCGGTCAGCGGCGTGCGGGTCCGCCTCCAGGTGGAGCCCCGGCTCGACCAGAAGGCGCCCCCCGCGCTCCCGCGAAACGTGCCCGGACGCGCGGAGCGGCTGAACGCGCGCTCTCCCGCGGTCCTGGCGGGCGCACCGGCGCGCCCGCGCCGGCTCTCGCACGTGGTGATCGCGTCGCCCGATGCGCCCGCCTCGAAGCGCTTCTTCGTGGACGGCATCGGCTTCCGCGTGAGCGACGACGTGCCCGCGATCGGCGCCAGCTTCATGCGCTGCTCGACCGACCACCACAACCTGCTCGTGCAAGCGGGGCCGGTCCCGTTCCTCCATCACAGCGCGTGGGAGATGGACGACGTGGACGCCGTCGGACGCGCGGGCGCCGCCATGGTCGCGGCCGACCCTTCGCGCCACGCCTGGGGCCTCGGACGCCACGGCATCGGCTCCAACTACTTCTGGTATCTGCGCGACCCGGCGGGCAACTTCGCCGAGTACTCGAGCGACCTCGACGTGATCGTGGATGACGAGGCGTGGAAGGTCGCGGCGTCGATGCAGACGCATCCGCTCGCCGTGTGGGGACCGCCGGTGCCGCGCAGCTTCCTCGCGCCCGACGACATCAGCGCGCTCGCGCGCGGGGAGGGTTGAGCCATGGACGGCTTCGCGCCGGACGCCCGCGGCGTCCGCATCCGCAAGGCGCTGATCGCGCTCGGCGAGGCGGCCGCAGCCTATACGCGCTTCGAGTTCGACGAGGGCGCAGGCCGGCCGGAGGGCGCGGCGCTCTACGTCGTGAACCACGGCTTCGGCGGCACGCTCGACCTCAACGCGCTGCTCGGCGGCTGTGTGGCCGCGCGGCTCGGCCTGCGCCCCGAGGATCCGTGCGTGATGCTGATGCACCAGCTCGCGTGGTCGCTCGGCGTCGGGCGGTTGCTGGAGCCGGCGGGCTACCGGCCGGCGGGCCAGGAGGTCGCGCTCGCGGCGCTGCGCGCGAACGTGCCGGTGTTCGTGATGCCCGGCGGCGACCTCGACGCGTCGAAGCCTTGGCGCGAGCGCAATCGCGTCCGCTTCCACGGCCGCAGCGGCTTCGCGCGCCTCGCGCAGGAGGCGGGCGTGCCGATCGCGCCGATCGTCATCACCGGCGCGGGGGACACGCTCGTGACCCTGACCGACGGCGCGAGGCTCGCGCGCGCGCTGCGCCTCGACGAGCGCCTGCGCGTGAAGACGCTCCCGATCGGCTTCGCTCTGCCGTGGGGCTTCAACGTCGGCGTCGCGTTCGGCGGCTACCTGCCGATCCCCGCCAAGCTGCGCGGCACGGTGTGCCGGCACTTCCGCGTGGCGCCCGGGGACGACCCCAGGGCCGCCGCGGCACGCGTCGAGGCCGAGATGGACCGCACCGCGCAGCGGCTCGGCGCGGGACGCAACCCCTACCTCGACTGGCTCGTGCGGCCCGGCCGCTGGAACCTGCGCACCCGCGAGCGAGCCGCCGCGTGAGCGCGCCGCGCGCCGAGCTCGCGGCGGACCTCTACACCGACGCCGCGATCCGCGACCCGCACCCGCTCAACCGCGCGATCCGCGACCTCGCGCCGGCGGTGTGGCTGCCCGCCCACGGGGTGTGGGCGCTCGGGCGCTTCGACGACGTACGCGCCGCCCTGCGCGCCGACCAGGTGCTGATCTCCGGGCGCGGCGTCGCGCTGAACGACTTCGTGAACCAGCTCCCGTCGCACACCACGCTCGCCAGCGACGGCAAGCTCCACCGCGAGCGCCGCAGCGTGCTGATGAAGCCGATGATGCCCAGCGCCCTCGAGCAGGTGCGCGCCGAGATCGAGGCGCTCGCCGATGCCCTCGTGGCGGAGCTGGCGGCGCGCGACTCCTTCGACGGCATCGCCGACTTCGCGCGCCACCTCCCCGTCTCGGTCGTGTCGCGCCTCGTCGGCCTGCCCGAGGCGGGGCGCGAGCGCATGCTCGACTGGGCCGCCGCGACCTTCGACGCGCTCGGGCCCGCCAACGCCCGCGCCGAGGCCGGGGGCGCGCTGCTCGGCGAGATGATCCGCTACGTCACCGAGGTGAAGCGCGACGTGCTCGCGCCGGACGGCTGGGCGGCGCGCGTGTTCGCGGCGGCCGACGCCGGCAAGCTCGACCCCGAGGACTCCCGCGGCCTGCTCGTGGACTACATCGCGCCGAGCCTCGACACGACGATCCTCGGCACGGGTCACCTGCTGTACCTGCTCGGCGCGCACCCGGAGCAGTACGACCTCGTGCGCGCGCAGCCCGAGCGGATCCCGGCTGCGGTCCACGAGGCGCTGCGCTTCGAATCGCCCGTGCGCGCCTTCTCGCGCTTCGCGGCCGCCCCGTACGAGGCGGGCGAGGTCTCGATTCCGGCGGGCGAGCGCGTGCTCGTGCTGTTCGGCTCCGCCAACCGCGACGAGCGCCGCTTCCCGGAGCCCGATCGCTTCGACGTGACGCGCGACGCGCGCGACCACGTCGCCTTCGGCCACGGCGTCCACCGCTGCGCGGGCGGGCACCTCGCGCAGCTCGAGCTCGAGGCGCTGCTGCGCGCGCTGGTGGTGCGCGTGCGACGCATCGAGGTGGGCGAGCCTGCCTTGCTGATGAGCAACGTGCTGCGCGGCTACCGGAGCTTCCCCGCGTCCTTCCACTGAGCGCGCCCGAGGAGAAATCGTCGATGGGTCTCTACGCCAGCTCGAACGCGGAGGTGAAGACGTTCCGCGGGCTCCACCTGTACCACTTCGCCTTCTCGAACTGCTCGCAGCGCGTGCGCATCGCGCTCGAGGAGAAGGGCCTCCCGTGGACGAGCCATCACCTGAACCTCGCGGCCAACGAGCACGCGACGCCCGTGTATCGCACGATCAACCCGAAGGGCGTCGTGCCGACGCTGGTGCACGACGGCCGCGTGTACGTCGAGTCGAACGACATCCTCTCGTACCTCGACGAGACGTTTCCGGCGCCGCCCCTCGCGCCCGCGGACCCGCTCGAACGGAAGGCGGTGGAGGAGCACCTGCTCGCGGCGGAGGCGATCCAGCCGAGCATCAAGGCGCTCAGCCACGAGCTCCTGTTCAAGCCCTTCCGCAAGGTCGGCGCGGACGAGATCGCGAAGGTCGATGCCGCGCTCGGCAACGCCGAGCTGGTCGCGTTCCTGCGCGACTACGCGGAGGACGGTGCAGCGTGGCGGGCGCGCGTCGCCGCGGCGCGCCACGCGATGGACGCGGCGCTCGGCCGGCTCGAGGCCGCGCTCGCGGGAGCGCCGTGGCTCTCCGGCGCCTCGTTCGGCCTGGCCGACGTGTCGTGGGTGGTGAACCTGCATCGCCTGGCGCAGGCCCGGTACCCGCTCGACGCCTGGCCGCGACTGCTCGCCTGGTACGCTCGTTGCGTCGAGCGGCCGGCGTTCCGCCGCGCCGTGCTCGAGTGGCAGCCCGGCGCTGCGCAGGAGTGACCATGCACTACGGACTCACGATCTTCCCGACCGACTACTCGATCCACCCGGCCGAGCTGGGCCGGGCCGCCGAGGAGCGCGGCTTCGAGTCGCTCTGGGTGGCGGAGCACTCGCACATCCCGGTCTCGCGCAGGACGCCGTGGCCGGGCGGCGCCGAGCTGCCGAAGATGTACTACGACGTGGTCGATCCCTTCGTCGCGCTCTCGATGGCGGCGGCCGCGACCACGAAGCTGCGCGTCGGCACGGGCATCTGCCTCGTGATCCAGCGCGACACGATCCAGACCGCGAAGCAGGTGGCCAGCCTCGACATGCTGTCGGGCGGGCGCTTCCTGTTCGGCGTCGGGGGCGGCTGGAACGTCGAAGAGATGGAGAACCACGGCACGCGCCACGAGACGCGCTGGAAGCTGCTGCGCGAGCGCATCGAGGCGATGAAGCAGATCTGGACGCAGAAGCAGGCCGAGTACCACGGCGAGCTCGTCTCGTTCGAGCCGATCTTCGCGTGGCCGAAGCCCGTGCAGAAGCCGCACCCGCCGATCCACGTGGGCGGCGCGTTCCCGGGCGGCATGCGCCGCGCGCTCCGCTACGGCGACGGCTGGATCCCGATCATGGGCCGCGGCGACGGCGACCTCGTCGAGCACCTGCCGGCGCTCCGCGCCGAGGCCACGAAGCTCGGGCGCTCGCTCGACGGCTTCGAGGTGACGGCCTACGGCGTGCCGCCCGACGCCGACCGCCTGCGCGCCCTGCGCGACGCCGGCATCGCGCGCGCCCTGTTCTTCGCGCCGCCGGCGCCGAAAGACGAAGTGCTCCGGGTGCTCGACACGTACGCGGAGACGGCGCGGAAAGCCGCGTGAACCCCGACGCAAAGCGGGGACGTTCTTTGACTAGTTGACTCGTTGGGAGCTTCGATGGATCACACGACGTCAACGAGTCAACTAGTCAAAGAACGTCCCCATCCGGAGGCCGCGTGAACGCCGACGTTGCGATCGTCGGGTACGGGCCCGTCGGGCAGTTGCTCGCCATTCTGCTCGGGCAGCGCGGGCATCGTGTGCACGTCGTCGAGCGCTGGCCCGAGCCGTATCCGCTGCCGCGCGCCGTGCACTTCGATCACGAGGTCGGCCGCATCCTCCAGAGCGCGGGCGTGGCGGAGGCGCTCGAAGGGCGCACCGTGGCCGCGCCGACCTACGAGTGGCGCAACGCGGCGGGCGAGACGCTGATCTGCTTCGGCCGCGACACGGAGCGGAGTCTCTCGGGCTGGCCCGAATCGAACATGGTCCGTCAGCCCGAGCTGGAGGCCATCCTGGACGAGCGCGCACGCGCGCTGCCGAGCGTGTCGGTCGAGCGCGGCGTCGAGGCCGTGGGCCTGCGCCTGGAGCCGGACGGTGTCGCGCTCGAGACGCGCCGCGCCGGCGGGAGCAGCCGCGAGCTCCGCGCGCGCTTCGCGGTCGGCTGCGACGGGGCCAACAGCTTCGTGCGCGAGCGCATCGGCTCGG
>Ga0187892_10004275_pt1 | contig 24242 bp, 23 predicted proteins | sample MA1701073metaG_FD_139345 | JGI IMG/M metagenome (GOLD analysis project Ga0187892, IMG submission 139345) | Bio-ooze microbial communities from a basaltic lava cave in the Kipuka Kanohina Cave System on the Island of Hawaii, USA - MA170107-3 metaG ... | reverse complement strand
GATGCGCCGCGGACCCCGCTCGAGCGGTTGCAGGCGTGCCCCGAGGCCGATCCCGTCGCCCTCGCCCAGCTCCTCCGGCGGCGCGCCACGCTCGATCCCTTTGCCCTCGCCGCCGCCATCGACGCCCGCCTCGACCACCTCGTCACGGCTGGCGCGCCAGCCCGCACGCCCGGCCCCGGCCACCCCGGCCCCCGCGCGCCCGCGCCCCTTCGCCTTCACCTTCGATAACCCCCGCCGGGCCCCGCGCGCCACGCCTACCTTGGTAACTTCTTAGATGGCGCGACGATCCCCTCCCTCGGTTACCTCTAGAGATGGCTTGACAGGGGGGGAGGCTCATGGATCTCCTCACTCCTGCGGGATCGTCATGATCACCTGAGTCTCTCCGGAGACCTTGAGGAAGTTGCTGAAGCGAACGACCGCAGCGATCATGGTCGGTTGAACGGCATCGTCGGTCTTGTAGGCGCCCAGCGCGCTTATGATGCCCTCGAAGCCAGAATTGACCGACTGCAGCCGGAACCCCGCGGGGCCCTTGAACACCACCGCGAGAAGGCCCTCGCGGACCACGTTCTGGGGGACGACCAGCTCCTCGATGCCGTCGCCGTCAAGGTCAACGGCGAGGGGCGTCGGCTCTATCTTGTAGAACTTGCTCCGGCCGCCCTGGAACCCTTCCAGGATCTGCTCCACAATCAAGGGCCCGCCTCCCACCGGCGTAGCCGACCGCCACAGCTCCTCGCCCTCCTTCACGATCCGCAGGCGGTTGTGCTCATCGATGAACGCGATCGCGCGCGTGTCCCTCCCTGCCACATTCGAGAAGGCCGCGCCCATCGGGCGGAAGGTGGGGGCAGCCTGTATCGCTCGGGCCACCACCAGCTTCCCGTCCCTGATCACGACCTGATCAGCCTGGCCCGGCGTGAAGAAGGTGGAGGGACTGTACCGCTGGACCCACAGCGTCTGCTTCACTCCCTGCCCGGTGAGATCGACGGCAAACAGAAACTCCCTGATGTTGTCCACGACGACGGTGGGGCGCCCATCCCTGATGGCAAGAATGAATGAGTTCAACTCGGCCCTGGGGTCGTAGCGATTGCCGAGCACCTGAAGGTTGCCGTCGCCGTACAGGTCGGCGAGCTGTAGTGAGAAGACCCGACCCAAGCTGCGGACAGACTTGGTCCACTCCGGCTCTATACGCTCGCCCTCGATGCGGTACATGTAGACCTGGTCGCCGTCACTCACCACCATCCGCGGGATCTTGCTCCGAGGTTCGACAGCGATGTCCATGGCCAGCACAGGAAAGTCAAAGCGCGCCACCTGCCGAAGCGGTATCGCGGACTCGCTGCTGCTCGAGTAGCTACCGACATCCAGATCGCTGCCGAGCAACCTGGCCAGGAGCGAGCGCGGTTTCGCCGCCGGCGGATCGGCGGGTCCGCCATGAGAAAAGCGCGTGGTCGGCGGCGCGACCCGGACTGCCCTCGGGACAAAGAACTCCGTGGTGATGAGTGGGGCGACCTCGGGAGAGGAAAAGAATCGGACCTCTATGAAGGGCCGATTCTGGACGCGCTTGAAGTACACCGCCAGCATGTTCTCCGCCTTGAAGCGGATCGACGCTTCGTTGACGCCTTTGCCGCCCAAGAAGTCCTCTGCCTTGATTCCCCGCTCGGCGAGGAACGCGTTGATGGTGTCCCCCATACTGACGCGGAACCGGCCCGACGCGGCCAGGCCCTCGAGCAGTTGCTGGGTCGCCGCCTCGACCACACCCTCACGCACTCCCGCCAGCAGCGGCAAGAGCACGAGGTGAACCTTCTCGGAGGAGACGCGGAACCGGTCTCCCGGCTTCACGGCCACCCCCGGGGCAAGGTTCCCGACAGACAGAATCTCACCCACGGGCCCCAGCCGGGCCTTCCCGAGCGGCTCCTCTACCCGCCCCAGGACCTGATCGGTCCTGGGATGCCTGATCTCCCGACCGGCACGGAACAGGTTCACCTCGAGCCCTGCCCTGGCACCGTCCCGGACCCCCACGTCCAGTGTGACCGTCGAGCCCCGGACCTCAATCACTTCGCCTTGGAGCTTAGGAAAGAGGCCGACGAGCTGATCCACGAGCGCCGCGAGCGGTCCCTGTCCCGAGGATAGCCCGCTGGGCGACTCCGGCGAGGCAGGCGTGGCCAGCAGCAACCCTATCAGCGCGATCATGGTCAGCCTAAGCGCTCTAGTGGCCTTCACGCCTGGAACCTCCTGCCCCCCTCGATGTCCAATCGAGGAGCACTGCGATCCGGGTGCTGTTGCGGGGCCGTAGCGGCCCTCAGGCCCATCCCTCTCATGGCGATGAGCGTCGTCGTGGCGGCAACACCCAGATGCGGCTCGCCCGGGCCGCCGTCCCAGGGTACCTCGTCGTCCGGGGCTGTGGTCCTTCCCGAGGCTTGACCTCGGCGTTCACCTTCGGATGGCGGCGAAGGGGCGGAGCCGTCGGCCTCGTGCTTGCCGGCGCTCACGTGGTTTGCCGGGGCCGAGCCTCGCCCGGCCACTGATGAGGGGGGCATTGTCGAGCAGGCACGTGAACCCTCTTCCAGGCCGAGCCGCGGCTGGCGTCGTCCTATCCGACGTTCAAGATGTAGGGTGACCCAGCGCCGATGACGACTCAGCCGTCGACTAAGCCGGGCTACGATCGATCCGTCCCGATCCATCGAGTGCGGGCCCGGGAACCGGCGCCGATCGGACGGCTCGCGGGAGTGGGCTAAGTCCATCCTCCGGACCGCGTGCAAGGCCGATGAGGTGGGAGGGAGCGTGGTGGCACACGACCCACACGGATGCCCTCTGCCGCCGCGGCACCGCTTTGCATGGGGCAACGCTCCCCGGAGAAGCCGACGGGGCCCGGGATACTCCCCGAGCCCCGCCCCCGGCACCGCCAGCGATCGAGCACCACGCCACCCGAACGCCGGAGGGCCACACTGCTCGACTTGTCGTCAGAACGCGAACCGCACCCGACTGGCGATCGTGTAGACGTCCTTCGGGTTGCCCTCGCTGACATTGTCGAGGCCCAGGACGTTAGTGCCGCACGCTCCGTCACAGCGCCGCGAGTACCCGAGCGCGTTGCCGGCGAAGAGGTAGGCCGTGCTCACGTCGAAGCTGAGCCCCGGCGCGAAGCGCCACGTCAACCCCAGGTTCAGCTCGGTGCCGAGGTAGCTCGAGTCCCCTTGCCCGTCCTGAGGAATGAGACCAGAGTTGATGGCCAGGATGCTGCTCGTGTCCACCTTCCTCGCCGTCCACGCCGCAGTCAAGCCTCCGTTCACGCTCAAGGCCGGGGTGACGGCATACGTCGCCCGCGCCCCTACCTGGGTGCGGCCGTAGCGGTCGAAGCCGATCGCCGCGCCGGGGTTCAGCCCAGCCGTCGAGGCATACAGGATGTTGAAGTAATCGACCCCCAGGGAGAAGATCTGGGACCATCCCGCATAGTAGCTCGTGTCCGTGCTGATCGGCTGGAAGTACCTCACGGTGCCTCGCCGCGGGTCGTCACTCGCCCGATTCCCGCTCGTGTACATACCCATCAACTCGAGCAGCACCGGCCCGACCTGATAGCCGCCCCGGACGTCAGCGAACCACGCGGATAGGTCCTGCTTCTGGATCACCGGGGCCAGGAACGTCCCGCCGGCGACGGTGTTGTTGATGTTCCGGTTCCCGAACTGGTAGAACACCGTCGGATCGAGGGAGAAGGGCCCCATCCGCCAGCGCCCGTCCACGCCGATCGTGTGCCGGTGCTCATTGACCCCCGGCGCCCTGAACGTGGCGTTGAAGCTGGAGATGCTCAGACCGCCACGGCCCTGCCGCGCGGACCCACTCGTGCTTCGGCTGGCGAAGAAGTACGCGTAGATGGGACGGATGTCCAGACCCTTCAGAGGTGTGATCTCGGCGCTCGTGACGATGGCGAAGTCCTCGCCGCGGGCCTGGGTGAAGCTCGTCTGCGAGCTTGCCCCCGGGATCCACGGGAAGTCGTCAGCCCCGCTGGCCGCCTCCTCGACCTGGGCGTACGCGAAGTTGAGCTTGACGTTCGGTGTGAGAACGGCCTTCAGGCTGACCCCTGGGTAATCGCCGGTCGCGAGCACCGCGAGCTTGTATGTGGCGTCCCAGGGCTGGGCGCCGAGCCGAACCGTGGTCGGCACAGGGACTAGGGGGAGGGGGAACTCCGTGTATAGCCACTTGATCTCGATGATCCCCAGGACGTCCGTGTTGAGATCAAACCCCCCCGAAGCCCCGAACCGCTGCTGGGGGCAGGTCACGGCGCCGGCGATGCCGGCCGTCCCGGTGTTGGCTGCACACGCGAAGCTGCCGGCATTCACGCTGTCCGCATTGCCGGTCTGGCCCCAAGCTGCGTCGATCTCCAAGCCGAGCACCGCCTTGGCCTTCCCGACCTCGCCGATGATGTCCAGGCGGCCACGCGTGCGTGCGTACCACTCCCTCTCCCTTGAGATCGAGTAGTTGAGCCCTACCGGACTGAAGTTCCGGCTGTACGAAGTTACCTGGTCGATTAGCCCGGTGATCTTGAAGGTCGGCGCCTGGGCCCAAGCCTCCGGCGCGACCATCCCGAGGAGGGCTAATGCGGCGAGGGCGAGAACGGACATCCTTCTCATTACCGCCTCCTCAATCTGAAGTGGTTAACCCCTGACAGCACAAACCACTAGGCTTCTAGACGATCGTACGCGCAACTACAGCGTTCCCCCGTCATCACGACCCGGAACTCTATACGCCAAATACACCAACGTCAACCGGATCCTGCGTGGGCCGCCATCCCGACCGTAGACGGCAGGAGAAGACACGGCTGGCGGTCTCAACCGCAGCACCCTTTTATCGCAGTGGCCTGGAGACGTCAAGCGAAAAGGCTATGCTCGGGCTGGTCCGACCGCCTCCAGGGCCCGCCCGGCCCGCTCACCCCCCACCCCCGAGGGTCCGCAGGGCCTGGTCCGCCGCCCGGCCGACGGGGGAGTCGGGCTCCAGATCCCGCGCCGTGACGAACGCGCGACGGGCCTCGTCCTTCCGCCCCTCGAGGTTCAGGAGCACCCCGAGCTCGTAGTAGGCTCGGGCGAAGCGCGGAGCCAGCTTCACGGCCGCCCGCAACGCCTCCTCCGCCTCCCGGCGGCGGCCCAGGTGGTAGAGGTAGACCTGAGCCAGGTTGTAGTAGGCCAGCTCCGGAGTGGCGTAGATCGGCTGGGTGAGGGCCTTCCGGTAGGCGCCGACCGCCTCCTCATAACGCTTCTGCTCGAACAAGGCCAGTCCCAGGTTGTGGTAGCCCTCGGAGTAGGTGGGGTCGACGGCCACCGCCCGCTCGAAGTCGGCCTGGGCCTCCCTGGCCTCCCCGAGCTGCAGGCGGGCCACCCCCAGGGCGTTGTGGAGGACGGCCTCGTCCGGGTCGAGCTCGATCGCTTGCCTGAGGGCCCCCAGCCCCAGGGACACGCGCCCCTCGTTGAGGTGGCGCAGCCCCTGCTCGTAGGAGGCCCGGGCCTGCAGCCGGCGCACCTGCCGGTCCTTGTCGGGGTCTGGCAGCTTCAGGGCCGCGCAGCCGAGGACGAGGAGGAGGGCGGCTACGAGGTGCGCCGGGCGCCGGAGCCTTGACAGGATCATTTTCGCCATGTTACTCGTTGGCTTCGTGCCGACCTACGAGTACGAGTGTCCTCAGTGCCAGCGGACCTGGGAGGTGCGACAGCGCATCTCCGAGCCCGCCTTGACCACCTGCGACCGGTGCGGCGGCCCCGTCCGCCGGCTCCTCGCCCCGGCCCCGTTCATCCTCAAGGGTGGCGGCTGGTACGTCACCGACTACCCCTCCGAGGCGCGGAAGAAGGCCATGTCCAGCGAGGGGGGCGACAAGGGCGCGGCGGCAGAGAAGCCGGCGGCGGCCGGGGACGGCTCCCCGTCGGCGGCCGGCAAGTCGACGAGCCCCTCGTCCACCGACGCGGCCGCCCCGTCGACCGGCTCCAAGAGCGGCTCCAAGGACTAGCATCCCGGGAGGGGGCGGACCCGGACGCGGGTCCCCCGCCCGATCCCGAGGAGCCGGGCCGCGCTGTCCTCCCTGGCGAACAGCTCGAGCCGGCCCGTGGATCCGATGATGGCGCCCGGGTCTCCCCGGGCCACCGCGTCGTAGCTCTCGACGGGGCCGGCCAGGCGCCGCCCGCCGACCTCCACCTCGACGGCCCCCGGTCCCAGCGCGTCGAGGGCGGCGGCGGTGATCGACGTCAGCAGGTTCCCGAACCGGTCGCTGCCGACCACCTCTCCCACGAGCCCCCCCTCCTCCCTCGTGCAGCCGGGCCAGGGCACCCGTACGGGATCCGCGAGGGGCGGACCGAGGGCGGTGAGCGCAAGGCCCCCCGCCAGGTGGGCCGCCGCCGGCGCGAACACGTCCCGCCCGTGGAAGGTGGCGCTCACCCGGGGCAGCCGGTGGGCCGCCGACTCGAGGGAGACGGCGGTCCAGCCGGATCCGCCGAGCGCGAAGGTGAACACACGCCGTTGTCCGGCCCCACGTAGGCCTGGGCGCCCGCCCCGAGCGCCAGGGCCCGGCGCGCGCCCCCGACGCCCGGATCGACCACGGCCAGGTGCACCATGCCGGGCGGGAAGTAGGGGACCGCCGCCTCGAGGGCCAGCGCCGCCCCGAGCACGTCGTAGGGGTCGAGGTCGTGGGTCAGGTCGACCAGCCGCGCCCCGGGGCAGATGCCCAGCATGACGCCCTTCATGATGCCGACGAAGGGGTCCCGACGGCCGAAGTCCGTGGTGAGGGTGATGATGGGCCCTCGCACTACGAGTCGCGGTCGACGACGTAGTCGGCGATGAGGAGCAGGGTCTCCTTGTCCTCGGACTCCGGGAAGGGCGCCAGCGCCGCCTTGGCGGCCCGCGCGTAGCCCTGGGCCCGCTCCAGCGCATAGCCCACGCCGTCGTGCTTGACCACCAGCCGGCGGACCTGCTCGATCTCGTCCGGCCCGAGGGCGGGCTGCTTGAGCCAGGCCTGGATCCGCTCGCGCTCGGCCGGATCCGCGCGCAGGAGGGTGGCGATCAGCGGCAGCGTGCGCTTGCCCTCGCGCAGGTCGGCGCCCACGGCCTTGCCGAGCCGCGCCTGGTCGGCCACGAAGTCCAGCGAGTCGTCGCTGATCTGAAAGGCGATGCCGATGTCCAGCCCGTACCGGGTGAGGCCCTCCACCCGCCCGGCGTCGCCGCCGCCCAGGAGCGCGCCGATGCGGCAGCAGGCCGACATGAACGACGCGGTCTTCTGCGTGATGATGCGGAAGTAGTCCTCCTCGCCGGTGGTGCCGCTGCGCTTGCGCTCGAGCTGGAACACCTCGGCCTCGGTCATGGACACCGTGGCGCGGGCGAGGGTCTCGAGCACCCGGGGATCGCCGTCCTGGACCATGAGGGCGAAGGACTTGGAGTACAGGTGATCGCCCACCAGGATGGAGGCGTCGTCGCCCCACCGGGCGTTGGCCGAGGGCCGCCCGCGGCGGAGCGGCGCCTGGTCCACCACGTCGTCGTGGATGAGGGTAGCCGTGTGCAAGAGCTCGACGACGCACCCCATGCGCACGGCGCGCGGCCCCCGGTAGCCGGCCAGCCGGGCGGCCACCAGGAGCAGGATGGGCCGGAGCCGCTTGCCTCCGGCGCCGGCGATGAACTCCCCCATCTCGTGGACCAGGCTCACGGGCGAGTCCACGGCGCGGGCGATGGCCTTCTCGACGGCCTGGAGCTCGCCGCCCACGGCGCGGGCGACCCGCTCTTTGAGGAGGCCCTCCAGGGAGGACCGGGGCTTCGCCGAGGACGGCTGGGTCAACGGACGACGACGCGGTCTTTGACCTGCACCTGCGCCCCCGTGGCGACGCTCTGGATCTCCACCACCGAGAACCGCTCCCGGACCTCGATGACGCGGCCCGCCGCCACCTCCTCGTCCAGCTCCCCGAGCAGCTCCCCGGTGATCGGATGCACGATGGCGATCCGATCGCGCCGGACGCTGACGGGCGCCCCGACCTGGATGCCGTCCTTCTTGGTTAGGTCGATGACCACCCGCGACGTGTCCACGTAGACGACGTAGCCGCGCGTGGGCTGGGCCAGCAGCGCGGTGGGGGCGGCCACCGCCGAGGGGCCGCGCGGGTTCACGTTCTCGACCTGGTACGGGCCTCCCTGGCGGGGGCTGATGCGGCCGCCGCCCGGCGGGGGCCCGTAGCGAGCCACGACCTCCGGCGGCGCGATCAGCACGGACTTGCCGAACAGGAACGACCGGAACGTGGTCGGGACCTTGTCCTCCTCCACCCAGACGTACTCGGGCTCGCTCGGCACGTCGCCGAAGCGGGGGTTCTTGATGAGCAGCCAGCGCGCCTCGGTGGGCCGGATGGCGACGCTGGGATCGGGCTGGGGGGCGAAGCCGGCCAGCTCCCGCAAGCTGACACCGCTGAGGGTGTTGCACCCGGAGAGCAGGAGGGCCGCCACCAGGCCCGACGCGGCCGGGCGGAGGATGCGCGGTCGACTCATCGTCCGGGCAAGCATAGCAGATTCGAGGGCCTCGGTCCCGCCGGCCGGCCCCGGCCCGCCCCCCACCCTCAGTCCCGGAATACCGGCTCCCACGGGAAGCGTTGCTCCAGGGTGGTGTCGGCGCGGGTCAGGGCCCGGCGGCTGGAGAAGAGCGCCGTCCCCGTGATGCCCGACACCCAGGTGACGTCCAGGTAGGTGACCCCCCGCCGCTCGATCAGCATGGGCACGAGCCAGCCCGTCACCTGCAGCGCCCGCGCCGCCGCCACCGCCAGCTCCGGTCGGATCAGGAGCTCCTCGCCCCGGGCCCCCTGGGTCAGGAGGTGGTCCTGGACGACGGCCGGGTCCGCCGCCTGGAAGCGCCGGCTCTCGGTGAGCGCGTGCGCGATCATGAAGGGCACCCGGCGCAGATCGCTCCGGGCCTGGGTGAGATCGGTCACGGGCGGGATGGCCACCCGGATGCGACCGCGGGTGATCCGGGCCCCGTCCTCCGGGCGGGCGTGGGGCTGGTCGGGCAGGGGCACGTAGTGGGCCTCCGCGAAGCCCGGGTACACCCGGCGCACCTGGGCGTGGCCCAGCACGTCCTCGTGGTGGCCCAGCGGCTTGCCCGTGACCGGATGGCGGAACGGGTCCCCCTTGCGGAAGATGGCGAACTCCTGCCCCGCGCGGACCCCGTGGCGCTCGGTGAGGTCGAGGTAGATGCGGTCCCCGTCCACGCTGACCACCAGGCCCTGCACGGGCGGAAACGCGCCGACGACGTCCTGGAGCATGAGCCCGAAGGTCGCCCCCACCTGGTCGGCCAGCCCCGCGCCGGCGGGACCGGCCAGGGCGAGGGCCACGAGGAGCGTCCCCAGGACCGGGGCAACCCGCCGGGTGCCGGGACGGGTCGACCCGCGCGACGCGGGCCCGGCCGGGCCCGAGCGCGGCCCGCCCGCCCGGGCCCTAGAAGACGACCGAGGGCCGGTGGGCACCGAACACTCCGCGGAGGGTGTCACAGATCTCCCCCAAGGTGACCCGCGCCGTCACGGCCTCGAGGATGGGCGGCAGGAGGTTGTCCCGGCCCCGGGCGGCCCGGTCGACGGCCTCGAGCGCCCGCCCGGCGCGGTCGCCGTCCCGCTCGCGGCGCACGGTGTCCAGGCGCTCGGCCAGGGCGTCGGCCACGCGCGGATCGACCTGGAACAGCTCGCCGGGCGGCGGCTCGTCGACCACGAACTCGTTGACCCCCACCACGATGCGGGCGCGGGACTCCACCTCCTGCTGGTAGCGGTAGGCCGCCTCCTGGATCTCGCGCTGCATGAAGGCGATGGCGTGCACAGCGCCGCCCAGCCCGTCGATCTTGCCGATGAGGGCCTGGGCCTCCTCCTCGAGGTCGCGGGTCAGGCGCTCCACGGCGTAGGCGCCCCCGAGGGGGTCCACCGTGTCGGCCACCCCCGACTCGTGGGCCAGGATCTGCTGGGTGCGCAGCGCGACCCGGACCGCCGTCTCGCTGGGCAGCGAGAGGGCCTCGTCCATGGAGTTGGTGTGCAGCGACTGGCAACCGCCCAGGATGGCCGCCAGCGCCTGCACCGCGACCCGGACCACGTTGTTCTCGGGCTGCTGGGCGGTGAGGGTGCTGCCCGCTGTCTGGGCGTGGAAGCGCAGCATGAGGGACCGGGGGTCCCGGGCTCCGAAGCGGTCCCGCATGAGGCGCGCCCACAGGCGGCGGGCGGCGCGGTACTTCGCCACCTCCTCCAGGAGGTGGTTGTGGGCGTTGAAGAAGAACGACAGCTGCGGCGCGAACTCGTCCACGGCGAGCCCCGCCTCCCGCGCCGACTCCACGTAGGCGATGCCGTTGGCGAGGGTGAAGCCTACCTCCTGCGCGGCGGTGCAGCCGGCCTCGCGGATGTGGTAGCCGGAGATCGAGATGGTGTTCCAGCGGGGCGCGCGCTCCCGGCAGAAGGCGAAGGTGTCGGTGATCAGCCGCATGGAGGGCCCCGGCGGGAAGACGTATGTGCCCCGGGCGATGTACTCCTTCAGGATGTCGTTCTGCACGGTGCCGGACAGACGCTCGGACGCCACGCCCTGGCGCGCCGCCACCGCCAGATACAGGCACAGCAGGATGGAGGCCGTGGCGTTGATGGTCATGGAGGTGGAGACCCGGTCGAGGGGGATGCCGTCCAGCAGCTCCTCCATGTCCACGACGCTCGAGATGGCGACCCCCACCTTGCCGACCTCGCTCCTGGCCAGCGGGTGATCGGCGTCGTAGCCCATCTGGGTCGGCAGGTCGAAGGCGACCGACAGGCCGGTCTGGCCCTCGCCGAGGAGGTAGCGGAAGCGCCGGTTCGTCTCGGCGGCCGTGCCGAAACCCGCGTACTGGCGCATGGTCCAGAGGCGCCCGCGGTACCCGGCCGGGTGTAGGCCGCGCGTGTACGGCAGCTCCCCCGGGAAGCCCAGCTCGTCCTCGTAGTCGAGGCCCGGCACCTCCGCCGGCGTGTAGCACGGCCGGAGCGGCAGCCCGCTCGAGGGCGCGAACAGGCCCGGCCGCTCCGGGGTGCGCGCCAGCGCCGGGCGCAGTGTCTCGGCCTCCCAGCGGCGGCGGGCGGCGGCCAGGCGTTCCTCGGCGTCCGAGCTCATGGGCGCGTCCTCACAGGGGGATGTTGCCGTGCTTCCTCGGAGGGTTCACGTCGCGCTTGGTGGCCAGGACCTCGAGCGCCAGCACGAGCTTCTTCCGCGTGTCCCTGGGCTCGATGACCTCGTCGACGTACCCGCGCTCGGCGGCGACGTAGGGGTTGGCGAACTTCTGCCGGTACTCGCCGACCTTCTCGGCCCGGAGCGCCCCGGGGGCGGACGATCGCTCGACCTCGCGCCGGTACAGGATGTTCACGGCCCCCTCGGGGCCCATCACCGCGATCTCGGCGGTGGGGAACGCCAGGTTCAGGTCCCCCCGGATGTGCTTGGAGGACATGACACAGTAGGCGCCGCCGTAGGCCTTGCGGGTGATGACGGTGAGCTTGGGCACCGTGGCCTCGCAGAAGGCGTAGAGGAGCTTGGCGCCGTGCTTGATGATGCCCCCGTACTCCTGCGCGGTGCCGGGCAAGAACCCCGGGACGTCCTCGAAGGTGACCAGCGGGATGTTGAAGCAGTCGCAGAAGCGGACGAACCGCGCCCCCTTCAGCGAGGCATTGATGTCCAGGCACCCGGCCAGGTGCGCGGGCTGGTTGGCCACGATGCCCACCGGCCGGCCGCCCAGGCGGCCGAAGCCGACGACCAGGTTGGGCGCGTACTCGGCCTGCACCTCGAAGAAGTAGCGGTCGTCCAGGACAGCACACACCAAATCCTTGATGTCGTAGGGCCGATGGGGCTCACCCGGCACCAGCGTCTGCAGCGCCTCGTCGGCACGGTCGGGCGGGTCCAGGGTCGTGCGGATCGGCGGGTCCTCGGCATTGTTCTGGGGCAGGAACGTGAGCAGCTCGCGGATGAGCGCCAGGCACTCCTCCTCGCTCGCGGCGGCGAAGTGGGCCACCCCGGAGCGGACGCCGTGCGTCTCCGCCCCCCCCAGCTCCTCGAAGGAGACCTCCTCGTGGGTCACCGAGCGGATCACGTCGGGCCCGGTGACGAACATGTAGGAGCTGCCCTTGACCATGAAGACGAAGTCGGTGATCGCGGGAGAGTACACCGCGCCCCCGGCGCAGGGTCCCATGATGGCCGAGATCTGGGGGACCACCCCCGAGGCCAGGGTGTTGCGCAAGAAGATGTCAGCGTAGCCGGCGAGCGACAGCACCCCCTCCTGGATGCGCGCGCCCCCGGAGTCGTTGAGCCCGATGATCGGCACCCCGGTCTTCATGGCGAGATCCATGATCTTGCAGATCTTGCGCGCGTACGCTTCCGAGAGGGACCCGCCGAAGACGGTGAAGTCCTGGGCGAAGACGAACATGGGGCGCCCGTGCACCTTGCCGGAGCCCGTCACCACCCCGTCGCCCGGGATCCGCTGCTCGTCCATGCCGAAGTCGCGACCCTGGTGGACCACGAAGCGGTCCAGCTCGGCGAACGACCCCTTGTCCAGGAGCAGCTCCAAGCGCTCGCGGGCCGTCCGCTTGCCGGCCGCGTGCTGGCGAGCGATGCGCTCCGCCCCGCCGCCCAGCTCGGCGGCCTGGTTCCGGCGGCGGAGTTCCTCGAAGCGATCCTGGAGGGTCATGGGCGCGGCTCCTCTGGGTCGGCGTGGGGCCGGAGCTCGGGCGCAGTATAGGCTGCCGCAGCCTGGAAAGTCAATGAAGGCGCGTGGTTCGGCGCTCATCGGGTTGACTTCCCCGAAGACCCTGGGCCATACTCGTCTGGCATGCCGCCCTGGGCCCAGATCGTCCTCGTCGCCTGCGCGGTGATCCTGACGGTCGCACTGGTGGCCGCCCTGGTGGCGCTCCGGAGGACCGCCCTGCGGGCCGACACCGTGCTGAGCCTGGTGGAGGGGCAGCTGAGACCCCTCACGACGCAGGTGACGGCGTTGCTGGCCGAGGTGCAGGTCCTGACCCAGCGCGCCAACACGGAGATGGAGCGCGTCGGCGGCATCATGAAGCGGGCCGACGAGGTCTCGGCGACGGCGGCGCGGGTGGCCCAGACGGTGGGCGGCCTCACCCGCGTGGGGCAGGCGGCGGCGCTGCTGGCCGGGCTCAAGCGCGGCGTGGACGTGTTCGTGAAGCGGCTCAGGAAGCCGTGACGGCTCGGACGGGCCAGAGGGGGAAGGCATGGGACACGAACGTGGGGGGGATGCAGCGGGGTATCTCGGCTGGTTCTTTCTCGGCGCCGTCGCTGGCGCCGCGGCGGCCTTGCTGATGGCCCCGCGCACGGGCCGCGACACCCGGGAGTACCTCGTGGAACACGGCAACGAGTGGCTGAAGCGGGCCCAGCAGAAGGCCGAGGAAACTCAGACCCGCGCCAACGACCTCTTCGACAAGGGGCGCGAGTACTTCGAGACGCAGCGCGAGCGGCTCGCCTCCGCCTTCGACGCCGGCAAGACCGCCATGCGCGAAGAGATGTCCCGGGCCGGGACCGAGCTGTAGCGCGTCGATTTCGACTATGCCGAGGTGCTGCAGATCGTCGTCGTGATGGCCTCGGTGTCGATCCTGTCGAAGTCCCGCCCCGCCGGAGCCCGCCTACCGCCGGAAGTCCACCCGCGTGGGCAAGATGCGGTCGGCGATAAGGTTCCGCATCATCTCCACGGTACCGCCGCCGATGGCGAACATACGCGCGTCTCGAGCCATGCGCTCGAGCGGCAGTCCCCGGCCGTAGCCGGCCGCCCCGTGGACCTGCAACGCCTGGCTGGTGACCTCCTGCGCCATCTCGGCCGCGAAGGTCTTGGCCTTGGCCGACTCCAGGGCGTCAGGGAACCCGTCGCTCGCGGTCATGGCCGCCCGGTGAATCAAGAGCCGCGCCGCGTCCAGCTTGATCGCCATGTCCGCGAGCTTCCAGCGGATGCCCTGGAAGTCCCCGATGGGCCGCCCGAACTGCCTCCGCTCGACCGCGTAGCCCAGCGCCAGCTCGTACGCCCCCTGCCCGAGCCCGAGGGCGACGGTGGCCGCGCCGAGGCGCTGCGCGTTGTACGCTCGCATCAGCTTCTTGAAGCCGTCCGGCGGCGCCACCAGGACCTGCGCCCGGCCGACGCGGCACCGGTCGAAGGAGAGCCGCCCCTCCGGGATGCCGCGCAGCCCCATGGTACGGTCGCGCTCGCCGATGGCGAGGCCCGGCGTGTCCCGCTCCACCAGGATGCCGCCGATCCCCTCGGCGCCCGGCTGCGCGCCCATCCGGCAGTAGACCAGGTGCAGGCGCGAGGTCCCCGCTCCCGTGATCCACCGCTTCTCGCCCGTGAGGGCGTATCCCTCGGGCGCCTCGTCGGCCGTGGTCCCGAGGTCCGTCGCCGCCGAGCCGGCCTCCGGCTCCGTGATGGCGATGGCGGGCTTGTCGCCCTCCAGCACCCAGGGGAAGTAACGTCGCTTCTGGACCTCGGTGCCGTAGGCCGTGAGAGCCCCCACCACCCCCAGGTTCCCCTCCACCACGATGCGCGCGGTGACCCCGCAGACCCGCGCCACCTCCTCCACCACCAGGAGCGCGTCCAGCACCGTCCCGCCCCCGCCGCCGTACTCGCGGGGGATCGTGAGGCCCATGAAGCCCGCGCGGACGAGTTCCTTGACGTTGTCCCAGGGGTACTCCTCGCGCTCGTCCCATCGGGCGGCGCGCTCGCGGAACACGGTGTCGGCCAGCTCGCGCGCGCGGGCCTTGAGCCGTTGCTGCTCCGGGGTCAGCGTGAAGTCCATTGGCAGCGTCTCCCGTTCCTCGGCCGTGGCGACCATCTCGCGGCCCCGTCAAGGCCTCCCGGGCCCGGGCTCCTGCCGCGGCAAGACGTCCGCTCCTCGCCGGGTCGATCAGCCGGATGACGTAGCACCGACCGGAGTCCTCCACCCGTCGATGCCCCCGCGGCCAGGTCGCCAACCCGCCCGGCGTCGTCTTCCGACCCCGGGCCCCACGCGTGCCCGCCAGGTGCCGCGCACCCGCGTCGATCATCGCACGCAGGCCTGCCGGAGACAATGCAGCGAGCGCCGTTCGCCGGTCGTCTAGATGTGGATCGCCTGGCCGAGGGCGGCCAGCACCGCCTCCAGGGCGGCCTCGGACAGCGTGGGATGGGCGTGGACCGTGTGGATCATCGCCTCAAGCGTCGTCTCCAGCGTGCGGCCCACCGCGAACTCGTGGATCAGCTCCGTGGCCTCGGGTCCGACGATGTGCACACCCAGGATCTCCCCCGTGGCCTTGTCGGCGACCACCTTGAGGAAGCCGTCGGGCTCGCCGAGGGCCACTGCCTTGCCGTTGGCAGTGAAGGGAAAGCGGCCCACGGCGAGCGCGCGCCCCCCGTCCTTCGCCCGGGCCTCCGTCAAGCCGATGGACGCCACCTGGGGACGGCAGTAGGTGCAGGAGGGGATGTTGCCGTAGTCCACGGGCCGCGGCGTCCGCCCCGCGATGGCCTCGGCGGCCACGACGCCCTCGGCCATGGCCTTGTGGGCGAGGAGCTGGTTGCCGGCCATGTCCCCGACGGCGTACACGCCCTTCACCGACGTCTGCATGGTGGGCGAGACCTTCACGAAGCCGCGCTCCATGGCGACGCCGTGGGTCTCCAGGCCGATGCCGCGGATCCGCGCGCCGCGCCCCACGGCCATCAGGACCTGCTCCGCCCGGAGCCGCTCGGCCTTGCCCTCGGCCTCCACCTCGACGGTCACGCCGGCGTCGTCCGCCAGGACCGTCCGCACCGTGACGCCGGTGCGGACGGTGACCCCCCGGCGGGTGAACAGGCGCGCCACCTGCGCCCCCGCCTCCTCGTCCTCGATGGGCAGCACCTGGGGCAGGGCCTCCAGCACGGTGACCGCCACGCCGTAGGCAGCGTAGACGTCGGCGAACTCCATGCCCACCGCCCCGGCACCGATGACGATGAGCGAGCCGGGTTGGGCTTCGGCCCGGACGGCGCCGTTGGACGAGACGACCCGGCGCTCGTCGATGGGCACCCCGGGGAGGGACTTCGGCTCGGAGCCGGTGGCCAGGATGACGCCGGCCGAGGCCTCGAGCGTTTCCTCGCCGTTCTTCCCCTTGACCAGCACGGCGCGGGGCGAGGCGAGCCGCCCCGTGCCGGGGAACAGCGTGATCCGGTTCTTCTTGAACAGGAACTCGATCCCCTTGGCCATCCGCTCGGCCACCTGCCGGGATCGCCGCACGGCCGCCCCGTAGTCGGCCTCGACGGCGCCGACGCTGATGCCGAACCGGTCGGCGTGCTGCACGAGGTGGAGCACCTCGGCGTTGCGCAGGAGCGCCTTGGTGGGGATGCAGCCCCAGTTGAGGCACACGCCGCCGGGCCGGTCGTCCTCGACGGCGGCGACGGTGAGGCCGAGCTGCGCCGCGCGGATGGCCGCGACGTAGCCCCCGGGGCCGGAGCCCACCACCACCATGTCGAAGCGATGCGTCGCCATGATCAGACCAGGAGGCGAAGGGGCTCTTCCAGGAGCCGCTTGACGTCCTGCAGAAAGCGGGCCGCCATGGCGCCGTCCATGGCGCGGTGGTCGCAGGAGATCGTGAGCTTCATCCGCCGCCCCACCGCCACCTGCCCGCCCTCCACGACCGGCTTCTCCAGCACCGACCCCACCGCCAGGATGGCCCCCTCGGGTGGATTGATGATCGCCGAGAACTCCTCGACGTCGAACATGCCGAGGTTGGACACGGAGAACGTGGCGCCCGACATCTCCTGGGCGCGCAGCCGGCCGGCGCGGCTGCGCTCGGCGAGGTCGCGCGTCTCCTCGGCGATGCGGCCGAGGGGCTTGACGTCCGCGTCCCGGAGCACGGGTGTGATCAACCCCTGCGGCAGCGCCACGGCGATGCCGATGTGGGCGTGATGGTGGACGCGGATGGCCTGGCCCTGGAACGAGGCGTTCACCCCGGGGTGCCGACGCAGCGCCAGCGCCGAGGCCTTGACCACCATGTCCGTCACGGTGACCCTGGGCTGGCCGTCGAGGGCGTTCAGCTCCTCCCGGAGCCGGGAGGCCCGGTCCATGGCCACCTCCGCGGTGACGTAGAAGTGGGGCACGGGCCCCTTGGACAGCGGCATGGCCCGGGCGATGGCGGCCCGCATGGGCGTGAGAGCCATGTCCTCGTGCGGGGCCTCCGGCCGCGGCGGGATCGTGAACGCCGCCGCGGCCGGCCGGGCGGGCGGCCGCTCGGTCGGCAGACCCGCGGCCGCGGCAGGGGCAGGCGCCGGCGCCGCCATCGCCGCCTCGACGTCACGGCGGACCACGCGCCCGCCAGGCCCCGTGCCCTCTACCAGCCGCAGATCCACGCCCGCCTGGCCCGCGATCTTCCTGGCGAGCGGTGAGGCCTTGACTCGGCCGGCGGCCGGCGCCGGGGCTGGCCGGGCGGCGGCCCCGGCGCCCGTCATGGGCACGACGCTCGTGGTCGCCGGCTCGGACCGATAGGTCTCCTGCTCGGGCAAGGCCGGCGGGGCCTCGGCCGGCGGCGGCGTGGGCCGGTCCGAGACGGGGACGGCACCCGGCTTGGACGCAGCCGGGGCGGCGGGGGGCTGGCTGGCAACGGCGGAGATGTCCTCCTTGGGATCGGCAATGACCCCGATCAGCTCGCCCACTGGCACCTGGGCCCCGGGGCCGGCCAGGATCTTGCGCAGCACCCCGGAGCCGAAGGCCTCGATCTCGACGTTGGCCTTGTCCGTCTCGATCTCGGCGATCACGTCGCCGCCCTTGATCGCCTCGCCCTCGCGCTTGAGCCACTTGATGACCTTGCCCGTCTCCATGGCTTCGCTGAGCTTGGGCATCAGCACCTTGGTGATCATGCGCAGACCTTTCGGATGCCGGCCGCGATCTTGGCCTTGGACGGCGTCTTGAGCAGCTCCAGGTTGCGGGCGTAGGGCATGGGGGCGTTCTCGCCGGTGACGCGCTCCACCGGCGCGTCCAGATCGTCGAAGGCCTCCTCCTGGATCTCCGCCGCGATCTCCGAGCCCATGCCGGCGAAGCCGGCGCCGGACTCGATGACGACGGCCCGGTGAGTCTTCCGCACCGAGCCCAGGATGGTCTCCTGGTCCATGGGTCTCAGCGTGCGCGGGTCGACGATCTCCACCGAGATGCCTTCCTGGGCCAGCTCCTCGGCCACCTCCAGCGCCCGGTACATCATGCTCATGTAGGCCACCACGGTGACGTCCGTGCCCTCGCGACGCACCACGGCCTGGCCGAGCGGGATGGTGAAGTCGGGGTCCTCGGGCACCTCGCCCTTGACGGCGTACAGCGTCTCGGATTCGATGAAGATCACCGGATTGTCGTCGCGGATCGCCGACTTGAGCAGGCCCTTGGCGTCGGCCGGGGTGGACGGGCGGACCACCTTCAGCCCCGGCACGTGGTAGAAGTACACCTCCATGCTCTGGGAGTGCTGCGCTGCGAGCTGGGCCGCGGGTCCGCCGGGGCCCCGGATCACGATGGGCACGGGGAACTGGCCGCCGGACATGTAGAGCATCTTCGCCGCCGAGTTGACGATCTGGTCGAGCGCCAGGATGGAGAAGTTGAACGTCATCATCTCCACCACGGGCCTGAGGCCCAACATGGCGGCGCCGATGCCGACCCCGGTGAAGCCCGACTCGCAGATCGGCGTGTCCACCACCCGCTCGGGGCCGAACTCCTTGAGCAGCCCCTGGGTGACCTTGTACGCGCCCTCGTAGAGCCCCACCTCCTCGCCCAGGATGAACACGCGCGGATCGCGGCGCATCTCCTCCCGGAGCGCGAGGTTCAGGGCCTCCCGGTAGGTCATGGTGGCCATGGTCAATCCTTGTAGACGTCGGTCAGGAGCCACTCCGCCGGCGGCGGCTCCGAAGCCTCGGCGAACGCCACCGCCTCGTCTACGAGGTCGCTGGCGGCCTTCTCCAGGGCCTCGATGTCCTGGTCGCCCAGCAGGCCCTCCCGGCGGCACCGGTCCCCGAACAGCACGATGGGATCCCGCTGGCGCTCGCGATCCACCTCGTCCCGGGTGCGGTACACGGCACCGGCCGGGTCCCGCATGGAGTGGCCCCGGAAGCGATACGTGCGGGCCTCGACCAGGCTGGGCATGTGGTCCCGCCGCGCCCGGTCCACCGCCCGTGCGACGCACTCCCGCACCGCCAGCACGTCCATGCCGTCCACCGCCTCGCCCGGGATGCCGTAGGTCTCGGCGAAGCGCCAGATCTCGGTCTGGGCCAGCGCCCGGTGGATGGCCGTGCCCATCGCGTAGCGGTTGTTCTCGCATACGAAGACCACCGGCAGCTTCCACAACGCGGCGAGGTTCACGGCCTCGTGGAACTCCCCCTCTGGCACGGCCCCGTCGCCGAAGAAGCACAGCGTGACCTGGTCGCCACCCTGGTACTTGACGGCGAAGGCCGCTCCGGCGCCCAGCGGCAGGTGCGCGGCGACGATGGCGTGGCCCCCGAGGAAGTTCACGGACCGGTCGAACAGGTGCATCGAGCCGCCCTTGCCCTTGCACAGGCCGTCGCGGCGTCCGAACAGCTCGGCCATCACCCGGTTGGGATCCGAGCCCTTGGCGAGGCAGTGCCCATGCTCCCGGTAGGAAGAGATGGCGTAGTCGTCGGGCCGAAGCACGCTCATGGCCCCGGCGGCCACCGCCTCCTGGCCGATGTAGAGATGCAGGAAGCCGCCGATCTTGCCGAGGGCGTACATCTCCGCCGCCTTCTCCTCGAAGCGGCGGATCAGCATCATGTCGGAGAGCAGCCGCCGCGCCACCTCGGCATCGAGCCGCATCGCGGGCGCCGCCGTCGTGGTCTGGGCCATGGCGTGTCGTCCTCCTCGGGGCGCGGCGCCCCGGCCGTGCTACCAGCGCATGAGGGTCAGCTCGTCCACCGAGAGCCGCCGGCGCAGCCGGAAGATCGCCACGATGATGGCGAGGCCGACGGCCACCTCGGCCGCGGCCACGCACAAGACGAAGAACACCAGCACCTGCCCCTCGCTGGTCCCGTGCCGCTGGCCGAAGGCGACCAGGGCGAGGTTGGCGGCGTTGAGCATGAGCTCGATGGACATGAAGATCACCAGCGGGTTCCGGCGCACCAGCACCCCGACCACGCCCATGCAGAAGAGCACGGCCGACAGGGCGACGTAGTGGGACTCCGGCACCATGTCAGGGCGCGTCCCGCCGCGTCAGGGCCAGCACCCCGACCATGGCCGCCAGCAGCAGCACCGACGTGACCTCGAACGGGAACAGGTAGTCCGTGAAGAGCAGCCGGCCCACCGCCTGGGCGCCGCCCGGTACGGGGACGCCGGGGCCCGGGCTCGCCAGCACGGCCGAGCGCAGGAGCAGCCCCACCAGCACGAGGAGGACGCCGGTGGCCCCGGCGGCCAGCAGGCGCTGGGACCGGAGCGGGTCGGGGCCGGTCTCCTCCTTGCCGGGGATCAGCACCATGATGGCGAACACGAACAGCACCGCGATGGCCCCCGCGTAGACGATCACCTGCACGGCGGCGAGGAACTCCGCGCGCAGCAGCAGGAACAGCCCGGCCACGCTGGCCAGGTGCGCGACGAGGAACAGCGCGCTGTGGATGGGGTTCCGCCGCAGCAGGAGCCCCGTCGCCGACCCCACGGCCAGGGCGGCCAGGATCCAGAACGCCGTCAGGGCCACGCCGGGGCTCCCCGGTCGGCCGGGATGGGGACGGGCGAGCGCGGCACGCCCCCCGGCCCCGCAGGCTCGAGGGCCAGCAGCGTCTCCTTCGTGTAGATCATGCCGCCCCGGCTGTACGACGAGAACTCCAGGATCCCGGTGTCCATGCGGATGGCGTCCTCGGGACAGGCCTCGACGCAGTAGCCGCAGAACACGCACTTGCCCAGGTCGATGTCGAAGCGCTCGGGCACCTTCTCGATGTCCGGGTTCGGGTGCTCGGTGGCCAGGATGTAGATGCAGTGGGCCGGGCACACGGTCTCGCACATCATGCAGGCCACGCACCGGGGAGAGCCGTCCTCCCGCCGGACCAGGCGGTGGAGCGACCTGAGGCGCAGCGCGTAGGGCCGGCGCTCGTCCGGGTACTGGATGGTGACGGCGCCGCGCGCCCGCTTGACGCCCAGCGAGCGGAGGGTGTGCCTCCACATGTTGGCCCCGAAGTGGCGCGCCGTCAGGGCGAGCCCGATCAGGGCCTCGACGACGTAGAAGCGCTGCCGGAGCGACAGGCGCGGAGGGTGCTCGGCCTGGACGGGCCGGAGGGCGGGGGGCGGCGTCGTCATCCTAGGCCCGCCCCAGGGCCAGCAGCAGGAGCCCCGTGACCACCACGTTCAGGATGGACAGCGGGAAGAGCCCGAGCCAGCCGAGCCGCATCGCCTGGTCGTAGCGGAAGCGGGGCAGCGTCCACCGGATCAGCATGAGGAACCAGATCATGACCACCACCTTGAGCAGGAACGCGCCCACCTGTAAGCCCACCACGGCCAGGTGCGGCATCGGCAGCGCCCCGCCCCACGGGAAGGCGAAGCCCGTGGCGGCCAGGTACGGCACCTGCCAGCCGCCCAGGAACAAGGCCGTCGTCACCCCGGCGATCACCACCGTCTCGAGGAAGTCGGCCATGGCGAACATGCCGAACTTCATCCCGCTGTACTCGATGAAGTAGCCGATGATCTCCGACTCCCCTTCCGGCATGTCGAAGGGGATGCGCTTGGTGGCGGCGATGCCCGCCGTGAGGAACAGGACGAAGGCCAGGGGCTGGGTGAGGAGGCCCCAGGCCGGGATCCACTGGCCGAACAGCTCGGGCAGCAGCGGCCGGCCCTGGGCGCGGGCGATGTCCTGCATGTCCAGCGACCCGTACACCATCACCACGCCCATGATCGACGCGCCGATGGCCACCTCGGCCGAGATCATGAGGGCGGCGGCGCGCTGGCCGCCGAGGAGCGCGTAGTTGTTGGCCGAGGCCCAGCCGGCCATCATGAGCCCGTAGATGCCGAGCGACAGCATGGCCAGCACGTACAGGATGCCGACGTTGAGCGTGACCGCCTGGAGGCGGATCTCGCGCCCCCCGAGCACGAGCGTGTCGCCGAAGGGGATCGACGCGAAGGCCACCAGCGCGAAGAACACCGACACGAAGGGCGCCAGCTTGAACAGCAGCCGGTCCGCCCGCGCCGGCGTGAAGTCCTCCTTGGTCAGCATCTTGATGGCGTCGGCGAGGGGGTGCAGCAGCCCCAGGATGCGCACGCCGAAGATCGAGGCCCGGTTGGCCCCGATGCGGTCCTGCATGATGGCCGACTGCTTGCGCTCGACCCAGGTCAGGAGGCCGCCGAAGTTCAGGACGACGAACATGATGAAGGCGACCGGGATCGCCTGGGCCAAGAGGTCGCCGGCCACGCCCGTCACGACGCCAGCGCCTGGCCGCGGTCCGCGAGGGACCGGTAGCTCATGCCGGCGAAGCCCGGCACCGCGGCCGCGAGGGCGGCGAACACGCGCTCGGCCCGCTCGGCCGCGAAGGCGGGGCCGGCGGCGCCCAGGCTCCGGCCGACGCGCGCCAGGATCTCCCAGTCCGGCCGCGCCTCGCCCAGCGGGGCCAGGGCGGCCCGGAAGCGCTGCACGCGGCCCTGGAAGTTCGTGAAGGTGCCGTCGCGCTCGGCGTAGGCGGCGCTCGGCAGCACGAGGTGGGCGGCGGCGGCCACGGGGTTCCCCAGCGGGCCCTGGAACACGAGCGTCTCGACCCCGCCGAGCGCCGCCCGCACGTCGGCCTCCGGCCAGGCCGAGGCCAGGAGGTCGTGGTGCAGCACCCAGAGGAGGCGGATCCGGCCCGCCGCCGCCGCCGCCAGCATGCCGCGCGCGTCGAGGCCGCCCGGCCCGCCCAGGCAGACCTCGGCGCCGCGCGTGTTCGGGTGCTTGTCGGCGCGGATCAGCAGGCGGTCGTCGACGCCCGGCTCCCGGGGCGGCACCCGGAAGTCCAGGTGGGGCCCCTTCAGGAGGCGCGCCAGCTCGGCGAGGACGTACAGGTCCTCGTTGGAGAGGTCGGGGGAGGCGACGATCCCCACCGCCTCCGGGCCGTGACGCCCGAGGGCGGCCGTGAGGCGCTCGAGCGCGTCGTCCCACGTGGTCGGGGCGGCCCGGCCGTCGCGCCGGGCCAGCGGCGCGGTGAGGCGCGACTCGCCGTCGAGCCACCCGAAGCCGTAGCGGCCCGCGTCACACATCCACCACTGGTTGACGTCGGGATTCGGGCGCGGCTTGAGGCGGGCCACCCGGCGGCCCTGGTTGTGGTGCGGGCGGCTGCGGCTGGTGTGGATCTCCACGTTGCAGCCCCGGGCGCAGCCCGGGCAGACGGAGCGGGTGGCGTCCAGGTACCACACCCGCACCTGGAAGCGGAAGTCGCGGTCGGTGAGGGCTCCGACCGGGCAGATGTCGATGACGTTGCCGGTGTAGCCGCTGTCCAGCGTGGCGCCGGGGAAGAGGCCGATCTCCGAGTGGTCGCCGCGGTGGAAGATGCCGAGCTCGCCGGTGGCCGTGATCTCGTCGCAGAAGCGGACGCACCGGGAGCACAGGATGCACCGCTCGGCGTCCAGGATCACGTGGGGCCCGAGCGGCACCGCCTTGGGCTTCCTGACCTTGTCGTCCGTCATGCGCGGCTCGTAGAGCCCGTGCTTCATGTAGTAGATCTGCAGCCAGCACTCCCCCGCCTGGTCGCACACGGGGCAGTCCAGGGGGTGGTTGATCAGGTGGAACTCCATGATCGAGCGGCGCAGGTCCAGCACGCGCTCGGTCTGGGTGTGCACCACCATGCCGTCCGCCGCCTGGGTGTTGCAGGCGATCTGCGACCGCGGGTTCTTCTCGATGTCCACCATGCAGAGCCGGCACTGCCCGGCGATGGTCAGCCCGGGGTGGTAGCAGTAGTGGGGGACGTCCACGCCCGCCTGGCGGGCGGCCTCGATGAGGTTGGTCCCGGGGGCGACCTCGATCTCGCGGCCGTCGATGGTGAGCCTAGGCACCGGCGTCGCCCCGGATGAGGGCCTCGAACTCGCCGCGGAACTTCTCGATGTAGCTGATGTAGGGCCCGACCGCCCCGTCGTAGAAGGCGCAGATGGTGGTGCCGGCCCCCCGCCGGGCGACGTCCAGGATCGTGTCCAGGTCCTGCTTCCGGCCCCGCCCCTCCACGATCCGCTTGCTCATCTGGTAGATCCAGCCCGTGCTCTCCCGGCACGGCGTGCACTGGCCGCAGGACTCGTGGGCGTAGAAGCGCGCCACCACCATGAGCGCCTCGGGGATCGAGGCGGTCT
>Ga0187892_10004274_pt1 | contig 24242 bp, 23 predicted proteins | sample MA1701073metaG_FD_139345 | JGI IMG/M metagenome (GOLD analysis project Ga0187892, IMG submission 139345) | Bio-ooze microbial communities from a basaltic lava cave in the Kipuka Kanohina Cave System on the Island of Hawaii, USA - MA170107-3 metaG ... | reverse complement strand
ACGGCGTCCCCGCCCGTTACGACGGTCCACCGCGTGATGCCGAAGATCGAGTTCTCGAACAGCGGCCGCCGGGTGCGGAACGGGTTGCCGAACACGCGCTCCTCTTCCGGTCGCTCCGATCGCTCGATGCGTACATAGGGCCGATGTCCGGGCATCGTCAGGGCTGCCTCGGCCAGAAGCGAATGAAACACGAACGCCCCCCCGGCCGTGGCGGTTCGCGCCCACTCGAGCTGCCCGTACCACGGGCCGCGCTCGTAGCGGGCCGACGCGCTGGCCTTACGGTCATCGGGACCGGCGCCGGGTCGGTTTTCCGGCGCCTGCACCAGCGCGAGCGACCCCTGCGCTTCGAGGCCCGGCAGCGGAACAAGCGTGAGTTGCGCGGCCCAGGAATCGCCGAACCGGTCCCAGGCGGGCCACGATCCCGGAGCCACGGGCTCATCGCCGTTGAAGACGGCGCCCTCGAGCGTCGCGGGCCCGGCGCGAACCCCCGCGAGCACCACGGCCCGCTCGAGAATCTGGCTCAGATGATGGTTGACCGGGAAGCGCACCGCGGGGCGGGACATCGGATCGTCGGTACCGAATGGGACGAATCCTTTGCCGACCGCGAGGAATAGGTTCACGCGCCCGTCCACGTTGCCCAGCAGATCCGATGTGACCAGCATCAGCTCGTGCGCCAGTGTGTGCGGGTGGCGCCGGTCCGTGAAACTCTCGCCCCAATTCCCCGGCGCGAGCTCGCCATTGGGTATCGTGTATTTCTCGAGATGCGCGGCCGCCAGCACGCGGACCCGTCCGCCGAGCGCTGCCGCGTGCAGCATGCCGACGGGCATCACGATCCGTGCTTCGGTGAGCGACCGATCTCCCCCTCCCCCCCCGGGCACGAGGTTGGTCGCTACGAGCTCGAGGGTCGCCTGGGCGCCCCACGAGGCCGTGACGCTCCCCCCCCTCCCCTGGGCGGCGGCGTGGCCGGCGCCGATGGTGATGCCGGCGAGCGCGGCCGTCAGCCTCATGGGGTCCGGGCCAGACTCAGGCGAATGCCGTCGACGATGAACTGGGCCGCGATGGCGCACAACACGAGCCCCATCAGGCGGGTCAGGATCCGCATCCCCGTTTGCCCCAGGCGCCGCTCCACGAGCGAGGCCGCCGACAACGCGAGGAACGACACGTAGGCCGTGAGCGCGATCGCGACGTACAGCGCGACGGTGGTGGCGGCGCTTTTCGATCCGAGGGCGAGGACCATCACCGTGGAAATCGCCCCGGGCCCGGCCAGCATCGGCACGCCGAGCGGCATGATGCCGATGTCCTCCTTGGCGATGCCTTCCGCGGTTTCGATCGGCGTCTCGCGCTGCTGGCTGCGACGGGCTTGCACCATGTCGAGCGCGTTGAGTCCCATCAACACGCCGCCGGCGATTTTGAACGCCCCGATCGTGATCCCGAACACCTTGAAGATCAGGCTGCCCCCCAGCGCGAACAGCGTTAGCGTGATGGCCGCGGTCCAGGCACCGCGGCGTGCCAGCACGCGCCGGGTCGCCGCCGTGTCGCGCGCCGTCATCGCGAGGAAGCTCGGCACCGCCGCGAACGGATCGACGATGAACAACACCGACGTGAAGATGAGCAGCAGCTCCTGCAGCATGTGGACCATCAGTACTCCGGCTCGTCGGTGTGGCGCGGAAAATCGAGGAACAGCGCCGGCAACACGTCTCCGGCGGACACCTCGGGGCGATCCTCGGGGACGATGAGCAGGGCGTCGGCGCGCGCCATCGAGGTCAGAATGCCCGAGCCCTGCGGCCCGGTCAACCACGCGCCCAGCTCGCCGCCCGGCCGCCGCCGGACGGCGGCGCGCAGGTAGTGGCGCAGCCGGGGTCCCAGCGCGATCCGCTCCTCTACGGTCACGGGGATCGGTTTGCGGTACGGGAGCGCGTGGCCCGACAGCCGCCGGATCGCGGGCCGGACGAACAGCTCGAACGTCACCATCGTGCTCACCGGATTGCCGGGGAGTCCGATCCAGGGCAGGGCGCCGAGCATGCCGAAGCCGAGGGGCCCGCCGGGCCGGATCCGCACGCGCCACAGCTTCAGCTCGCCGCCCATTTCCTCCACCACCGCGCGCACCAGGTCGTGCTCACCAACGCTCACGCCCGCCGTCGTGAGCACCAGGTCGACCCCTTCGCGGTGGGCGCGCGTGAGGGCCGCGCGCAGCTCGGCGCGACGATCGGGCACGAGCCCCAGATCGCGGGGAACCCCGCCGGCGCGCGCGATCATCGCGTGCAGTGTGTACGAGTTGGACGTCGCAATGCGCCGGCCGGCCAGGATGTCCTCGCGCCGGTCCAGATCGACGATCTCGTCGCCCGAGGCGACGAACGCGACGACCGGCCGACGGTGCACGCGCACCGGCTCGTGCGCGATCGAGGCGAGCACTCCCAGCTGGGCGGGGCCGAGCTCGGTGCCGGCAGGTACGACGGTCTGGCCGGCGGTGATGTCTTCGCCCCGCTGGCGGACGTTCTTCCCGGCGTCGCGCGCGTCCCGGATCGTGATTGAGCCGGCTCCCGCCTCCGTATCCTCCTGCCGGATCACGCCGTCGGCCCCGGCGGGGATCGGCGCGCCGGTGAACACGCGCGCGGCTTCCCCCGCCTGCAGGGCGCGCGCCGGTCGCTCGCCCGCGGCCACGGTCGCCACGACGCGCAGGCGGGCGCCGGGGCGCGCGTCGGCGGAGCGGCAGGCGTACCCATCCATGGCGGAATTGTCCCAGGGCGGGAGATCGATCGGGCTGATCACGGCTTCGGCGCACACCAGGTCGAGCGCATCGCGCAGTGGTCGCGGCACGGCGGGCAGCGGTTCGACGTGAGACACGATGAGGCGGGCCGCCGCTCCCGCCTCGAGGCTGGTGAGGGGGAGGGGCGGACTCAGGGGGGCAGGATCCGAGCGCGATCCCACGCGAGGTTGGCGAGCGCCACGAGCCAGCTGGTGTCGGTGAACCGAAACACGGGGAACGGCGCGCGGAACGACGGATGGTCGGTGATGATGGCGACCCAGTGGTCCGCATCCTCGCGGGCGGGGTCGTAGATGGGCTGGTCGCCGCACACGCGGCGGAACACCTCGATCTTCGGCAGGGGATGGGCCGAGAAGCCTTCGACCAGGATGATGTCCGCGCCATCCAGATAGCGCCGCGCCAGCGTGACCGGGTCTTCTTCGTGATCGGTGCGCTCGAACAGGATCCGCTCGCCGGGCGCTTCGAGCAGCACCCGCTCGGCCTTGCCCTCGTGCCAGTGGCGCCACGTGTCTTTGCCGCGCTGATCGAGGTCGGCGGCATGGGTGCCGCGCTTGATCGTCATCACCCGCAGCTTGCGGCGCAGCTCGGTCGCGAGCGCCACGACGAGCGTGGTCTTGCCCGCGTCCTTCTTGCCGATGATGGAGATCATCCGCGTCGCCGCCACAGCCCCTCCGCCCGCTCCAGGTCCTCGGGGCGATTGACGTTGAAGAAGAGCTCGTCGGGGTCGCCGAACGCCCGCGTCCGGTCGAGCGATAGTGTACCCACCCGCACGGCATCGTGGAAGGCGACCGCGCGATAGTCGCCGCGCGCGATCGCCGCTTCGATGGGGCCGCGGCAGGCGGGTCCGTACACGGCGCACAGGGGCTCGAGGCCCCCCCCCCGCGGCGACCCGCTCACGGGCAGGAGCGCGTCGCACGAATCCCCGCCGCCCTCGCGGACGAGCGTTTCCAGCAGCGCCGCCGGTACGAACGGCATGTCCCACGCGACGCACAACACGGGACCGGGGCCGGCCGCGACCGCTGTCAGTATCCCCCCCAGGCTCCCGGCCCCGCGAATCAGGTCGGGCACGCACTCCAGGTCCGGGCGCCAGCCCGGCGCCCCCGGATCGTTGGCGACGAGCAGTGGTGCCGCGCCGGTCGCGGTCCTGATGGCGTCCACCACGCGGTCGAGGATGCGCCGGCCGCCGACCGGGAGCAGGCCCTTGGGCCGTCCGGCGTAGCGGCTGGCGATCCCGCCGGCCAGCACGGCGCCGCGCATGCTAGTAGCGCCGGCCGCGCTTCTTTTCGAGCACGATGTCGAGACCCATGATCAGCGCGGCGTGGTGAAACACCTTGGTGACCGACGGCGCGTGCAGCTGGTTGGCGATTTCGGCCGGGCCGGTCACCCGCTGCAGCGGCACGAGCACATCGCGCAGCTCGAAGCGGAACTGATAGCCCGGTCCCAGCCGCAGCGTCATCCCGGCGGCCACCTGGCCGCTGAACGCGATCTGCTTGGGACGCTCGTCGATGATGACGGCGCGGGCGCGAAACTGGCCGCCCTGAATGAACACGCCGTTCAATTCCACCGTGCCCGTGGGATAGGTGACGATGCCGAGGCTGCCGCGGACGTAGGGGCTCACCGAACGGGTGGCGCCGAGCCGGAAGGCGACGCCGCCGAAGAACGCGATCGCGCTGGTGGAGGGCGACGCCGCGCTGATGTTGGTGCACAGCTGCTCGTTGCGAGGGCCGTAGGTCACATCGGCGCCGGGGTCCGGATTGTAGAACACGCCGGTGCACCCATCGTCCAGCGGCAGCCCGAGGTAAAACACCTCGAGCGTGTACCCGACGGTGGGGCCGGGGAAATATGTCGCGGCGGCGCCCGCCACCAGACTCGAGGTCGTGGCGCGCGTCAATCGGAGCGTGTCGATCGCGGGCGAGCAGTTGTCGTCGCTGGTGTTCAAGACGCAGATCGCCTGGCGTCCGATGGACCAGAGATCGTTGCCGGTCGAGACACCGCCGAAAATCGTGAGAATGAGATTCGGCTCTGACGGCGTCTGCGCGGCGGCCGGGCCCGCGAGGAGACTGGCCAGCAGGACGGACACGCGAGTGTTCATGCGACCTCGAGCAGTTGGTGGTCCACCGCGAGACACCGGTCCATCACGAACGGCACGCCGGCCGCCGCGGCGCGCGCGGCCGCCGCGGGATCGACGACGCCCTGCTGCAGCCAGATGAGCCGCGCCCCGACCGCGATGGCGTCGTCGACGACCGCGCCCGCGAACGCGCTGCGGCGGAACACGTCCACGATGTCGATCCGGTGGTCGCCCGCGGCGTCACGCAGGGAGGGGTACGCCGGCTCCCCGAGGACGCTGGTCACGTTCGGATTCACCGGGACGATCCGATACCCCGCCCGCTGCAAGTACCGCGCGACGCCGTGGCTGGGGCGCCCCGGATCGGCCGACAATCCGACGACCGCCACGACCTTCGCGTCCCGGAGCAGCGCCCGCAACCGTTCAGGCGGGAGCGTCGCCGTAGTACTCGGAATAGAGATGGGGTCCCTCCTGCACCCGCACCGCGTGCAACGCCACACCGGGCGGGAGCGCCGCCGCCACCCGTTCCCAGAAGTACACCGCCAACGCCTCCCCGGTCGCGAGCCGCCCGCCGGCCTGGAATTCGGGAATGTCGCGGTTGACGTTGCGCCCCTCGAAGCGGGCGCGTATTTCCCGCTCCAGCACGGCGTCCAGCGCCTGCAGGTTGACCACCCCGCCGCGCGCGGCATCCAGCGGACCCTTGACGGTGACCCGCACCTGATACTGGTGCGCGTGGTCCTGCGCCGCCTTGCCGAACGTCCGGGCGTTCTCGTCCGCGGTCCAATCCGCCCGGGCCACCCGATGGGACGCGGCGAACTCCACGATGCGGGTGAGATAGACGCTCGCCATGTCAGAACACCCGCACCGCGCTCGCCTTGAAGGCGAACGTCACCGCGCTGCCGGGCGACAGCGCCAGGTCGCGCACCGCCTCTTCCGTGACCGCCGCGACGAGCTCGATGCCGACCTCCGCGGTAACGTGGACCACCCCGCCGCCAGGCCGAGGGCGCGCCAGCCGCGTCACGTGCCCGGAAAACACATTGCGCGCCGACGACGCCACCGGCTGACGCGAAACAAAGATGTCACTCGGCGCCACGGCGAGAATCGCCGGGCCCGAGCGTTCGGTGGCGACGGTGATGCCGATGGCCCCGACGGCCACGTGGCGGGCCGCGTCGGGCGCCCCCGGCGGGATATTCACTCGAAACAAGTTTTCGGGCGTCACCGGCGCCAGCCGCCCGTCGGCCAGCACGCGCAGATCGTCCGACCAGCGATAGGCATCTTCGAGCTGATGCGAGGCGAGGCACACCGTCAGTGACCGTCGCGCCCGCTCCTCCTGCAGCACGCGGAACAGCAGCTGCGACGCCGCCCGGTCGGCCGAGCTCACCGGCTCGTCCAGGAGCAGGAGCTCGGATTCGAGCACTAGCGCCCTCGCGACGGCGACGCGCTGCGTTTCGCCCTCGGACAGCTCCCCGCGGCGGCGGTCGAGCAGCGGCACGAGGTCGAGGCGCCGCGCCGCGGTCTCGAGCCGGTCGTTGGCCTCGGGGCGCGGCAGGCCGCGCGCGCGCAGGCCGTAGTCCAGATTCTCGCGTACCGTGCCCCGAAACAGGACCGGACGCTGCTCGACCAGCGTCACCCGGCTCCGAAACGGACGGCTGGGCGACGCGCGCCGGCCATCGAGCCAGACCTCGCCTTCCGTCGGGCGTTCGACCAGGGCCGCGAGGCGCAACAGCGTGCTTTTGCCCGACCCGTTGGGCCCCGCGATCGCCACCGTCGAACCGCGCTCCACGGTGAAGGAGTCGAGGTCGAGGACGGTGCGCCCCGCGTAGCGATGGCGCACACCGCGCAGCTCAAGCACGGGCCGCTCCCCCCCCCTCCCCTGCGCCCTGCAGGACCTGCAGCGCGACGTTCACGAGCAGCGCGAGCGCGATCAGCACCAGCCCGAGCGCCAGCGCCAGGCCGAAGTCTCCCTGTGCCGCATGCAGCGTCACCGCGGTCGTGAGCGTGCGCGTCTCGCCGCGGATGTTTCCGCCGACCATCAGCGCGGCGCCGACTTCGGCGACACACTGGCCGAACGCCGCCGTCACGACCGCGGCGAGGCCGAAGCGCGCTTCGCGGGCCACACTCCAGGCCGCGCGCCACGTGCCGGCGCCCAGCGTTTCCGCGGTGCGGCGAAACCGCGGATCGACGCCCTGAACCGCGGCGGCCGACAACGCGGCCGCGATGGGCAGCGCCAGCAACACGTCGCCGATCACGATCGCCTGCCATGTGTAGAGGAGCTCCAGCTCCCCCAGCGGGCCGCGGCGCGACAGCACGCCGATCAGCAGCAGACCGACCACCACGGTCGGGAACGCGAGCGCCGTGTTCACGACGGTGAGCGCCGCGCGCCGTCCCCAAAAGGTCCGTGTCGCCAGGAGGAATCCGGCGGGGATGCCCAGCGCGCAGGCGACGATCGTCGCGATCAGCGCGATCTTCAGGGTGAGCAGGGTGACACCGAACACTTCGGCGTCCCCCGAGAACAGCAGGTGGACGGCGCGGCGCAACCCGTCGGCTAGAAAGTCCATCCGACGCTGACCGTCGCCCAGGGGTGCTTCGTGGTTTCGGTCAGCGGTGCGTTCAAGGGTAGCAGCTTCGGCCGGTACGAGAGCGGGTACTGGAGTCGGTACCACACGAGCCGCCAGCCGAGCTCGACGGAGAGACGCCGCGCCGGGTACCAGCGCACCCCGGCTTCCGGGCCGTAGCTGAACTTGGTCCCGAAGCCGTAGCCGCTCGTATCGGAGGCGAACTCCGAGCCGAACACGAAGCCGATGGTCGCGCCGACGTACGGCTGCAATCCGTGCCAGGTTTTTCCGCCCGTCAGCGACGCCTGGAGTCCCCCATCGGCGAGGATCAGATCGCTGTTGATCGGGCCCTTCGCCTGGGGCACCGAATCGGTGGGATCGAAGAAGAACGCGTCGGTCTGTGCGTACGCGACGCCGGCGGTGAACGCCAGTGTGCCGCCGACGGCATAGTGCAGCCGCAGGCCGCCGGTCGGGCCGTCGGATGGACCGACCGGCACGCGCCCGCGCGAGCCGCCGAACTGGCCCACGACTACCCGCACCGTGGCTCCCAGCCGGATATCGCGATACGGAGAGTTTGCGGGATCGTGGCCGACCTGGGCGAACAGGCGGTCGGGCGGTCGGGCGGTCAGGACCGCCACGACAACGAACAGCAGCGGCGTGTGCCACCGACCGCCCGACCGCCCGACCGCCCGTCCGCCTATCACGTAACCTCCCTCAGGTCTCGTCCCGTCATGTCTTCCGGGGTCTCCATGCCAAGCAAACGCAGCACCGTCGGCCCAACGTCCCGAAGGCTCCCGCCCGCGCGCAGCGACCGCACGCCTTCGGCGCCGACCAGCAGGAACGGCACCGGGTTCGTGGTGTGCGCCGTGTGCGGCCCACCGGTCGAGGGGTCGATCATCACCTCGCAATTGCCGTGATCGGCCGTGATCAAGAGAGTGGTGCCGCTGCGCTCCGCGCTCGCCAGCACGCGCGCGAGGCACTGATCCACGGTTTCCACCGCCTTGACGGCCGCCGGTAGTACCCCGGAGTGGCCCACCATGTCTCCGTTGGCATAGTTGCACAGGACGAAGTCGTGGCCCTTGGCTTCGATCGCCCGGCACAGCACGTCGGTGACCCCGGCCGCGCTCATTTCGGGGCGCTGGTCGTAGGTCGCCACATCCTTGACCGACGGGACCAGCTCCCGTTCTTCACCCTTGTAGGGTGCCTCGAGTCCGCCGTTGAAGAAGTAGGTCACGTGGGCGTACTTCTCGGTTTCGGCGGTGCGAAACATCGTCTTGCCGCGGTCGGCGAGGACCTGGGCCACGATGTGGTGCAACACCATCGGCCCAAACGCCATCGGGAAGGGAAACGTGGCGTCGTACTGCGTCATGGTGACGAGCGAAACCTCCGGTCGCTTGGCATCGGTGAATCCGTCGAAACCGGGCAGCGCCAGGGCGCGACAGATCTGCCGGACCCGGTCGGCCCGGAAATTCACCACGAACACGCCGTCGCCCGAGCGAATGCGCGGCGTGTCCGTGATGACGCGCGGTTTGACAAACTCGTCCGTCTCCGCGGCGTCGTAGGCGTGTTGAATCGCCGCCACCGGATCGGTCGCGGCCGCTCCCGCCCCGTGCACCATGGCGTCGTAGGCGAGCTTGGTGCGATCCCACCGCTTGTCCCGGTCCATGGCGTAGTAGCGGCCGATGACGGAGGAAACGACGGCGGCCCGGGCGCCGGGTCCCGGGTCCGGGAGGTTGGCAACCAGCTCCCGCATGAACTGCCGCGCCGACTGCGGCGGCGTGTCGCGGCCGTCGAGCCACGCGTGGATCGCCACCGGGATCCCGGTGCGGCGTCCGAGGTCGGCGGCCGCCAGCAGGTGCCGGTCGGTGGCGTGTACCCCGCCCGTTCCGATGAGCGACAACAGGTGCAGGGTGCCGCCGGATCGTTTCACGCTGGCACATAACTCCACGAGCGGCGGCAGCTGGAAGAATTCGCCCGAGGTGATGGACTCGGAAATGCGGACGATGTCCTGTGGAACGATTCGCCCCGCCCCGAGGTTCAAGTGACCGACTTCGCTGTTGCCCATCTGCCCTTCGGGGAGGCCGACGGCGAGTCCCGACGCTTCGAGCAGCGTTTTCGGCGCGCGATGCCACAGCCGGTGCCAGGTGGGCGTATCGCCCAGCTCGACGGCGTTGCCGTCGCGCCCGGGGCGGAACCCCCAGCCGTCCAGCACGATGAGCGCGACCGGGGTGCGCGACCCGAGCCTGTCATTCATATTGAAGGGGATGCAATCTACCGACGTGCTGCGCCTCCTACCAGTTGTCGCCCTGTTCGCCGCACCGATCGCCGCGCAAACTCGCGTCCGCGTTTCGAGCGATGGGGCCTGGTTCTATCAAGCGGCCGCGGGCCGGCGGCTGGCCCAGCTCGAATCGGGCGCCACGCTCGAGCAAACCGCGGTGCAGGGTGATTGGGCGCAGGTGACGATCGAAGGATGGATCTTCGGAGCGTCCGTGGGCTCGACGACGCGCGACGGGTTCGACCTCGCCGTGACGAAGTCGCCGACCGAGAACCTGCGCGCCCGGCCGGCGGGGGAGATCATCGCGCGCCTCAGCGTGGGCTTGCTGCTCGCGAAGCAAGGCGAGCAGGGGCCGTGGGTCAAGGTCCGGCGCCAGGGCTGGATGCAGCGCAGCGCGTTGGCGGCGGCCGGCGACGCGACGGGTGACGCCGACCCAGGTGGGCTCACCCCGGGTCGTGGGCCCGGGGTGGACACGATGCCGACTCCGGCCGTGGTCGACGCCCGCGTACAAGCCGCTCGCGCGACGACGCTGTACCGCGCCCCGGACGCGACCACGGACGCGACCGTGACCGCCAACGCGCCGCTGAAAGTGCTCGGCCGCGCGGGCGAGTGGACCCGCGTGTCGCTGGAAGGCTGGGTGAAGACGGCGGACCTTCAATCGGCGCCGGCCGGAGTCGTGCTCGGCGTGAGCGCGGCCGAGCTGCGCGCCGAGCCGGACCGCTACGTCGGCGTGACGCTGCGCTGGACCCTGCAGGCGATCGCACTGCGCACGGCGGACGACCTGCGGCCCGACATCCCGAACGGCGCGACGTATCTCCTGGCCCGCGGCCCAATGCCGGAGCGCGGCTTCGTCTACGTCGTGGTGCCGCAGGCGAAGCGGGCCACGGTCGAGGGACTCGGGCCGCTCGCCACGGTGCAGGCGACCGTGCGCGTGCGCACCGGGCGCAGCCGCTTCATCGGCAACCCGGTGGTGGACCTGGTTTCGCTCGAGGTGCAGCCATGAACGACATCTTGCGCGAGCGCCTGTTACGCAGGCTCGACGCGCTTCCGGAGGAGAAGGTCTACCAGGTGCTCGATTACGTCGAGTTCCTGGAGTCCAAGTACGCCGAGCGGCCGGCCGGGGCCCCGGCCTTCCAGAAGGTAGCGGAAACGCTCGAGGACACGATGCGGGCGGGCCGGGTGCCGATCACGATCATCAAGGGCACGATGGACGCCGTCGGGAAGGCGGGGAAGTTCTTCGAGGGGCTGGCCGCGGCCGGGAAGGCGGCCGTGGATGAGGCGCGGAAGAAACCGGCCGACGCACCGGAGACGACGACGGAGGAGGCGCCCAAGCCGTGAGCCGGTTGGGGTTCGGCCTCGCGGTGGTCGTGCTCTGGTCGTGCAGCGGTGAGCGGAAGGCCGAACCGACGCCGGCGCCAGGGGACGCGGCGTCGCCCGCGAGCGGCTCCGCCGCGGCCACGCGGCCCACCGGCGCGTGCGGGTACATCTCTGAAGCGGACGCGTCGGAGATTCTGGACCAACCTTCGAAGTACCGGCCTCACCAGGCCACGAGCCCCACCTGCTCCATCACGCCCGCGTCCGGCGACGCGTTCCGGGGGACGTCCGTCGATTTCAGCGTTTCACGGGGCACCACCCGGATGTACGACTTCCTCGAGGCTCAGAAGCAATCGGAGGCGGTCGGTCTGGGTGACCGCGCCCTCTGGCTTGCGGCGGGGGAAACCCGGGGAAACCTGGTCGTGGTAAAGGGCGCGGATGAAGTGTCACTGACGATCAGCGATTTCAACGGTGCCGGCGGATTGAAGGGACGGGCGCGGACATTCGCGAGGAAAGTACTGGAGCGCGTACCCTAGCTTCACATCACCATGGTGAGCCGAAGCGCGGTCATGGGTGATCGCCAGGTCGGCGACGAAGGGGTAGTTACCCCTGGAGCAGTTTCAGAACCCCAAAGACCAGCCCGACCGTGGTGGCCGCCTGAGCGATCCAGAAGCCGAACAGGCGGTGGGTGAGGCGCGATTCCAGCCCGGCGAGGCGCTGCTCCACCTTGGCCTCAAGCTGTGCGATGCGCTGATCGAGCTTCGCTCCGAGGACATCGATTCTGGCGTCCACCCGGGCAATGCGCTGCTCGAGCTTCGCGTCAAAGCGCGCGATGTTCAACTCGTTCAGTTCCCGCAGGTCAGCCCTGTATGTCGCATCCACCGAATTGAACCACTCCACGAGCTCGTTCGTCAGCTCGTCGCCAAAGCGTTCATGGAAGTTGCGGGACAATTTGGCGGTCACTGGCATGCCGCGACTTTAACCATATGCTCGGCCGCGATGGTAATCAATCGAACGCCCGCGTGGTCTTTCCCACGCGGTTGAGAAGCCGCAGCCGCAGCAGTAACTTCCGCTATGGGAACCTTCCGCCAAGCCCCCGCATTCACCTTCGACGACGTCCTCCTCGTGCCGCGGCATGCCACGGTGCATCCGCGCAACGTGGACGTCACGAGCCGGTTCACCCGCACCATCGGGCTTCAGATTCCCCTCGTGGCCGCGGCGATGGACACGGTCACGGAAGCCGAGATGGCGATGGCCATCGCCCGGGCGGGTGGTATCGGGGTCATTCACAAGAACATGCCCATCGACCGCCAGGCGGCCGAAGTCGACCGCGTCAAGCGCAGCGAATCCGGCATGATCCTCAATCCGATCACGCTCGGCCCCGACCGCCCGCTGCGCGAGGCGGCCCAGCTGATGGCGCGGTTCCGCATCTCGGGCGTCCCGATCGTGGACTCGGCGGGCAAGCTCGTCGGCATCATCACCAACCGCGACCTGCAGTTCGAGCGCGCGCTCGACCGGCCGATCCGGGAGGCGATGACCAGGGAGCAGCTGGTGACGGCGCCCGTCGGGACGACGCTCGACGAGGCCGAACGCATCCTCGGCGAGCACCGCATCGAAAAACTCCCCGTGGTCGATCAGCACGGCGTCCTGCGCGGCCTCATCACCATCAAAGACATCTTCAAGCGCCGCCAGCACCCCAACGCCAACAAGGATCAACATGGCCGGCTGCGCGTCGCCGCGGCGGTCGGCGGGACGCCCGACGCCCTGTCGCGCGCGCAGTCGCTGCTCGACGCGGGGTGCGACGTGATCGTGGTCGATTCGGCGCACGGCCATTCGCAGGGCGTCCTCGACACGGTGGCCTGCCTGCGCGAGAGATTCCCCGAGGCCCAGCTCGTGGGGGGCAATGTCGCCAGCGAGGCCGGGGCCCGGGCGCTGGTCGAGCGCGGCGTGGACGCCGTCAAGGTCGGCGTGGGACCGGGCTCGATCTGCACCACGCGGGTCGTCACCGGCGTCGGCGTGCCCCAGATCACGGCGATCGTCGATGCAGTGCGCGGCGCCGGTGACGTGCCCGTGATCGCCGACGGCGGCATCAAGTACTCCGGGGATATCGTCAAGGCGCTGGCCGCGGGCGCCGAGAGCGTCATGATGGGTTCGATGCTCGCCGGAACTGAGGAGAGCCCCGGCGAATCGTTCCTGCTCGAAGGCCGCCGCTTCAAGGTGATCCGCGGCATGGGGAGTCTGTCCGCCATGGAAGAGGGCTCGGCGGATCGCTACTTCCAGGAAGGCGAAGTGAGCCTCTCCAAGCTCGTCCCTGAGGGGATCGAAGGACGGGTGCCCTACCGCGGGCCGGTGGAGGACGTGTTGTTCCAGATGGTCGGCGGATTACGCAGCGGCATGGGCTACTGCGGGGTCAAGGACGTGGCGGGGCTCCGCACAGAAACGGAATTCATCCGGATCACCGGCGCCGGGCTGCGGGAGTCGCATCCGCACGACGTCGTGGTGACGCGGGAAGCGCCCAACTACAGTCTCTAGCTTGACAGCCCCGGAGCCGCGGCCTACGATAGCGCCCGTTTCCAACCACCCGCAGTTCGAATCGTCATCGGGACCGAGGTGTGCATGAATCTCTTGCGACGGAAGAGCGTCACCGAGCTGCAGCAGGAGGCCCTGACCGACACGAGCCTCAAGCGCGCCCTCGGGCCCCTGAATCTCACCATGCTGGGAATCGGGGCGATCATCGGCACCGGGATCTTCGTGCTCACGGGGACGGTGGCCGCCCAAAACGCCGGTCCCGCCGTCGTGCTCTCGTTCGTGTTCGCCGGGGTCGCGTCCATTTTCGCCGCCCTGTGCTACGCGGAGTTCGCTTCGCTCGTGCCCATGGCGGGGAGCGCCTACACCTACGGCTACGCCACCCTAGGCGAGTTCTTCGCCTGGATCATCGGCTGGGACCTGATCCTCGAATACGCGCTCGGCGCCGTGACGGTATCCATCGGGTGGTCGGGCTACGTCGTGTCGCTCTTGAACCAGCTCGGGATCCACATCCCGCCCGCGCTCACGGCGGCGCGGGGGACGCTCGTCACCCTGGCGGACGGCACGACCGTTACCGCCATCTTCAATCTCCCGGCGGTGTTCATCATCGCCGTGGTCAGCACCCTGCTCGTGGTCGGGATCAAGGAATCGGCGAACGTCAACAACATCATCGTCTTCGTCAAGGTCGCGGTGGTGCTGCTGTTCATCTTCGGCGCGGCCCACGCGATCGTCGCGGCCAACTGGAAGCCGTTCATTCCCGAAAACACCACCGGGGAGTGGGGGAAATACGGGTGGTCGGGGGTGCTGCAGGGCGGGGCGATCGTCTTTTTCGCCTACATCGGGTTCGACGCGGTGAGCACGGCCGCCCAGGAAGCGAAGAACCCGCGGAAGGACATGCCGATCGGCATCATCGGCTCGCTCCTGATCTGCACGGTGCTGTACATCCTCGTGTCCGCCATCGCCACCGGGATCGTCCCCTATCCGGATCTCGACGTGCCCGATCCCATCGCCGTCGCCGCGGACCGGGCCGGGCTGGGCTGGATGGCGCTGCTGATCAAGATCGGTGCGATCGCCGGCCTGTCGTCCGTGATTCTCGTCATGCTGCTCGGTCAGTCCCGGGTGTTCTGGACCATGTCGCGTGACGGCCTGCTGCCGCCGTTCGTGAACCAGGTGCACCCCAAGTTCCGCACGCCGTGGATCACGACCATCATCACGGGCCTCGCCGTGATGGTTCCCTCCGCGCTGTTCACGGTCCGTGAGGCGGGCAGCCTGGTGTCGATCGGAACGCTGCTCGCGTTCGTGATCGTCTCGGTCGGGGTCCTGGTGCTCCGGGTCCGCGAGCCGAATCTGCCGCGCGCGTTCGCTACCCCGTGGGTCTGGTTCGTGGCGCCGATGGGTGCGCTCACCGCGCTCGCCCTGATGGCCTCGCTGCCCGGGCGCACGTGGACCCGGCTCCTGATCTGGCTCGCGATCGGGCTGGTCATCTACTTCGCCTACGGCGTGCGCAAGTCGAAACTGGCGGGGAAAGGCTAGCAGCGCCGGGAAGCACCACATCCAGGAGAAACCGTCGCGGGAACGGCGACGCCCTCCCGCGACGCTGTACATTCTTCATCATGCGGCCCTCCTGGCTTCGCGCCGCCGGCTGGTTCGGCTTGTGGACGGTGCTGGGTCTCGTGTTCTCGACCCAGCTGTTCCTCGCCGAGCAGCGGTTCTCCGCGCAACCCCCGAGCTGGGGTGGTGCGCTGCGCACCGAGCTCCCCGAGTGGTATCTGTGGGGGCTCCTGGCGCTCATCGTGCGTGACCTCGCGCGCCGCTTCCGCATCGACCGCGGCAACTGGGAGAGCGCCGTCCCCATCCACTTCGGTGTCAGCCTCACGTTGGGACTGCTGCACCTCGTCCTGACCACATCGGCGCAGAGCATCCTCGCGGGGTCGGACCCGTATCCGTTCCTGCCCAGGCTGGTGGACCACTTCGCCGTGTCGTACGCCTGGAACCTGGTGATCTACTGGGCGGTGGTGGCCCTGGTGCACGCGCGCGACTATCACCGCGACGCGCAGGAGCACCGCGTGCGCGCCGCCCATCTCGAGGCGAGCGTGGCCGAGGCGCGCCTGCAGGCCCTGACCCAGCAGCTGCGGCCGCACTTCCTGTTCAACACGCTGAACGCGATCGCCGAGCTGATTCACGAGGATCCCGACACGGCCGAGCGGATGGTGGGCCGGCTCGCCGACCTGCTGCGCCGGACCCTGGAAACCGACGGCACGGCGGAGGTCCCGCTGGCCCGCGAGCTGGAGCTGGTCGAGCGCTATCTCGACATCCAGACCGTGCGCTTCCAGGACCGGCTGCGGGTGCGCCGCGAAGTGGCCGGCGACACGCGCCGCGCCCAGGTGCCGGCGATGATCCTGCTGCCGCTGGTGGAAAACGCCGTCCGCCACGGCGTGGCCGCGCGCGCCGGCCCGGGAGTGGTGGGGATTCGGGCGTGCCGGGACGCCGGGATCCTGCGACTCGAGGTGTGGGATGACGGTCCGGGCCTGACGGGGGAACCGGAGACACGGGGGGGGGGCCGCGCGGCCGCGGATCGGGCTCGCCAATACCCGGGCCCGATTGGCGCAGTTCTACGGGCCGGCACACGGGTTGGAGCTCCTGGATGGCGACCCGCGCGGGCTGGTCGTCCGGCTGTCGCTGCCGTTCCGGGAAGCGCGGGTCGCATGACGATCCGCGCGCTGCTCGTGGAGGATGAGCCGCTCGCCGTCCGACGACTGCGGCGGCTGCTCCACCGGGAGACGGATGTGGAGGTCGTCGGGGCCTGCCGCGACGCCCCGGCCGCCCATGCGGCGATCGACGCCCTGGCGCCGGACCTCCTGCTGCTCGATGTCCAGCTGCCCGGTGCGGATGGGTTGTCGTTGCTCGAGCAGCTGCCGGCCGGGCGGCGGCCCGCCATCATCTTCGTGACCGCCTACGAGCGCTACGCTGTCCCGGCGTTCACGCACGAAGCGGTCGACTATGTGCTCAAGCCGATCGACCCGGAGCGGTTCCGCGCCGCACTGGGTCGGGCGCGTCGGCGCCAGGCGCGTCGCGGCGAGGGACCGGGCGAAAGCGCGCTGCTCCGGCTGCTGGTCCGCGAGCGCGGCCGAGCCTTTTTCATCCGCGTGGACGAGGTGGATTGGTTCGAAGCCGACGGCAATTACGTGCGCTGCCACGTGGGACCGGGCACCCATCGGGTGCGCGTGCCGCTCGCCCGGCTGGAAGCGCGGCTCGATCGGGGCGCGTTTCGTCGCATCAGCCGCTCGCACATCGTGCGCGTCGACGCGATCCGCGAGCTCGTGCCCCGCTTGCACGGCGACGGCCTGGTGATGCTCACGACCGGGGCGCGTCTGCCGCTCAGTCGTCGCTTCCGGTCCGCATTCGCGGCTGAGAGCCGCGACTCGGCTCACCTGTCACCCAGCGTGACGGAGTCGCGTCAGCGATAGACTAGCCGAGCCGCGGCTCTCAGCCGCGAGCCACGAGACCCTCGAGGATTGCAGTCCCGCTCGTCCCGCCGATCATCCCGCTCGTCCCGGAATCCGTTGCTTCTCGCCTGATCGTGGACAGATTGCCAGGACCTCACGCCAGGATCGCTCACGATGTCCCTGTTGGCGACCAAGTCCATCGCCGGGCTGCGCGCCGAAGCGGAAGCGGCCGGGGAAACGACCCTCCAGCGCGCGCTCGGCCCGATCAACCTGGTTGCGTTGGGCATCGGCGCCATCATCGGGGCCGGGATCTTCGTGTTGACCGGCCAGGCGGCCGCGCTCCACGCGGGACCGGCGGTCCCGATCTCGATGGCGCTCGTGGGGATCGCGTGTGCCTTCGCTGGCCTGTGCTATGCGGAAATGGCGGCGGCGGTCCCGGTGGCGGGCAGCGCCTACACCTATTCCTACGCCACGATGGGAGAGCTCGTCGCCTGGATCATCGGCTGGGATCTGGTGCTCGAGTACGCCGCCGGCGCGGCGACGGTCGGCGTGGGTTGGTCGGGGCACCTCGTCTCACTGCTGGGTCTCTTCGGCATCCAGCTCCCGCCCGCGCTCGCCGCATCGCCCACGGTGTGGTGCACCGCCGCGCAGGTGGGGACCATGGCCGCGCCCGCCTGCGCGCATGCCGGTCTCAACCTGACCGGCGCCGTCATCAACCTGCCGGCGGTGTTCGTCGTCGCCGTGATGTCGACCGTTCTCGTGATCGGCATCCGGGAATCGGCGCGGGTCAACAACCTCATCGTCGTGCTCAAGGTCGCGATCGTGCTGCTGGTGGTGTTCGTCGGCCTGGCGCACGTCACGCCGTCGAACTGGAAGCCGTTCATTCCTCCGAACACAGGAGAATGGGGCAGCTTCGGCTGGTCGGGGGTCTTGCGCGGCGCGGGGCTCGTCTTCTTCGCCTACATCGGGTTCGACGCCGTGTCGACCGCCGCGCAGGAAGCCAGGAACCCTCAGAAGCACATGCCCATCGGCATTCTCGGCTCGCTCGCCATCTGTACGCTGTTGTACATCGTCGTCTCGGCGGTGCTGACCGGGATGGTGCCGTATGGCGAGCTCAACCTGCCCGCCCCGATGGCGTATGCGATGGAGAAAATCGGCGCCCCGTGGTTCGTGCGGGTCTCGATCGACGTCGGCGCCGTGCTCGGTCTGGGGTCGGTGATTCTCGTGATGTTGCTCGGACAGTCGCGCGTCTTCTATGCCATGTCGCGGGACGGGCTGCTGGGCGCCTGGGCGGGGAGAGTGCACCCGAAGTTCCGCACGCCGTATCTGTCCACGATCTACACCGGCATCGCCGTGAGCCTCGCCACGGGACTGCTGCCGCTCCAGCTCCTGGGCCAGCTGGTGAACATCGGTACGCTGCTGGCGTTCGTGCTGGTGTGCGCCGGTGTCTGGATCCTGCGTCGCACGCGGCCGGATCTCGACCGCCCCTTCAAGACACCGCTGGTCCCGTTCGTCCCGATCATGGGGATCCTGTGCTGCTTCGGCTTGATGCTCACCCTGCCGGGGGACACCTGGATCCGGCTCCTCGTGTGGCTGATCATCGGCTTCACGATTTATTTCGGCTATAGCCGGAAGCACTCGGTGCTGCAGCGAGGCCGCCCCGGTTCAGCATTGCCGCCACGCCGAGGTGGGACGTGACGTTCAGTCCGGTCTTGAACATGTCCGGGACCGCATCCACCGCGACCAGGATGCCCACCCCTTCGGCGGGCAGGCCGTGCTCGACCAGCACCGGAGCGATGAGAAACAGACTGGAGCTGGGGATCCCCGGCACGCTGAAGCTCAGCAACGTTGCGGTGATCACCAGCGTCGCCACCTCGGCTCCACCCAGTGGAATACCGTAGAGCTTGCCGAGGAACAGCGCGCCGACCACCCAGGCGATGGGGACGTTGAGGCGGAACACCGACACGGCGAGCGGCAACAGGAATCCGGTAACCGCCGGGGGAGCGGCGAGCTGCTCCCGCGCCCCCGTGATCATCACGGGCAGCGCGGCGAGGGAGGAGCGGGCGCTGAAGGCCACCGCCTGAGCGGGCGCGGCGGCGGCGGCAAACCGGCGCCACGGTACTCCGCCAAGCAGGGCGGTCAGCGGATACAGCAGCACCAGAAACGCCAGCAGGACTGCGGCGAGGGCGGCGACATAGTGGAGCAGCACGCCGGCGGCGGAGGCGCCCATGCGCGCGGCGAGTCCGGCGGCGAGCGCGAAGATTCCCACCGGCGCGAGCGCCAGCACCCAGCGCACGACCACCAGCATGGCATCGGCGATCGACTGGAACAGCAGGATCACGGGGTCCCGGCGGGGCGCATCCAGGCGCGTGAGGGCGAAGGCGAACACGAGCGTGAACACGACGAGCGGGAGCAGCGCCCCGTCGGCCGCGGCCTTGATCGCATTCGTGGGAACGATGCCCACGATCCGCTCCACGAGCGACGGCATGGCGCGGGCGCCGGCCGCAGCGTCCGATGCCGCGGCGCCCGCGCGCAAGCTGGCGGCGACGTCGGGGGCGATCTGCAACCCGCCCAGGAGCAGCGGGGCAAGGAGCAGCGCGAAGAGGCCGCTCGCGACCAGCAGACCCACGAACAGGAGCAGGGCGCGCGCGCCGAGCCGTCCGAGGCGCCCGGGATCGGCCGTCGCCGCGACGCCCGTGACGATCAACGCCACCACCAGCGGAATTACCGTCATCCGCACGGCGTTGGTCCACAGCGTGCCGACCGGCTCCACACCGCTCGCAATCGCGAGCAGCGGCCGGCTGCCGGCGGCGCCGGCCCCGCCGAGTACGAGACCCGCGACGAGAGCGAGGAGGACGCGCGCGGTGGGGCTGATGGAAGCGATCATCGGCTCCGCGATTTCACTCGACGTTTCACTCTCGACGTATTTATCTTTGACTATGCCTCCACCGCCAGTTCCCATTCCTGCCGACCGCGCCGCCGCCGCCAGATCCATCGCCGCCATCTTCAAGCCCGGCCAGCGGGTCGCGCTCACCACCCACGTCAACGCCGACGGTGATGGCGTGGGGAGTGAAGTCGGGTTGTGGCATCTGCTGCGGGCGCAGCGCCTGCATCCCGTCATTACCAATCCGACCGGCGTGCCGGAGCGGTTCGATTTCATGCTGCCCGACGGGGCGGATGCGAGCGAGCACGCGGCCAAGGAAATCAGCCGGGCCGATATCGTCCTCGTGCTGGACATCTCCGACCTGGGTCGCCTGGGGGATCTCGGCGCCGCTGTGCGGGATCGTGGTGTACCCGTGGCCTGTATCGACCACCATGTGAGCCAGGGGACATTGCCCGCGGGCCCGCGCCTCGTCGCTCCGGAAGCCACTGCCACCGCTGAGCTGGTGTTCGATCTCGCGACCGAGCTGGGCTGGAAGCTCTCGACCGACGCGGCCCGGGCGCTGTACGTCGGGCTGCTCACCGACACCGGTGGGTTTCGCTTTTCGAACACGACGGCCCGGGCCTTGCGCGTGGCGGCGGCGTTGCTCGAGCACGGCGTCGATCCGGAGTCGATCTACGAGGCCGTGTATGCCAGCGCCCCGGAGGGTCGCGTGCGGCTGTTGGGCGACGTGTTGCAGACCCTGGTGGTCGAGCCGGAGCGGGGTCTGGCCTGGGTGACCGTGCCCCCGGGCGCGCTCGAGCGCTACGGGGTCACCCCGGACGACCTGGACGGCATCGTGGAGCACGCCCGCTCGATCGCCGGCGTGCGGCTGGCGTTGTTGTTTCGCCAAATCGCCAACGGCCGCATCAAGGTGTCATTCCGGTCGCTGGGCGACGTGGACGCGGCGGCCCTGGCGCAGGCGTTCGGCGGCGGCGGTCACCACAAGGCCGCGGGCGCGTCGCTCGAGGGCTCCTTGGGCGAAGCCCAGGCGACCGTGCTCCACTCGGCGCGCGCCTATCTGAACAACGGCTCGCGCTAGCGTCCCCGTCGCCCTGGAGGCCTGACGAGAGCGAGCCAGGCCGCGGCAGCCGCCGTCTTATCCTCGGCGCGCCACGAGCCTTCCAGGGAATGCCCCAGCTCGGCGACCATCGTCTTGACCTGTCGCGCTGGTCGGCGCGTCGCGCGGGCCGCGGCGTCGTAGACCTCACGCTCCAGCACCACCACACTCTTCAGTCCGTGACGAGCCACGGCCTCCGCAACGACGCGCCGGAACAACGCGCCCTCCGAGGCGTGCGCGCGGATGTGCGGATTGCCGATGGACGCCGGGTCGATGACGCTGCCCACGACGAGCGCGGCGGCGCGGAGGTCGAGCCCGGCGGCACGGGCGTCGCCCACCAGCTCGCCCACCGAGCGGCGCGCGCAGCGCTCGACGATGCGGACCAGGGCCGCGATCCTACGCCGGCTGGTTTGCGCCAGACCGAAGCCCGCGTGGTAGGGTTGGATCGTGCGCGGGACGCGGGGGTCACTCAGGGCAACGCGCCGCCGCTCGAGCACCCGGGGGGTGGCCGTGGGCCCGACCAGCACGACGGCCATGGCCCAGCCGGACTTGATGCGGAATCCGATCGTGGCGCGGCGCATTCGCCAAAGTTACCGTCTCCCCAGGTCGCGGACGGCCTCAACCGGAGGTGAGCGTGCAACGTGTCACAGGGATCGGCGGGGTCTTCTTCAAGGCGAAGGACCCCAAGGCTCTTGGCGCCTGGTACGAGGCGCGCCTGGGCGTCAAGCGCGAGCCATGGGGCGGGAGCGTGTTCCGCTGGCGCCAGCACGACGAGCCCGAGCGGACGGGCGCGACGGCGTGGAACCTGTTCAAGCAGGATGCGACGTACTTCGATCCTTCTACCAAGCCGTTCATGGTCAATTATATCGTCGACGATCTGGCCGCCATGCTGGCCCAGTTGCGGGCCGGTGGCGTGACCGTGGACGACAAGGTGGACGAGTCGGAGTTCGGAAAGTTCGGCTGGGCGATCGACCCGGAGGGGAACCGCTTCGAGCTGTGGGAGCCGCCGCAAGACGGGACATAGGAGGTGAGAAGGGGGGAAGCGGGGATGGGGGGACGGGGGGATGGTCTGCATCCCCCATCCCCCCATCCCCGCTTCCCCCACTCCTGTACTACCAGTCGAACCAGTGACTCACCTTGATCAGAAACGTGTTGTTGGCGTGCGAGTTGAACAGGTCGGAGAAGTCCCCGCCAAAAGAGCGATTCCCGTACAACGGAGCGAAGGCCTCACGGCCCTGGGTCCAGACGAGGTAGATCGTGGACCCGGGTTTGTACTCCCAGCGGAGCACCGAATTCGACCGGAACTGCTTGAAGTTGAACTGGGCCGGGTTGTTGGTGACCGCGGTGTCCGCGTACGGCTTGTAGCGCCCGGTGTAAGCGGCGGCTCGCGGATTGTCCAGCTCCCGGATGTCCGAGTAGCGCCCCTTGCTCACGAATGGCTCGGCATAGATCTGGAGCGAGAGGTTCGGTGTGGCGATGAAATTGAGGCGCCATTGCAGGCTCACGGTCCGCTGGTCCAGATGCGCGAATGTGTAGTGCGTCACCGTGTCGGTGAAGTTGCCGTACCACTGGCTGTTGTCTCGATTCTTCGAGAGGCTCAACCCGACGGACCCGGTCCAGCGCGAGGACACGCGCAGGTCGACGCTGGGGCTCACGTTGATGAACGAGGAGCGCCCCTCGTCGCCGCGCCAGTAGTTGAACCACACCGACGGCACGACCACCTTGCGCTGGTCTCCCTGGATCCCGCCCCAGGGAGCGAGGTATTGCGAGTTGCGGACCGCCGGTCCGCCGCGCGCGCAGCGATCGCAATAGGTCTTACCGAGCTGGCCGAGGGTCCCGCCCGCGTGCAGCCACCAGTAGTTCTTGAGCTCCGTGTGCACGTTGGTGTTCACGGCGTGCTCGAGCGGCTGTCCGGCGGTGGTCCAGTCGTTCCACTCGTTGAAGTTCCAGAACAGGCGCTGAAAGACCTTCGTCGGCTTCTGGAATTGCAGCGCGGCCCAGGTCGCCTGCTCCTGCCAGTCGGCACGCCGCAGGAATCCGAGATCGTTGATCTCGTATCCCGGCGACACGCGCTGCAGGCTCGTTTCGAAGCGCAGGAGCGGTCCACCGAACTTGCCGAATCGGACCTGTTCCGCGTGACCGGTCAGGGTGGTGGCCAGCGTGTCGACCCCGAGCGACGCGTCGGGTCGCTGGAAGTAGTGCGTCGAGTTCATCTGGGTGCTGGTAATCGCGGCGCGGGAGCCGGCGACGCGGCTGCCGGTGATCGACGCGTTGAATTCGTAGCGCCCAGCCATGAACCGGTGCCGAAAATCCGCCCCCCCCACGTATGCGGAGCCGCGGAGAAAATCGCGGGTCGCGCCGTCCAGCGAACGATTGACGGCCGTCCCGATCACGCCGATCCCGGTCTCGCCGTTGCGGAAGTCCTGGGTGGCGCGGACCAGGGCGTAGTTCGTGGGCGGCTCGATGGTCTGATCGGCGGGGTTCGTCTGGCGCTGGGTCACCGCATCGAGAATGCCGAGGGACAGACCGCTCGGCAGCCGGCCCGTGAGCTTGGCCGCGCCGATGATGGTCGACGCCGTCGGTGAGGCGGGATCGTAATACAGGTCGCCGAGCTGCGGCGCCCGGCCGATGCGCCGCGAATAGAACAGGTTTTCGCTGCCGCAATCGCGCACGACGTTGCAGTTGACGGCGAACCGCATCAACCCGATTCCCTCGATGAAGAACGGCCGCTTCTCCTGGAAAAACGTCTCGAAGGCGCTGAGGTTGAGCACGGCCGGATCCGCTTCGACCTGACCGAAGTCGGGGTTGACCGTGCCGTCGAGCGTGAGATTCGACGTGACGCCGTACTTGAAATCGGCCCCCGCCGTGAACCGCTGCGAGCGGTCGTATCCGCTGGTCCGATTGATCTCGAGGTTCTTGGTCACGACGTACGGCGTCGCTTCGAGGCGCCGCGGCGACGAAATGCCCTCGATGCCGGTAATCTCTCCGATTTGGGAGACGAAGCCCGACTGCTGGCGACGATACAACGGCCAGCTCACGCGCTCCTTGAAGCGCTCGATGTCGCGCCACACCGCAAACCCGAAGGTGTGCACCGGCTTGTTGGCGTAGCGGAGCTGCGAGAGGGGAATGCGGAACTCGGCCGTCCAGCCCAGGGAGTCGATCGTCGTGGCGACGTCCCACACGCCGTCCCAGGCGTCGTCTTCGTTGCCATCGTTGTAGATCGCGTAATCCCGCTTCACGCCGCCCGGGCTCACCGCGAATTCAAATCCCGAGCGCCGGTCGTGGTAGGAATCGATGATGATCTTGAGCTGATCGGT
>Ga0187892_10004273_pt1 | contig 24244 bp, 23 predicted proteins | sample MA1701073metaG_FD_139345 | JGI IMG/M metagenome (GOLD analysis project Ga0187892, IMG submission 139345) | Bio-ooze microbial communities from a basaltic lava cave in the Kipuka Kanohina Cave System on the Island of Hawaii, USA - MA170107-3 metaG ... | reverse complement strand
TTCTTCGCCAATACCTTCGTGATCGCCGCCGTCAACGTCGTCTTCCCGTGATCGATGTGCCCAATGGTCCCAATGTTGACGTGCGGCTTGCTCCGGTCAAATTTCTCCTTCGCCATCGCTGTCCTCTTCCTTTCTAAAAGGCAGTTGTTCCGGCAGGCGCCAGTCTAGTGTGCTCGCGGGAAGCCAAACGCGAGACTGGAGTACTAAGTCCTACCCTGAACCTTGGCCACGATTTCGTCGCTCACAGTCCTGGGAGCCTGCTCGTAGTGATAAAAATGCATCGAGTACGTGGCTCGCCCCTGGGTCTTGGACCGTAGATCGGTGGAATACCCAAACATTTCTGAAAGGGGAACTAGCGCGGTCACCACTTGCGAGCCGGCGCGCGGCTCGGTGGATTCGATGCGCCCCCGCCTCGAGTTCAGATCGCCCACCACCGGACCCATGAATTCCTCTGGAACTACTACTTCGACTTTCATGATGGGTTCAAGCAACACAGGATTCGCTTTGTGGCAGGCCTCCTTGAAAGCCATAGAACCGGCAATCTTGAACGCCATCTCTGACGAATCCACGTCGTGATAGGAGCCGTCATACAAAGTGACCTTCACGTCCTGGACTTCGAAGCCGGCGAGAACACCGGTCTCGAGCGCTTCCGTAATTCCCCTCTCCACAGGTGTGATGTATTCCTTGGGAATGGCGCCGCCGACGATTTTGTTGCTGAACTCGAACCCCTTGCCCGGATCATTGGGCTCCAGAATGATCTTCACGTGGCCGTACTGGCCGCGACCCCCGGTCTGACGAATGAACTTGCCTTCCGCTTCCGCTTTCTTGCGGATCGTCTCACGATAGGCTACTTGCGGTTTGCCGACATTGGCACCAACACCAAACTCTCGGAACATCCGGTCCACAATGATCTCGAGGTGCAGTTCCCCCATACCCGAGATGATCGTTTGCCCGGTATCGTGATCCGTTGCCACCTTGAAAGTGGGATCTTCTTGAGCTAGCTTGCTCAGTGCCAAACCCAGCTTTTCCTGGTCTCCTTTTGTCTTGGGCTCGATAGCCACGGAAATAACGGGTACCGGGAAATCCATCGCCTCAAGAATGATAGGTGACTCTTCCGGGCAGATCGTGTCGCCGGTCGTTACGTTCTTCAGTCCGACTGCGGCGGCGATATCTCCGGCGTAGACCTCTTTGATTTCTTCACGTTTGTTGGCGTGCATTTTCAGCAGACGGCCAACCCGCTCGCGGGAGTTCTTTGTTGAGTTGAAAACATAAGAGCCTGAACTCAGGACCCCCGAATAGACGCGGAAGAAAGCAAGCTGTCCCACAAAAGGATCAGTCATGATCTTGAAGACCAAACCGGAAAAAGGCTCGTTGTCGTCTGCCTTGCGGGTAGCTGCCGCTGAGCCGTCCTGCGTGATACCAACTACAGGTGGCAGGTCGATCGGAGAAGGCAGATAATCCACTACCCCGTCGAGCAGGGATTGCAGTCCCTTGTTCTTGAATGCCGAGCCGCAGAAAACGGGAGTGAGAGTGGAACTCAGTGTGGACCGCCGCAGGCTAGCTTTCAGCTCGTCGATGGAGATAGCCTCCCCACCCAGGTACTTTTCGAGCAGGGCCTCTTCATGCTCGCAGATAGCTTCAACCATCTTCTCGCGATAAGCTTTGGTTTCATCGACGAGTTCGGTCGGAACATCCTGAACCTCGTAGTCGGCGCCAAGCGTTTCATCCATGTACAAGATGGCCTTCATGCTCATCAGGTCAATGACGCCGGCAAAGGTATCTTCCTTGCCCAAAGGAAGCTGCACAGGCACTGGATTTGCACGGAGCCGGCTCTTCACCATGTCAACGCAACGATAAAAGTCGGCTCCAACACGGTCCATCTTATTCACAAACACAATCCTCGGAACCCGATACTTGTCTCCCTGGCGCCACACAGTCTCCGTCTGCGGCTCAACACCCTCGACAGAACCAAGCAGACAGATCGCGCCGTCCAAGACACGCAAGCTGCGCTCTACCTCGGCCGTAAAGTCCACGTGTCCAGGTGTGTCGATGATATTAATCCGGATATCCTTCCAAAGGCAGGTTGTCGCTGCCGACGTGATGGTGATTCCCCGCTCCTGTTCCTGCTCCATCCAGTCCATGGTGGCAGTGCCGTCATGGACCTCGCCGATCTTGTGCGTGATGCCCGTATAAAAAAGAATCCGCTCTGTCGCCGTGGTTTTCCCGGCATCGATGTGAGCCATGATCCCGATGTTGCGGGTATTCTTCAGTGAAACCTGACGCGCCATAAACTAGAAACAGATCTTGATCTCTCCTGGGACTCCAGCTACCAGCGGTAGTGCGCGAAGGCCTTGTTGGCCTCGGCCATCTTGTGGACGTCTTCGCGCTTCTTTATCGCGGAGCCGCGATTGTTAGCCGCATCCATCAACTCCGCCGCCAGTTTCTCCTCCATCGACTTTTCCTTCCGCTCACGGGAATATCCCACCAGCCACCGGATGCTCAACGAAGTCCTGCGGTTCGGATTTACTTCCACCGGAACCTGATAGTTGGCGCCGCCGACTCTCCGTGTCTTGACCTCTAACACTGGTTTGACGCTGTCAACGGCTTTCTTGAAAACCTTGAGCGGATCGTCGTTTGTCTTTTCCTGAATGATTTTCAAAGCGTCGTAGAAGATGTTTTCAGCCGTACTCTTCTTGCCCTGCCACATGAGGCAATTCACAAACTTTGAAACCAGAGTGCTGTTGTAAAGTGGATCGGGCAAAACCTCGCGGCGCGGTACGTTTCCTTTTCTCGGCATAGCTGTGTTCCCTCAGATGAACACCACGCTTCCCTGGCGTTCACGAAACCTTGCGTGTCAACCAATTCAGGGAGTTGAACTACTTGGGTCGCTTCGCTCCGTACTTGGAGCGGCTTTTCTTGCGGTTCTGGACGCCGACCGAATCCAGCGTTCCACGGACGACGTGATAGCGAACTCCGGGGAGATCCTTCACACGGCCACCGCGAATGAGGACAATGGAGTGCTCCTGCAGATTATGCCCGATGCCTGGGATGTACGTAGTCACTTCGATACCATTGGTCAATCGCACGCGCGCCACTTTTCTGAGAGCCGAATTCGGCTTCTTGGGCGTCGAGGTATAGACACGGACACACACACCGCGTTTTTGCGGACAACTTTGAAGCGCAGGACTACTCGTTTTGTACTTGGGCTTGGTGCGACCCATCCGAACCAGCTGGTTAAACGTCGGCAAGACTTAATCTCCTCAAAACGACCCACTTAAGGTGCATCACCCTCAGTTCAAACTCCATCAAGGCGAAAAACCCTGTAACTTTAGCAAAGCGGCCAAAAATGTGTCAATCGAAAACTTAAAATACGAGCCTTCTCCTGGCCTTCACACAGTCAGGATCTCCTCTTCCTTCTTCCTGGCCAATTCTTCCACCTTGGCCATATATTGGTCTGTGAGCTTCTGAACCTCCTCCAATCCCTTCCTCTCCTCATCCTCAGACACCTTTTTGTCCTTCAGCAGTTTCTTGACAACATCATTCTCGTCACGCCGAATGTTCCGGATTGCCGTCCGGTGGTCTTCCAGCACTTTGTGGACGTGCTTCGCCAGCTGTTTGCGCCGTTCTTCGGTGAGAGGGGGAATGGGAATTCGAATTAGCTTGCCGTCGTTGCTGGGATTCAGCCCCAGATCTGAAGAGCGAATTGCCTTCTCAATCGCAGACAGCAGTGACATATCCCAAGGCTGCGCCGTGATCAAGGTGGGCTCTGGAACTGAGAGTGTTGCCACCTGATTCAGCGGCGTTGGCGTGCCATAGTATTCCACCGTGATGTGGTCCAGCAGGGAAAGTGAAGCACGGCCCGACCGAACCCCCGAGAGCTCCCGGCGCAGGTCATCTACTGCTTTCTCCATCCGCACCTTTGTCATCTGTATGGCGTCTTTGATCATGGCTCTCACACCCTGACTATTGTTCCGATCCGTTCTCCCAAGACTACCCGCTTGATGTTTCCCGATTGCAGCAGATTGAACACAATGATAGGAAGACTGTTGTCCATGCAAAGAGAAATCGCCGTGGTGTCCATCACTCGCAAGCTTTGGCGCAGCACGTCAATATGCTTGATCTCCGAATACATCGTAGCGGACTTCACTTTGACGGGATCGGCATCGTAGATGCCGTCCACTTTAGTTGCCTTTAGGATCACCTCGGCCTTGATCTCCATCGCCCGAAGCGCCGCTGCGGTATCGGTGGAAAAGTAAGGGTTCCCGGTGCCGGCAGCGAAAATCACGACACGGCGTTTTTCGAGATGCCGCATTGCCCGCCTGCGGATGAACGGTTCGGCCACTTCGCGCATCTCAATTGCCGACACCACGCGGGTGAAAACACCGATCTTTTCCAAGGCATCCTGCAAAGCAATCGCATTGATCACCGTGGCCAGCATGCCCATCAGGTCACCAGACACGCGGTCCATTCCCTGTGCGGTTGCTGAGAGCCCCCTGAATATATTGCCGCCACCAATGACGATGGCAACTTCGACGCCAAGTTCGTGCACTTCCTTCACTTCCTCGGCAATCTTAGTGGCCATCAGTGGATCCACTCCGAAGCCCTGGTTCCCCATCAGCGCTTCACCGCTCAGCTTGAGTAGGATTCTCTTATAGGCGGGTGTAGGCATAGGATATTATCTTAGCTGGGCGGCCACTTCAGAAGCAAAGTCGCCGCCTCGCTTCTGTAGCCCCTCGCCCAATTTAAATCGCGAGAACCGGCGAAGGCTGATATGCTCTTTCATTTGGACCACTTTCCCGGTGATCAACTGCCCCACGGTCAATTTGTCGTCTTTCACAAATAGCTGATCGTACGCACAGGCTTCAGAGTAGAACTTGTTCAGCTGGCCCTCAACGATCTTCTCAATCACGTTGGCTGGTTTGCCAGTAGCCTGTGCCTTAGCCCGGTAGATCTCTTTCTCCTGCTCCAGAACGTCCACAGGCACCTCCTCTCTGCGAACGTATCTGGGCTCCATAGCCGCAATGTGCATGGCGAGATCCTTGGCCAGCTCCAGGAATTCTGGTGTTTTGGCCACAAAGTCGGTCTCGCAGTTCAACTCCACCAAAACGCCAACCTTGCCACCTGGATGGAGGTAGCTATACACCACGCCTTCGCTCGTAATCCGGCCAGCTTTCTTGCCAGCCGCAGCCGCACCCTTCTTCCGCAGGACAAGGATCGCCTTCTCAAAATCTCCTCCAGACTCCTCAAGAGCAGCCTTGCACTCCATCATGCCAGCACCTGTGGCATCTCTTAACTCTTTTACCAACTCGGCAGAAATCGTCATAGTTGCGCAGCTCCTTTTGAACCTCGTGTAGACGCTAGGCTGTCATCGAAACCACTTCCGAAGTTCCCGGCACACTAGCACGCAGACCCGACTCGGAGCGACCATGCAAACAGCCGGGCTTCGGCAAAAACGTGATGAATGTTGAAGACGGTGCAGGTAAATCGAAGAAGAACTGCGGGATTAACTCGAAGCCATTGGCTGACTTCCCAGGTCCGACTTTGAAGAGCGGCTCTTTGCCGGGCGGCCTTCCTTTCCTCCCCCACTCGGCACCTCTTTCTCTCCAGCGACAACGGAGGCCCCTTCGTCGCCGCCCAAACCGTTGCCCTTCTCGTTAGGAACAACTGCCGAACCGCCGTCTGCCACATCGCCTTCTGAAGCCTTGTCCTTCAACGCTGCGGCACCTTCGATCACCGCGTCGGCAACCTTAGAAACAAACAGCTTGATTGCCCGAAGCGCGTCATCGTTTCCTGGGATAATGCAATCAATATTGTCAGGATCGCAGTTTGTGTCAACTACCGCTACCACAGGAATCCTTAACCGATTGGCCTCTTTTACCGCAATCTCTTCCTTCTTAGAATCAATGACGAAGATCGCCTGCGGCAGTCCCTTCATGCTCTTGATCCCAGACAGGTTCTTCTCCAGACCCTTTCTCTCGCGCTCCAGACGGGCCACTTCCTTCTTGGAGAAAAGATCGTAGCGGCCGTCGGTCGCCATGTCGTCCAGCTCGCGCAGCCGACGGATGGACTTCTGAATCGTGACGAAGTTGGTCAGCAATCCACCCAGCCACCGCTGATTCACATAGAACATGCCGCAACGTTGAGACTCTTCTAAGATCGCCTCTTGCGCCTGCCGTTTTGTGCCAACGAATAGGAGTGTGCCACCCTGCGCCACGAGATCGGAAACGAACCGGGTGGCTTCTTTGAACATCCTCAGAGTCTTCTGCAAATCAATAATGTAGATTCCGTTGCGTTCCCCGAAAATATACTCCTTCATCTTCGGATTCCAGCGTTTGGTCTGGTGACCAAAATGGACACCCGCCTCCAGCAGTTCTTTCATTGAAACTGACGCCAAACCGAACCTCCTACTGTAATGAGACAGGAATTTTCAAGCGATCTGAATGCGCTGCCCACAAATCATGATTACCGCTTCGAGAATTGGAATCGCTTGCGAGCACCTTTCTGCCCGTACTTCTTGCGCTCCTTGATTCTCGAGTCCCGCGTGAGAAAACCACCCTTCTTCAGTTTCTTCCGGAGCTCGGTGTTGTATTCGAGCAAAGCCCTCGAAATTCCGAGCCGAACTGCTCCGGCCTGTCCGGCAGGACCGCCCCCATCGACGCGAACCAGAACGTCAAACTTGTCTGAGGTCTCGGTCAGCTGAAACGGCTGCTTAATCACCATTCTTAGGGTCTCGTTCTTGAAGTAGCCCTCGAACTCACGATCATTCACTACAAACGAGCCTTTGCCTGGGCGCATAAACACCCGCGCAGTCGAAGACTTGCGCCGGCCGGTCCCGTAATACTGGACAGCTACTGCCACGAGTTGATCCTCCGTCGGGAATTCACTGAATTGCCGAAACAACCGGCTTTTGGGCACTGTGGGGATGCGCTGCCCCTGCGTAAACCTTCAATTTGGAGGCCATCGCCCTTCCAATCTTGTTCTTCGGCAGCATGCCCTTTACCGCCTGCTCAACCATTCTATCGGGTCGCTTGGCTTTGAAATCTCGAGCCGAAACCGATTTCATGCCGCCTGGAAATCCGCTGTACCGGTAATACATCTTCTGGTCCAGCTTTTTTCCGGTCAACTTTACCTTCTCCGCATTGATGATAATGACGTGGTCCCCCATGTCCAGGAAAGGAACCCAGGTAGGCTTCAACTTACCGGTCAGAAGATTGGCAACGTGCGTTGCCAGCCGTCCCAGTGCCTGATCTTCAGCATCCACCACATACCACTGGCGGCTGATCTCACTGAGCTTAGGGAAGTACGTCGACATTACAAACCTCACACAGAGATGAAACCGCGCAAATCGCAAAGCCCGAAAAATATGCGAATACGCAACACATTGTCAAGAAAAACCTTTCCCCCACGTGAACGAGAAGACGCCCTGCCGGGCGTGGCTTTTAGCCTCCACTTGCCGGGCTTCTTCTGAGTCGCTCCTTGACTTCAACACCCGCTTGAGCCAGCCTTACGAGAAACAACCTTCAATGAGGCAACTCAATGAAATTGGCAATGACAGCACTCTTGTTCGGTTTCGTGGTTTGGGGATCGCCGCTTTGTGGGGATGTCATTTACCTCAAAAACGGCAACGTCCTAGTCGTGGAGAAGGCATGTTGGGAAAAGGATCAGGTGAAGTACCGGGTCGCGACTGGCATTCAAACAATTTCGCGAGACTCTGTAAGGCGGGTCCAGGCACAAACGGTCATCCCAGCAGATCCTTCGCGCGGCAAGCCAGCTGAGGCTGTGGTCATTCGCGGCACGCCTTCAGAGTCTGCTCCTTCCGCCAACACAGGGAAAGCTCTTGCCTCCAAGCAGACCTCTGTCAGAGAAGCGGCCAGATCGTCGCGTTTCCGAGATGCGGCCGGCTATGCCGAGGCGGTTCGTCTGCAGCAGGCAAACGGCACGCCCATCGCGCTTTACTTCTATGTGGATTGGTGCGGCTATTGCGCCCAACTGGAGCGCGACATCTTGAGTCACTCTGAAGTGAAACAGTTTCTCGAGAATTTTCTCTATGTCAGCGTCAATCCAGAGCACGGAAACGCCGAGGAAAAGCTGTTCGCCAGCTTTGAAGGAACAGGATTCCCCACCTTTCTGATACTCAGCAAGAAACACGCCCGCGAGGTCTCTACAGCAGGCCCGGCGGCTGCTTTCATTCAGGCATGCAAGAAGGCAGCTGGGGGTCAGTGACTCGCTTCTCTATCTCTCAATCGGGGGCTCAGCCATGAAAGTGGGAATCGACAGCTATTGTTACCATCGTTATTTCGGCGAGGTTTATCCCTTTCAAAAGAACCCAGAGAAGAGATGGACAATCGATGACTTTCTGTCTCGCGCGGTCGCGCTTCGCGTCGAGGGAGTTTCTCTAGAAACCTGCTTTCTGCCACTTGCTGAGCCCGGTTTCTGCAACCGGTTGACAGATACGTTAAACGAACATCAGCTGGAACGAATCCTCGCGTGGGGGCATCCAGACGGTCTTGAGGGAGGTACGAACGAGGGAGCTCTTACGGATCTCATCAGTCATATCGGCATCGCGCACAGCTTAGGTGCCACAGTGATGCGAATCGTTGGCAGCAGCCTTCGGTTTCGCCATGAGCCTCATGACCCCCAGTTGCAGCGCTTGTCCGCCATGCTCCGCGAGGCGGTGAAGGTGGCGGAAGAGAAAGGCGTCCTGCTCGCAATTGAGAACCACATCGATTTCACGGCGCGCGAGATTCTCGGTCTCATCGAGTCGGTGGGGTCCAGAAGCCTCGGAGTGAATTTCGATACTGGCAATGCCTTGCGGTTGTTCGAAGACCCCGTGGAGGAGGCCCGGCTTCTGGCGTCTCACGTTTACGCGACACACATCAAGGACCTTAGTCCACGCCGAGGCGGCTCGCCAAGAGATTGGAACTTTTGGGAAAGCGTGCCGGTCGGTCACGGCATCGTCGATATTGCCGGCATTCTGAGAGTCTTGAGAAAGAGTGGATTCCAAGGAGTGTTGTGCGTCGAAGTAGATTGCCTGAGGGAAACTTTTGAAGAAGACCAAGCCGTCGCGGCAAGTCTGGAATACTTGCGGGCAATCAGATACGAGACCACCGCTGTGGGGATGAGATAGAAGCGGTAAGCACTGGCAAAGAGGAAGCAGCGAATCACGTCAAGACTGGGCGAGGAAGAATGGCTAGACTATTTCTGAAAGCCCTCCTAGTCGTCTGCTACCTCAAAATCACCCCACCCGTCGGCGACCTGTTGATTCAGGGCCTCTAACTGGTCCCTGACATGCAGTAATAGCGGCCGGTCGAATTGAGTTGGCCAACTGCAGGTTTCCCCCAGCCAAAAGTGCCGTTATCTCGGAACTCGCTGGCGGCAAATAAGAGGAGGCTCACCCGACGTAGGCCAGTCAGCAGGCTATCCCCACCAGAGCTCGCCCGTGGCAAGATGTGCCTTCACCACATCCGGATTTAAGTCAACGCCGAGTCCGGGTTTCTCCGTGACGCGGATGAACCCATCCAGAATGTAAGGCCCTTCCAGCAGCAGAACCTGATCCATCCAGTCCCCCTTGCCCGTCACCGTCTCGCAGGCCATGAAATCCCGGATCGACCCGGCCCACTGCACCGTCGCCCAGGTATTCAACTGGCTGCCGGTGTTGTGTGTCGCCATTGGCAAGCCGAACACATCGGCCATATCCGCAATGCGCTTGGTTTCAAGGAACCCGCCGGAGTTGCGCAGGTCGGGATGCAAGATGTCGCAACCTTGATAAATGATGAAGTCCTTGAAGCCTTGCCTGCGTGCCAGATTTTCGCCCGTGCAGATGGGCACCTTGGCGCTGGCACACAGACGCCGCCATGATTCCGAATAATCAACAGGCAGCGGGTCCTCAAACCACATGGGCCTGATCGGCTCGATGGCCTCCGCAATCTGAATCGAAGTGCGCAGGTCATATTCCCAGTGGCAGTGCACCATGATGTCGTGGTCCCAGCCGATTGCCTCGCGGCAGTTTTCGAATCCTTGCCGGATATTGATCAGTTCCTTTGTCGTCAACACACGGTTAGCGGGATCGCGGGCCTTGTCTGCGGCTGGATCTGTGCGGGGAAAACCAAACTTATGAGCTGTAAACCCTCGCGGGTCCGACTTCACTTTCTGCGCCCAGTGGCGACAGGATGCCTTGTCCAGCATATTGCGAGGAGCCTCATGATCGTACACTCGGACCTTGTCGCGAAACTTGCCCCCCAGCAGCGTCGTCGTCGGCACGCCGAGGACTTTGCCTGCCAAGTCCCAAAGCGCCATTTCGATCCCGCTAGCTGCCCGCATCAGCGAATGGGCGGACCCGTCGGTGCGCGTGCCGCTCAAGCTGGAGCTGCGTTCGCCCAGCAGTGTATAGAGCGCGTCAATTTCCAGCGGGTCTTTACCCATCAGCCACGGCTTCAGCGAAAGGACTTGCTCTCGGACGCCAACACCCGGACTGCCATAGGCCTCGCCGATTCCGTACAGCCCGTCATCGGAAACGATCTTCACGAGAAGATACGTTCGAGCCCCTTGGAGCAGCAGGGTTTGAACATCGTGAATCTTGATGCGCTTCCTCTCAGCCGCTGCCAGCTCGTAATAACGTACCAGGAATGGAGCAACTGCAGCATATTGAAGAAAGCGTCTTCGAGACCTGTCGAGAGACCGCTCTGAATTCATCATTTGCTCCTCAAAAAGGGCAGACTTCGGAAGAGCCGGTTACAGGCGGCGCAGCAAGAGCAACGTCATGTCATCGGCCTGCTCGGGAGCGCTGTTCCACTCCTCGACAGCAGACGTGACACGCCGAACAAGATCTTCGAGAGGCCTGCCTGCATTGCGAGTCAAAACCTCCGTCAGCCGGCGCTCTCCAAACTCTTCGCCAAATTCATTCTCGGGCTCAGTGATGCCATCAGTGTAGGCGACCACCAAGTCGCCGGCTTCGAGTGTGAGGCACCCACGCCCGTAGGTCTGGTTTGGGAAGGCTCCCAAGACCATTCCATTTACTTCCAGTCGCTGAGCCTGTCCGTGCCGTATCAGCAAGGGAGGCAGATGGCCGGCGTTAGTGTAGTGCAGCCGGCTTCCTTCGGCGTCATACAGGGCGCAGAAGAAGGTGGCAAATTTCTCGGACGAAGTGCTCTCAAACAATTGCTGGTTCAGCAGACCTGTCAGACGCGCAGTGGAAAGGAACTCGGCACCCTCCGCTGAACCTGGATGCATGCGCTGATTCGAGCTTAGCTGGGCGCGAAGCGACGACTGGATGCTCACCATGAGAAGCGCCGCCGAGATCCCTTTGCCGGATATGTCGCCAATAGCCAGCATGGTCCAGTCGGGATTCATTTGGATGAAATCGTAGTAGTCGCCACTCACCATTCGAGCTGGCCGGCAGATTCCCGCCAGTTCGAGATTCTTCAAACGCGGTGCCGCCTTTGGAAAGAGCTGCGACTGGACTTCGCGGGCAATCTCCAGTTCGGACTCCAAGCGCTCTTTCTCTGTCGATTCCATGATCAACTTCTCGATGCTGGCTGTCATCCGGTTGAACGAGGCAGAAAGCTCGCTAAGCTGGTCTTTGGTTCGGATCGGAATCCGTCCTGAGAAGTCACCCAAATTGACCTTGAGCGTGGCATCGTACAGATCGGCTACCGAGCGCGTGATTGAGCGCGTCAGGCTCACTCCGAAGATCAACGATGCAACTTCTACCAGGAGCAGCAGCCCCGCCACGATGTACAAGAGCAGCTTGACTGACCCGGCCAATGGCCCCAGGGTGCTGAACAGCTGGCGCATGATGAGTGAAGGCCGCGAGACAACCTTGACGACGGCCTGTGAAGACTCAGGCCTCGGCCGGCTCCAATCTTGCACGGCGAATGGCGTCCCCCAGCGCACCTCTATGTCCCACCAGGCCTTGCGGGGCGGCAGTAAAAGCGTCTCTTCAGCGTTCAGATTCTCGGCGTCATCGAATCGAAACCTGTAATCAGGATTCGAATCTGCCAACGATTCGCTGCGCGCAGTCTGTGCCGCGACATCCTCTATCGGAAGAAAACTGACCGTGGCTAATCCTGGCAGGAGTTTTCCCAGCAAGTTCGAGTCGGCTGGCTCATAAGCAAACACTTCGACCCTGTGGCCAGACTGTCGCACTTCGACACGGGTGGCCAAGGCATGCTCACGATTGACACGAACCAACCCAACGAATCCTGGATGGCTCCAGCGCGGAAAGACTTGCATGCTCGTGTCAGCAGCCGCAAAGAACGCCTTGCCATCCACTTCCAACACTGCCTGAAACCTGGGCAAGCGGCGGCGGAGCTGTGCGACAAACTGGCGGATTCCCACCGAGGGATCCGGGTCCTGCAGGTGGTCCGCGACATTCCATCCCAGGGCGAAAGCACAGTCGCGCACAATCTCGTTGCGACGGTTCATCTCAGCCGTCATCAGATACGTTGCCACTTGTCCCATGAGGATGTACATTCCGATCCCCAGCATGGCGAGAATGAGAATAATGGGGACGACGCCAGCAAAAATGTAGGCGAGAATCAATCGATTGCGCAGCCGCCAAGCAGTGAGCTGTATCAGTCGGAACAGGTACTTGACGCCAACCACAAAGGCAAGTCCGAGGAAAAGAAATGTGAGAAGGCCTTGTCCAGGCAACTCGAAGCCAGACAGCTTGTAAACGGTCCGGTGAACCAGTTGCTGCAATGACAGCACCACAAGCACCTTTTCAAGGCGGGTGCAGCGGCGCCAAGCAGCCAGCACACGGTCTGAGATTTTGGGCATGACAACCTGGAAAGCTTCGGAGTGACGGAACAAAAGCCGGTCTTGCCAGGAAGATCTTGAGAGAACTTCCGTGCCGGGATTATATGTCAGTTTCGGTCGCCGGCAATGGTCCCCTCAGCCGGCCTGAAAATAACCTCGGTCTCAAATCTCCTGTAGTTGCTGAACTCGCTGACGAACTTGAGATTGAAATTTTTGAAGACCACAATCCTGCCATTGACCACAACTTCGCTGCGATTGGGAAACCACGCCTCGTCGTTTACCTTCGTTTTCCAGATCTTCAGCGTACCGCCCTTGTTGATTTTCGCCAAAAAGCCCGCGCCAAATTTCAGATCTTCGATGAATTCGATGTCCGCGCGCACGATCTGTGCCTCAGCCTCGTCCACCCAAAGGCGGCCTTGAATCTTCTTGAGAATTTTCAGGTCGTTGTCTGCAGGCACATATCGTGGTCGAGGAATAGCGTCGAAAGCCAGAACACGGCGGCCGTGATAGGTGTCGTCGATCGCCGGCCTGAACTCGAAGGCTTTCAGTACCTCGTCCCAGAACTGAGTCTCTTTCCGGCGCCGCTCTGCGCGCTTCCTCTCAAGCCGCGACCGCTCGGTGGAGTTGGCAACCCGCTGGCGAAGGCTTTCCTCGAGCTTTCGCTGTTCTTTCTTCGCTTCATTGTCCGAAAGCGGCTGGCCATCCCTTTTGATGAGCCTTCGATACTCTCCATCTTCTACCGGCGTTATTTCGAACGTCAGCGACTCGCTCTTTTTCACCTCCGAGTTCTGGCCCAGGGTCATCTGAGTGCGAGTCACTTCGTACACGTAAGACATCTCCAGCAGCCGGCTTCTCCTCTGGTTCTCAGACACTCGCCGAAGAAGAGTTGCCGGCTCTCTATCCGCCAGGGCACTCTCCAGCATACCGCAGAGCAGCAGCACAACAGCCAAAGGTTTGAGGATCAAAGTTCGTCTCCTTCTGCAGCGTGCAGTCCGGCTCGGCCTGGATTCGCTGCTCATCTAGCGGGCTGTTTTCTTTCACAAGTGTGCACGCACAGTCTTCATCAACTGGCCGGCCAACGTCGCAAGTTCCTTCTTCTTGATTCCCTTTCTGATGCCCTTGCCAGTCTGCAGGTTGTCGCGAGTTGTAACGTGCGGATCTTACCGGAAATCCCGCCAGGTTGTTGCGGCAGTTATCCTGACGCGGTGCGGCAGGCGTTGGGTTAGAATACCCGGAACTTGCGACGGCAAGTTTTCGTTAGTACGCCTGCCATAGAGGGGCAGGCCGCTCGCCCGGTTTGTTTTCGGCCCGAACGCCAACTCAACAGAGGAGAGAGATTCATGAGCTATTGGTACTTGGCTATCAATAACAAATCCGAGGGGCCCTTTACCGCCGACGAGGTTGGCACTCGCATTCGCAGCGGGCAGGCAACGCAGCAGACGCTGGCGTTTACCCAAGGAATGTCTGACTGGACGCCTCTCAATCAGGTGTCGCAGTTTCACGCGATGTTTCGGGCCGAGTCGATGTCGACACCGCCCGTGCCCACCCGCTCTGCTTCGCGGCTGCGCAGCCACGAAGTTGACTACGAAGTTTTCGGCGACGACATGCAGTTTGTTGAGATCACGCTCGACCCTCAGGAGGCAGTTATTGCCGAGGCCGGCGGCATGATGTACATGACTCAGGGAATTCAAATGGAGACCCAGTTTGGTGACGGCAGCCGAGAAGGGGCCGGATTTTTAGACAAGGTGCTCAGCGCCGGGAAACGCGTTCTAACGGGTGAAAGCCTGTTCATGACCGTGTTTTCCTGCGGTTCAGGCCGGCGGGAGAAAGTGGCATTTGCGGCGCCCTATCCTGGCAAGATTGTGCCAGTCGATCTCGCCCAGTTCGGTGGCACATTAATCTGCCAGAAAGACGCCTTTCTCTGCGCGGCAAAGGGGACGGCGATTGGCATCGCGTTCAGCCGCAAGATCGGCCGCGGTCTTTTCGGTGGTGAGGGATTCATTCTGCAGAAACTCGAAGGTGATGGCATGGCCTTCATGCACGCGGGGGGCACAGTCACCAGCATGGAGTTGGCCGCCGGCGAGACGTTACGAGTTGACACAGGATGTCTCGTGGCCTTCCAGCCCAGCGTCAACTACGACATTCAGTTTACCGGGGGAATCAAGAACACGCTGTTTGGAGGAGAGGGGCTTTTCCTAGCCACGCTGACGGGACCGGGAAAGGTCTACTTGCAATCCTTGCCCTTCAGCCGTCTCGCGGATCGTGTCTATGCGGCGGCGCCGCGCGCGGGCGGAAGCCGGCGAGAAGAAGGATCTCTTCTTGGCGGGTTGGGCGGCCTGCTCGACGGGGATAATTCCTGATTCTTCGATGGGTCACGCCGGTGAGCTGAAGGCTCACCGATCAGGCATTCTGGGAACTCTTGGTGGAAGGCGCCTTGATCGAATCTGGACTGATCGACAAGAATTGTCGTCTTTTCCGTCGATCCAGGTGCCAAGCGAGAAGCGGCAAAAGCAGTGCTCCTCCTGGCAGTGTGAAAATCATCAGCAGTGGCAGTGTTGCAGCCACGCTCTTGAGGTGAGTGCGGATCTCCGCCCTGTCTTCTGCCGTCCAGCGCATCCCGTTCCTCGGCTTCATCAGCAGCCGCATGAATCCCTGAAGGTGACAGAGGTCTTTCATACCCATCGCCTTCAGTTCGGTCAGAAACGCCGGAGTCGTCATGGGAGCACAGCCCTTATCAGTGATAGCTTGGGACAAAGAAACGCTCACCGTGGTTATCGGCACTCCGAAAGAATCCGATAGCACTCTGCTTGAAGACTCCGGAAGCTTTTTGAATCCTCAGTGATCTCTGGTCATCCAGACTGCTCTCAATGAACCGAACAGAATTCACGCTCCCGACTCCTCCAGATTTCAGCTTCTGGAGGACCGTGATGAGCCACGGCTGGTGCTCCCTGTCCCCGTTTTACCTCGACCAATCCCAACGCCGGCTGCACAGGATACTCCGACTGAACGAAAGGGCTGTTTCAGTGGAGATGATGGACACGGGAGAAGGGGCGGTGAGGCTGAATGTCCAGTCGAAGCAGCGTCTGAACACGGGGGAAGTCAAGACACTCCGTGAACAAATTGCCTCTGTCCTGCGGCTCGACGAGTCTTTGACGGAATTTTACTGCGCCCTGGCGGGCGCCGCCGACAGCGGAAAATACGAATGGATTCCGAAGGTCCGCGCCGGACGGCTGCTGAGGGGACCGGACGTTTTTGAGGATGTGGTCAAGATGATGTGCACCACCAACTGTGCCTGGAGCGCCACCGAGCGGATGGTGGAAAACCTGGTACAGAAACTGGGAACCCGTTTCGACCAGACAAGAGCGGCCTTCCCTACCCCGCAGGAATTGGCGGCGGCCGGCCACGGTTTTCTGGTCAAGGAAATCCGGACAGGTTATCGCAGTGCTTATCTTCTAGAGTTTGCGGAGAATACTGCCAGCGGACGGATTGATTTCAACCGATGGACAGGGCTTATGGAGGAGGAACTCTTTAAAGAACTGCAGTCCATCAAGGGCATCGGCCCGTATGCAGCGGGGAATTTGCTGCGTCTCCTTGGCCACTACAGACATCTGGCGTTGGACAGCTGGTGCCGGCCGCGGTTCTCAGAACTTTACCGCAGCGGCCGGAAAGTGAGTGACAAGACCATTGCGCGGCACTATCGCGCCTACGGGAAATGGAGCGGGCTCGTCATGTGGCTCGACCTGACGCGTGACTGGTTCGACGGTAAACAGGAAGAGCGGCCTTTTTGAACGGCAAACCGAGGCAAGAAGGGGTTTCACGCAGGGCGACCTCTACCACTCTGCTGGCGGCCTTTCGGAGCTACCGCGCACTTTAGGAAACTTGAACTTCACTGAATCTGCACTCTGTGCCGCTCCAGCAACTCACCCGTGGCAGTCTGCACAGCGGCCACAGCTCGCTGGTAGCCCAGTTGAGCCTGAACAAAGCTCAACTCAGCCTGGGCGAGCTGAGTCTGAGCTTCCAGCACGAAAAAGATCGTTACCGTTCCCAGTTCATACTTCCGCTCTTCGGCCTGGAGGTTTTTCTGTGCCAAGTCGCGGGCAATTCGTGAAGCCGACAACGAGAGCTTCGACTGATCCAGCTGATGGACTGCGTTGCGCACTTGTAATGAGACCGCCTGTTCGGCAAACCGTAATTGATAGAGACTCCGCCGTTTCGCCACGAGCGCATTCCCAAGGTCGGCCTGTGCTCCACGATCCCTGAGAGGTAGCCGGAGCTGCAAGCTGAATCCATAAGTGGGAAAATCGAAACTGCGCAATTGGCTAAGCGCCTCGCCCAGGCCGCCCCGGCTCACGACAATCGGGGGCAGGGTGCTGGGGTCGAGCTGATTCCCACCCCGTCCGCTCGAGGCGTAAGACCCTGAAAGTGCCAGGTCTGGCTGCAGTGAGTTGTGAGCCAACTTGATGCTGGTGTCGTCGTTGGCCAGCTGCTGGCGCAGCGATTCCAGCTCCGGGCGCTTTTGCATGGCCCGCTCCAGCGCATCAGTGGCATTGGTTTCAACCAGATCAGCGCCCGGCTCGGCAGGTTCCACCAGCTCCAGATCCAACGGTGCCACTGTCGAGTCCAGATCCGCGCCAATCGTCCGGCGCAAGGCATCCTCCAACTGCTTCAGGTTGTACTCTGCCTGAATCACGACGACTCGCCGTGTCGCTACCTGGGATTCAGAACGATAGATGTCGAGCGGTGGCAGCGCACCGAGCTCCAAGGCCCGCTTGTTTTGCTTAAACGTTGCCTCAGCCAGGTCCAACGAATTGCGCAAGACACTCAAGTTCTCGCGCGCCTGAATCACCGCCCAGTACTGGTCTACGGCGCGCGAAAGAGAATCATTCACACTGGCCTCAAAGTCAGCAAGAGATCGCTTTACGTTCCGCTGGGCAATCACAATCGGCGCCCGGTTTGGGAAGAACCCGCGATTCCGCAACAGCGGCTGTGTTAGAAAGAAGTTCAGGTTCGTGGCCAGGGACGGGTTGAATAGCGTGAAGATGCTGTTGTTCGACTGCCTGTTGGCAGTGAAGGCCACAGTACTGCGCGTACCCGTCTCAAAGAGTTGCGAAAAGTTGAACGTGGAGTTCTGGGTCAAGTTGCTGAGCGTTTCCGCGCCTTCAAGCTGAGAAATCGTCGGCAACTTCTGGCGGGTCGCATTGAAACTGGAAAACACAAAAGGATCAAACGGCTGATGGGTCCGTAACAACGCGTAACGGCTGCCTTCATACTGCAATTGGTTGAGCTTCACCTCAGTATTGTTCAGCAGCGTCAGCCGGATGGCATCTTCCAGCGTCAAGCGCAACCGGCCGCTGAGGACATAATCCCGCAACTTGTCCGGCCCCGTGACCTGTTCGGGGACCTCAAGCGTGCCCCAGATCCGGCGGAAATAGTCCGGCGCAGGGAAAGTTTGAGCACAAACTTGTGCGGCTTGCGCCAGATAGAAACCCAGAAACGCCGCCGCCAAGACACAGAGACGCAGAGAAGGGATCATAAGTATTGAGTGCATAAGAAGCGATTGGTAACTCCAGGGTGAAATGTAAGGTAGGGCCTCGGAGTGCTCTACTACGAGGCTGGCGCGATCTAAGAATCCCTTCTTCGCACCAGGCGCGCAAGGGATAGCCAAACTACTCGTATCGGATCGCCTCTACCGGATCCAAGCGGGCGGCCTTCCTCGCGGGATAGATTCCGAAGACGAGGCCCACAGAGACCGAAACCAAAAAAGCGAGGATGATGGATGAAGCGGTCACAATCGTAGACCAGCCCGCCAGAATGGCAATCAACCGGGAGATGCCAAACCCGAAGGCAATCCCCATCAAACCGCCAACAAACGATATCAGCGTTGCCTCGATGAGAAACTGTCGGACGATATCTTTCTGTCTCGCTCCCAGTGCACGCCTGATGCCGATTTCCCGTGTTCGCTCTAGGATGCTGGCCAGCATGATATTCATAATGCCAATGCCCCCAACCAATAATGAAATGGAAGCAATGGCGACCATCACCATATCGAAAATCCGCTGAGTGCGTCGCTGCTCGGCTAGCAACTCCGCTGGAACGATAACGCTGAAGTCTCCAGCATTCCGGTGGGAAGTGCTGAGAATACCTCGAACGATCTCGGCGGCCGAGACGCTGTCAACTTTCGGGTCCATCTGCAAGTACATGCCGTCGATCTCATCCCTCAGCCAGCTCATATTGTCTTCCGCACGGAAGATGGCCGTGTAAAGCGGCAGGTAGATCAGATTGTTTCTGTCCAAAGTTGGAATGCCGGCCATTTCGGTTTGGGCGCTGATTTGTGGTCCGACGACGCCGACGACCCGGTACCACTGCTCGTTCACCTTGAGGTACTTTCCCAGTGCCTCTTCGTACCCGAAGACGTTGCTTTTAGCCCCCTCACCGAGAACACAGACCGGCGCCCCGCGCTTGTTCTCCTCTTCATCAAAGAAACGCCCTTCGGTGAGACGCAGACCGGCAATGCGCTGGTAGTTCGCGCTGACGCCGTAGACGACCGGAAAATCACGCTGCGGCTTAGGCAATAGCTTAGAGGGAGTAAAGCGCTTGCGAGCCGTGGCCTCTGCGATTCCATTCACGTTGGCTTGAACAATCCGCAAATCCTGAAATGTCAGTCCTTGCGAAAGCTTTCTGACTTTCTGGTACTCCGGCCAATTGTTGGACTCACGGGCTTCGACGATCAGGTTGCGCACGCCGAGCTGCTCAATGAAGGCCATCACCTTCTGCTGGGCCCCGGCCCCAATCGACAGCATGGAGACCACAGCCGCAACACCAAAGATCATGCCAAGCATCGTCAGCAGCGTCCGGAGCTTATGCGAAAACAGATTTTGAAGCCCCAATCGGAGGTCGGGAAGGAACTGCTTCCAGGAGGGAGTGCTCAGCTGCTCAGAGGCATACAATCTTCGGATCATAGCCCCCCTCCCAAGCCTGGCGACATGGGTCCGGAGGTCCGGCCAGACCTCTTGCCTGCGTCATCTGGATTTACGAGTGCCACTACGGCCCCTTCCGCCAACCCTTCCACGACGACCTGGCTTTCATTCCTGAATTTGATCGTCACTTCCTTTGGCTGGAAGTCACCACCCAACCTGACATAGACGAGCGGCTTCTCGTCCTTTTCGAACAGGGCCTGGCGCGGCAGGTAAAGTGCATTCTTGACTACTTCGCCGACAATAACGATCTCAGCCGTAACACCGGGGCGAATGTTTGGGTCCGACGTAGCCAGATTGAACGTCGCATCAAACCGCCGCACCATATCGGGGCCAAACATGTCGCGCGATGCCATCCCCGCCACAGTCTTGGTCTTTCCAGAGAACTCCTTGCCGGGAATCGCATCCACCCGCACCTGCACAGGCTGCCCTGCGTTGAAGTTCGCACGGTCGCTTTCGTTGACTTTCGCAGCAATTTCCATCTCATCGACGGCGTGCACCTGAACCACCTGTCGTCCGGGACTCACCTGGTCGCCTTCCCGATATTCGGGAATCTGCACGCCAAAGTTCGGTCCGGTAAAGGCATCACGGTTCTCTTTGACTGCCACCAGGCCGGCAATCGGCGTTGTCACACGCATATTCTCTTCAATGTTCTTCTGGGCTTGCTGCATGAGCAGTTGGGCTTTGTTCCGCTTCTCTTCCAGAACTTTCTGGCTCGCCTGGTTGGATGCGGCACGAGATTGAGTATCCTGTTCAAGCTGCTCCAGCCGGCGCTTTGTTTCCTCCAGGGTCAAGAGATTTTTCTTCCCATCGATTGCGCTGACCAGCTCATTCCGGCTTACCTCAAGCTCGGCGCGCCTCACTTCATAGCGCGCCTTCAGCAGGGCGACCTGATCCTGCGCTGCCTGCACAATGGCGTCTGCCTTTCCCTTGGCAATTTCCTGCTCCGCTTGCATAAGTTCGTACCGGTTCTGCTCCAGAATATGCTCCTGCTCACTCGGATCGAACTCGAGAATGACTTCATTGGCTTGCACGCGAGTGCCGGTTCTGGCCAGTCGAATAATCTGCAAGCTCCCGCCCACCGGTGGGGCGACCAGTGTGGCGCTGCGCACGGCACGCAGCTCACCGGAGGTGTAGACCTTCATCTCGACATCGCCGCGTTTCAAGACGACCGTGGGAATGTCGCGTTCTGGCGTTTTCATCCGCTTGAACGCGGCTGCCCCGCCCGCAGCCAACGCGACGAGAACTGCCAGGCTGATAAGAAGAGAAAAGATTTTGCGACGTTTCATGCGATCCGTTTCACTCCAGGAATAACTTGGCAACAGTGGAAGGTGAATCGCCGGCCAGCAACCCGCTCATTCATTCGGCGTCGCTGTCCGAAGTCCCCGTTAGAACTTACGACTCGTCCGAAGGGGAGGGGTCCTTCAATGCCACTCTTTCTCCCGGCTTCAGGCCTTTCGAAACCCAGAGTTGCACACCACGGCGAGCAATCTCAATCGGGCGCTCCTCAAACTCACTGCCGCTCAGGACATAAGCAACCGTGCGTCCGTGCTTCTGGAAAGAAGCTTCCGTGGGAATCAGGATGCAGTTCGGCACGCGCTCCACGGCCACGCGGGCGGTTGCACTCATGCCGGGCCGGATTTTCGGGTCACTCTCTTCCAACTGAAGAGTCGTGTCGAAATTCTTGGGCGGCGGCCAGGTCTGCAAATCCAACTTCGCCAGTGGGCTGATTTCCGCGACGGTTGCCTTGAAGTCTCGCGCGGGAATCGCATCGATCTTCACGACCGCCGCGAGGCCTGCCTTGAGCCTGCCTCGTTCCGTTTCCTCGACGCGGCCGCTTACGCGAACAGTCGTCAGGTCAGGCAATTCCACAATCGCCGCCCCTGGCCAAGCCCGATCGCCCTCTTTAAATTCCGGCGCGCTACTCCAATTGGTGCTCGCACGCCAGTTGGACAGCAAAGTCGCCAGTCCATCTACTGGGGCCTTCAGCGACATCGAGGCGATACTCCGCTCAGCCGAGCGCACCTCGAACAATGCTTTCTCGCGCTTCTGGCGCTGGCTCTCGATATCCGCGTTCGTTGCTTCCTGGTCAGACTTGAATTTGATCTGGCTCTCCAGCAATTTCTGTTCAGCATCATCCAGGACCAGTTTTGCCTTCTCGCCTTCGAGCTTCGAGACAACCTCCTGCTTCGAGACCTCCAGCTTTCCCCGCTCCACATCGTAGCGGTTCTTGGTGAGCTGGGTCTTGTTCTCCTCGTCCTTGATCCTGCCTTGGGCACGGATGCGCTCTATTTCACTTTCGGCAGTCCTGAGTTCCGACAACTTTTGGTCAAGGGTGCGCTGCAAAATCGTCGTGTCGAACTGCACGACAGCATCTCCCTTCCTTACCTGGGTCCCATTTTTGACCAAGCGAACGATCTGCACATCGCCCGCTCCTGAAGGAGCTGTGAGCACAATGGACCGTAAGGCCTTGAGTTCGCCCCGTATCTGGACGTTGTCGACAAACTCGCCGAGTTTCACCTCGGTGGTGCTGACTTTCGGCGCGGCCTTCGGCAGGCGTACAATCAAAGAGACCAGCACCCCGACCGCTACAATGATTGAACCAGCGATCCAGCGGCGTCGTCTCCGGAGGATATTCATGATCTCAGACGCCCCCTGCAGCCGCTGTGCGCAAGACAAACGCACCCGCTTCCACGCCGGATTGAATCACAATCTCATAGTCTCCCTTGGCACCTACGACAATTTTCCGCTTTTCAGAACCTGACCCGTTCTTGACATGCACGAAGGAGCTCCCGTTTTCTAAGGCAACGGAATCACGGGGCACCACCAGCGCATTCGGAATCCGCTCCAGCTCAACATCCACCGCTGCCGACAAGTCAGGAATGAGCTTGGCGTCGGAGCCCTCGATCGAGAACACGCAGGTGAAACTATACATTTTCTGGGAAAAGTTGCTTTTGATGCCAATGGGAGCGATTTGCTCGAGCTTTCCCTTGAACTTCAAGTCCGTGTAAGCGTCGGGAGTTACCTCGGCGGGCTGACCTATCTGCAAATAGGATAGGTCCGCCTGGTTGACGCGCGACCGCACCTGCATCAGTGCAGGATTCACTACCTGCATTATCGGAGAGCCCGGACGCACCTCCTCACCTTCCTGCACCTCGTCCATCCTTCCGCCCTTCCAGATTGTGCTCACGACCGCTAGCCCAGCCAGGGGCGTCCGGATGGTCATTTTCGCAGAGTTTCCTTCAGCATATGCCATTGCGGCTCGAGCCCGGTCTCTTTGAATTTCCAATACTTTGAGCTCCGCCTGTGCCGCCTTCTTTTTGAGTTCCAGGGTCTCAATCAGCTGCTTCAGGTTGGCTTGGGCTTCCTCAAGGTACTGGCGGTTCTTTTCAGCATCGATTCTCGAAATCACCTCGTTCTTCCGCATTTCCAGCGAGGCTTTTTCTACCGCGTTCTCGGCTTGTTTCAATTCAGCATCGTCCTTAGCGCGAGCGGCCCTGTGTTCAGCCTGCTTCTTGAAAATCTGTTGTTCGAAATCCAGAAATTCAGCTCGCCGGTCGAGGGCAGCCTTGAGCTGGCCCTGAGGGTCAAACTGCACCAAGAGGTCACCCTTATTCACCAGAGTGCCTGAACGAACCAGACTTGTCACAACCAGCGGTCCGCCACCACCGCCGCCTCCTCCTCCAAAAGCTCCACCTCCCCCCGTTCCAGACGCGGTGGGAACCGAGCCCAACAACCTCGGCGCTGTGACGCTATAGGCCTGGACGGCCTCCACGATGCCATGAATGCGCAACCTGCGAACGAAATCGCGCCGCTCTACCTGCGCCGTTCTCTGCGCGGCAGAGCCTGGGTCGGACAGCCGCCCGCCCTGCCTTTTTAGCCAGAAGGTCCAAGCTGCAACCGCCGCCAGCACAGCCACAACTAAGATAATGGCTCCGCGGCGTCCAGGGTGCGAAGGTCTCATCCGAGCCGAAGGCTCTGCCTGGCTGGGCGGCTCCAGCCTGTCGGCCTTGACCGGCTGTAGCTCGCTTGTTACCTGCATCATTACGGTCTCCTGTTCATCGAACAAAGCCGACTCCTGTGAAGAACGGGAAATGACAGGGCGAAACGACGGGCTCAACTGCTGAACGATTTGCTCAGCTCTCGGTCAACCGGACCGGAAAAACCTTGCGTTATCCACACTCCGGCATACAGCGCTGACTTGCTCATTATTAAGTATTAGACGACGACACCGCCAAAAAGTTCTAAAAAAAGCAGATCATGCACACTCGTGCTTGCCAAACAAACTGCCAGTTTCGCTGGGTTCTCGCTAATTGATGCATTTGGTAGCGCCCCGTTGCCTGTGGTCTTCAACTCAAGTTACTTTCTCGCACACCAATCCGTTGACTGCTTTAGCCCAACTTTCGCAGTTGAGCCTCGAATTTCACCGAAACGAAAAATCTTTCGGTGCTAAGTCGTACGCTATGAATGCCGGCTTTTCGAAAAACGGCGAAAGCGGCTTGTAGTGAAGACCT